>Ga0153941_1000574_pt1 | contig 16135 bp, 18 predicted proteins | sample TSNJ025MetaG_FD_104733 | JGI IMG/M metagenome (GOLD analysis project Ga0153941, IMG submission 104733) | Attine ant fungus gardens microbial communities from New Jersey, USA - TSNJ025 MetaG | ecosystem: Host-associated > Fungi > Mycelium > Unclassified | place: USA: New Jersey, Brendan T. Byrne...
AACGGCCACGGCTACGTGCTCTCCGCCGAGACCGGCAACCGTTACCAACTCGGTAACGGCTTCTTCCTGACGCCGCAGGTGCAACTGGTCTATTCCCGTGTCGATTTCGACAGCTTCACTGATCCGTTCGGTGCCCGCGTCTCACTGAATGACGGCGACAGTCTGCGTGGTCGCTTCGGGGTGTCACTCGACCATGAGGCCAGTTGGGTTGCGAAGGATGGCACGAAGAGCCGTTCGCATGTTTACGGCATAGCCAACCTGTACAACGAGTTCCTCGACGGTTCGAAGGTCTATGTCGATGACGTCCGTTTCGCCACAAGAGACGAGCGTCTTTGGGCCGGCATCGGCATTGGCGGCACCTATGAATGGGCCAACGGCGCTTACGCCTTTTTCGGCAACGCCAATATTGCCGGCAGCGTCGAGCACATGAGCGACAGTTATGCCTTCGGCGGCACCCTCGGCTTCCGCGCCCGCTGGTAAGAGCGGGATAGGTAAAGGAGTTTCGATTCCTTCCTCCCGCACTTGCAGGAGCGCACCCATGGCGGGTGTAAGATAAAAAAACGGAGCATCAGATATCTGATGCTCCGTTGCAAAAACCTGCGTCAGGAGAAAAACAATGCCCTGTCGCCCTCTGTATCCCGGATGCGCGTCGGCAATCCCATTCTGTTCAGATGCCCGAGGAAGGGTTGCGGCGGCAGTTCCTCGACATTGACCATTTTCTTCACATCCCACTTGCCCTGAGCAACAAGCATCGCAGCAGCCACCGCAGGCACACCTGCAGTATAGGAAATTGCCTGGCTGCCGACCTCGGCGAAGCTCTCGGCATGATCGCTCACATTATAGATGAACACTTCGCGATCCCTGCCGTCCTTGCGGCCCTTCACAATATTGCCGATGCAGGTTTTGCCCTGATAGTTCGGAGCCAACGATGACGGGTCCGGCAGCACCGCCTTCACGACCTTCAAGGGGATGACCGTCTGGCCCTCGGCGGTCTGCACCGGCTGCTCCGACAACAATCCCAGATTCTTCAGGACGGTGAAAACATTGATATAGTGATCCCCAAAGCCCATCCAGAAGCGGATATGCGGGATGTCGAGATTACGTGACAGGGAGTGAATTTCATCATGCCCGGTCATGTAAGTGGTCTGTTCCCCAACCACCGGGAGATCATCTGTACGCTTGATCTCAAACATCTTGTTGGAGGTCCACTGGCTATTCTGCCAGGACCAGACCTGACCGGTAAATTCGCGAAAATTGATCTCCGGGTCAAAATTGGTCGCAAAATAACGGCCATGGCTGCCAGCATTGACGTCGAGAATATCGAGTGAGTCGATGCGGTCGAAATACTCATCCTGCGCCAGCGCGGCATAGGCATTGACGACGCCCGGGTCGAACCCGACGCCGAGAATAGCCGTAATGCCCTTCTGTTCGCATTCGTCGCGACGCTGCCACTCATAATTGCCGTACCACGGCGGCGTTTCGCATATTTTTGCAGGGTCTTCGTGAATTGCAGTGTCGAGATAAGCCACGCCCGTATCGATACAGGCGCGTAAAACCGACATATTGATGAAAGAAGAACCGACATTGATGACGATCTGCGAATGCGTCTCGGCAATCAGAGCTTTCGTCGCTTCTATATCCAGAGCATCCAGAGTATGCGCCTTCAAAACGCCGGGAATTTTCAGAGCATTCTTTTCATGAACGCTGGCAATGATATTCCGGCATTTCTCGACATGGCGCGAAGCGATATGAATCTCGCCAAGTACATCGTTGTTCTGCGCACATTTATGAGCGACGACCCGGGCCACACCTCCGGCACCAACAATCAGCACATTCTTTTTCATTTCACACGTAAGACTCCATGGCTCATGGCATCGTTCAGAAAAGTGAAGACCAATCTTCCATAACGACGATGCGTTTTCATTAAAACAGAATGAAGTGCAATCCTAACGGAATGCGCTTCTCTTTATTACGACCCTTATCAAGAAACGACAGCTAAATCTCAGGAAAGGCTCTGCACATAATCGTCGAAAGTGAACTCTTTTACAAGGTCTATACGTCCGTCGAGCTGACGAACTGCGATAGCCGGCATCTTGACACCATTGAACCAGTTCTTTTTAACCATTGTGTAGCCGGCTGCATCCCTGAATGACAGGCGGTCTCCAACCGCCAGTTCACGGTCAAAACGGAACTCGCCAAAAATATCTCCTGCAAGGCATGACTTACCGCAGACCATGTAACTGTGCTCTCCGTCGCAGGGGAGCATCTTGGCATTCTGGCGATAAATCAGCAGGTCGAGCATATGTGCTTCTATCGAGCTATCGACTATGGCAAGTTTCTTACCGTTATAGAGAGTATCGAGAACGGTGACTTCGAGCGTTGTGCTGTCGGTGACCGTCGCCTCCCCCGGTTCCAGATAAACCTGTACCGAGAAGCGTTGCGAAAACTCCCTCAGCCGCCGACAGAACTCATCCAGCGGATAACCTTCGCCGGTAAAATGTATGCCGCCACCGAGACTGACCCACTGCACGCGGTGGAGAAGTGAGGCAAAGCGTTCCTCGATCTGGCGAAGCATGGCGTCGAAAAGAGCGAAATCGCTGTTCTCGCAATTATTATGAAACATGAAGCCGGAAATATCTCCGATCACCTTTTCAATGCGGTCGACATCCCACTCCCCCAGGCGGCTGAATGGCCGGGCGGGATCAGCCAGCGGGAAATCGGAACTGCTGACCTGCGGATTGACCCGCAAACCTTTCACTGCTCCGGTCGCCTTTTGCGAATAGCGCGACAACTGGCTGATGGAATTGAAAATGATCTTGTCGGAATTCGCCAGAACCTCGTCAATTTCATCATCGGCATAGGCAACGCTGTAGGCATGCGTTTCACCGCCGAACTTTTCCCTACCCAGCTTCACCTCATAGAGAGAGGACGACGTTGTGCCATCCATATGGGAACGCATAAGATCAAACACAGACCAGGTGGCGAAACACTTCAACGCCAGTAAAGCCTTTGCGCCCGAATGTTCCCGCATATATGCGATCCGTTCGAGGTTACGAAGAAGCCTGGTTTTGTCGATAAGGTAATAGGGTGTCTTGATCATCGAATTTACGCTTGCTCATCCTGAATGCTCCGGTTGGCCTTTACCGGGAGTCACCTTTGTCTATCTCGCTGTCGAACTTTTGCCCGACTTTTCAGGAAAATTCCAGTTCAATACATCGATAAAACTCTTTCGTCCTTCATCAGGTCAGGATTTACCGCATGCCTCGATCAGCTGCACCATTATTCGCCCTCATGGGATTTCTCATGCTGGTATCACCGGCCATTGCCGAAGAACGACCACTGACACAACCAGGCACATGGCTGGTCGAGGATATCGGCGGACACGGCATTCTCGACAGGGTGCAGGCCACTATGGAATTTGGAGCCGATGGCCAGGTCAGCGGCTCGAGCGGTTGCAACAGATATCACGGAACAGCCGAGATTGCCGGCAAATCAATTTCATTCGGCATGATGGCTGGAACACGCATGATGTGTCCGCCCGCGATAATGGATCAGGAACAGAAGTTTTTCAAAGCACTGGAGACCGTCAAAAACTGGAAGATCGACGGAGGCATTCTGTTTCTTACGAACAGCAAAGGCACAAGCATGATCCGTCTAAGCCCAATGGAGCCGGATAGAAAAGCTCAACCCGATTGAAAAATTACCATCTGGCAAAAATCATGCCGTGCAGGCATTGGCTGCCATGCATTCCGCCATTTCCTGGAACTTCACGCCATCCGTTTCGTTAAGTATCCCCTGACCGCAGGCAGCTTCCCACATCTGCCGGGGTGCGATGATACCGGAGAAAGATCATGCCACGTGGAGACAAGGACAAGTACACGGACAAGCAGAAACGGAAAGCCGGACATATCGAGGATAGTTACGAAGATCGTGGTGTGCCGGAGAAAGAGGCCGAACGAAGGGCCTGGGCGACGGTCAACAAGGAATCCGGCGGCGGGAATAAGTCCGGCTCAGGTCGCGGTAAACCTGACACTCATGAATCCTCTGAGAAGGGAGGCAGAATCGGCGGAAAAGCAGCCGCAGGGCGCCCCGCCGCTGCTCGCTCGGCCTCAGCAAAGAAAGCTGCCGAAACACGCAAGCAGAATGCCGCGAAATAGGCTCAGTATCCACCGATGATCGGCAGTATCTCACCAGCGATATAACTGGAACAATGGGAGGATGCGAGGAAAACGTAAGCGGGCGCTATCTCCTCCGGCTGCGCCGGGCGTTTCATAATCGTATCGAATGTCTTTGTGTGCCGGGCTCCTGTTTATCAGCCTCGCACATAACTTCGAAAGGTTTTAATCAGAACAAAGATAGGAACAAACAATCACCTTGAGCGTTATTCCCCTCTCAAAAGGAGATTGAAAAATGGACTGGAATCGCATCGAGGGAAACTGGAAGCAATTCAAAGGCAACATAAAAGAAAATTGGGGAAAGCTGACCGAAGATGATCTTGATGTTATTAACGGCAGACGCGAGCAGTTGGAGGGGAAATTACAGGAACGCTATGGATATGCCAAGGATAAAGCTAAGAAACAGATCGATGATTGGTATAAAAAAATAAATCGTTTCTGAGAACCACAGGCTGGAGATATCCTGGACTTTCCATCTGGTTCCGGAAGCAAGCTCTACACGTATCCGCTGCGCAGGGACCGCAGGATAACGCGGATGACGATATTAAGGCGTTTTTCGAACATGTCGCGCGGCATCTGCCCATCGAGGCTGATGGCAACGGGGTGAATAAAACGATTAGCGGCATCACTGATGAAGGTCATAGCCTGCTCGCGGTCGCGCAGTTCGAAAACGGCGGACGCCGCCCCCTCATCAACCACACGCTCTATCATTTGTCGCAGTCGCGCCCGAAAGCGGCGAAAGATAACCCGCGACCCGGAGGCCGCATCTGCATAGACTTCGAACAAATTAGGATTCTCGACCAGCAGATCGCGTTGCGCATGCGCGACAACACCCAACAGATTTTCCAGCTTGTCTTCAACCGGGTCCGGACCATCGGCGATCGCCGCGATGGTTGCTTCGAGCCCTTTCAGCCATTGGGCGGCAATCGCATCAATGAGCGCCGCCTTGGACTGGAAATATCGATAGACATTGGCGTGTGTCATTCCCGCTGCTTCCGCAACAGAGACAACGGTAACGGAAGCGCGGCCGCTCTGGCGCAACCGATCTGATGCAATAGCAAGAAGCCGGGCATCGGCGGAAAGGTGGGAATAGGCATCGCGCTCCAATGAAGCGAGCATCGCATCACCATTTTCAATGATGTCTGCCTTGGCGCTCATGTCTCCACCAGCCCTGTCGATACACCCGTCGCGTGTTCGGCGGCATCATGAGGCTGGGAAAAGTATTCTTCCGAACGCATCTCGATAAGCCGCGACACCGTACGGTCGAACTCGAAGGCTTCTACGCCCTGTTCGGCGCTGTATAGCTCATGCACCTCAACTGCGGCGGAAGCGACCAGCTTGACCCTGCGGTCATACAGAGTGTCTATCAGAAGGATGAACCGCTTGGCTTCGTTACGTTCAGCCTGGGTCATCCTTGGAATATGATCGATGATCAGGGTATGAAAATTGCGTGCGAGTTCAAGGTAATCACTCGCCGCCAGCGGCCTGGCGCACAAGTCGGCGAACTCAAATCGGGCGACCCCATGGCTGGCATTCGGCACATCAACGGGATGTCCTTTGACTATGAGCGTCTTGGCCTCGCCACGATCACGGCCTGTCAATTCCCTGAATATCAAATCGAGGGACCGGGTTGCGGCGTCATCGTCCGGGACATGGAAGAGAGACCCGCCATCAAGTTTCTCAAGCCTGAAATCCGTACGCGACACAAGCTGCCGCACTGTCATCCGTTCATCCAGCAGATTGATGAACGGCAGGAAAAGAGCCCGGTTGAGACCGTTCTCGTACAGGCGCTCCGGAGCAACGTTCGAAGTCGCGATGACAATGACGCCATGTTGAAACAGAGCGGTAAACAGCCTGCCAAGAATCATGGCATCAGCGATGTCAGTCACCGCGAATTCATCGAAACAAAGCACCGACGCTTCCAAGGCCAACGCCTGCGCTACCGGAGCAATCGGGTTGTCTCCCTTGACAGCCCCTTCCTTAAGCAGCTGTCGCCACTTGTAAATTCTCTCATGCACATCGGCCATGAAGGCGTGAAAATGGACCCGTCTCTTGCTCTTGCCAGGCAAGGCATCGAACATCAGGTCCATCAACATGGTCTTGCCACGTCCTACGGAGCCCCAGATATAAAGACCTTTCAGTGCAGCCGGTTCACGGCGACCAAAAAATTGCATGAAACGGTTCGGAGCACCGTTCTTCCGTCCTTCAAGCGCCAGAACAAGCGCGTCCATTTCCGCTAACAGGCGCACCTGCGCTGAATCCCAGCCTATCGCGCCGGTCTTGACCAGAACGGAATAGCGTGAAGAGACCGGGCCTGAGGTCATCGGCTCTGGAAACTCATCATCAGGACAGGAATCGTGATCGGCCATTATCTGCGATCCAGCCAGCCCGCCTTACTTCTAGCGCGACATAGTCAAAGGCGCGCCGGATTTCGTCAAAGCGCCATTCATGGCGCTCCCCTGCGCGCGAAGGCGAGCAGCCATGGTGCCGCCGGACTGATAGAGATAGACTTCCCCGTCACGGAAATCCCATGCCGAAATCCTGGCGAGGTCCTTGTTGGAACAGCCGGATGTGGTGGCGCGATAAAGATCCAGCGCGGGCGTACTGGACAAGACGACCCGACAAGCTCCCCCTGTGGCATCTTTCGCCGTCCAGCCACCGACAAGCGACATGCGGCTGGCAGGCGGAGGCGCCGCCGGCGTTATGGGTGGTAGCGAAGCGACCTCACTCGAGCCTTCCACGGGTGCAGTTCCCTCAAGCGGCGGCAATGGCTCGGTGCTCACCGGCCCGGACGGTATGGCTTCCACCGGCTCGGGCTGCGCATATATCGGTGCAGAACTTCCACCGTAAGCCTGTTGAGATGAAGAACCGAAACGGGCAGATGAGCATGCCCCCAGCGTCAACGCCATGAAAAGAACAACCCCGCCTTTTAGCGCGAGGGGGGCTATATTTCTCTGAATCTGTAATGCCATCGTCAAACCTGCCCGCTTATGCAGAGTACCCTGCATGTCCCTTTTGCCGTGTTACAAGACCAAAAGCAACATTTTCACGGCTCTGTAACCTGACAAATTAGGTGACAGTGGCAATGTTCAGGCCCCTGACAGCCCGAGCCGTCCAGCCAACTGGCGCAAACATACTTTTTGTAACTCTGTCGCGTCACCATGCAGATAAGCTACCCGCGACGCCATATCATAAACACTCTGACGCTGTTCTTTCTCGAGATCGATCCATATCCGGGCAAAACGGATCATCAGATTTGCCGGATCATTGGTCTGCTCGGCAGCACCATGAGCAAAAGCATAAAGTTCCTCGACCCTGGTCACACCCATGATGGAGGAAATATCATTTTTGATCAGCATTTCCGTTTCCGCATCAAGGCGGTTTTCCGTCAGGGCCAGCGCGACCAGAAATGTTGCGGTGGCGGAAATCGGATCATTGATCAGAGAGACGGTCGAGGCAGCTGAGGATGCACCTTGCGGACGCAGCGGCCCGACCTCTTCAGCACTGCGCTGGGTTCCACGAGAATCTTTGCCGCTGTCCCGGCTGTCGCGCAGAAAAAAATACCAGAACAGAAAGGCACCGAGCGCGGCAATAACAGCCGTTAAAAAAGGCATGATCGTTCCCTGTTGTCGTTTCGACACCCGAACGGTTTAGAACATTTGCAGCCGAAGGGAAAGGAGGACTACAGACGCTGAAAGTAATCCCGGTTTTCTGCGAAAAACGATGCGCTCACAAAGAAATGGAATCGGAACTGCAGCTCCGATTTACGAACCGATGCCCCAGACGCCAGGAGCTCAATATTCGCGTGCGACCATCATTTTCTTGATCTCGGCAATCGCCTTGGCCGGATTGAGACCTTTCGGGCAGGTATTGGCGCAATTCATGATGGTGAGGCAACGATAGAGCTTGAAGCTGTCATTCAACTCGCCAAGACGCCTGCCGGTCTCTTCATCGCGACTGTCGATGAGCCAGCGATAGGCCTGGAGCAACGATGCCGGACCGAGAAAGCGATCCCCATTCCACCAGTAACTCGGACACGAGGTCGAGCAGCAGGCGCACAGGATACATTCATAAAGTCCGTCAAGCTTCAAGCGCTCTTCGGGAGACTGGCGTCGCTCGGTTTCCGGGTCCGGCGTCTGGGTTTGCAGCCAAGGTTCTATAGAGGCATGTTGCGCAAAGAACATCGTCAGGTCGGGTACGAGGTCCTTCACCACGGGCATATGAGGCAGGGGGTAAATCTTGAGCTTTCCCTTGCCATCGTCGCATTCATCAATACCGTGGGTACATGCCAGAGTATTGAATCCGTTGATGTTCATCGCGCATGAACCGCATATGCCCTCACGGCATGATCGACGGAAAGTCAGGGTCGAATCAACCTTGTCCTTGATCCACAGCAGCGCATCCAGCACCATCGGGCCGCAATCGTCACGGTCGACATAATAGGTGTCGATGCGCGGATTGGCACTGTCATCGGGGTCCCAGCGATAAATCCGGAGTTCTTCCAGCCGGGTCGCCCCTGCGGGCTTCGGCCAGACTTTTCCCTCTGTCGGCCTGGAGTTCTTGGGAAGATTGATCTCAACCATTATCAATCCCATCCTTCATTCATAACGCTCGACGCAACAGGAGTTCCGTCACAAAAAACTTGCATCGGACTTTCATCAAGAACGATGCCATTCAATAAACACGGGTCTTCGGCTCGATATATTCGATCTCGTCCGACATCGTGTAGGTATGAACCGGGCGGTCATCGAGGGTCACCTTATGGCTTCCGTCATCGACCCATGAAAGGGTGTGCTTCATCCAGTTGGCGTCATCGCGATCAGGAAAGTCCTCGCGGGCATGGGCGCCCCGGGATTCGGTGCGATTGGCAGCGCTTTCCATGGTAACGACAGCCTGCAAGATCAGGTTATCGAACTCCAGCGTCTCGACCAGATCTGTATTCCAGATCAGCGAGCGGTCACTGACTCTGATATCGGCAGAGTTCTTCCAGACGTCGTGTATAAGCTTCTTGCCTTCTTCAAGCACTTCACCGGTGCGGAACACCGCGCAATTGTCCTGCATCGTGCGCTGCATCGCAGTGCGGTGAACGGATGTCGGCTGGGTTCCATCGGCGTAGCGGAAGCGATCGAGCCGCGAAAGCGCAAGGTCGTCGGAACCCTGCGGTAGGTCCGGATGAGCCGCTCCCGGCTTGACGATCTCGGCGCAACGAAGGCCGGCAGCCCTGCCGAACACCACGAGATCGATAAGAGAATTGGAGCCAAGACGGTTGGCTCCGTGGACCGAAACACAGGCCGCTTCTCCAAGAGCCATGAGGCCGGGAACCACGAAATCCGGATTACCATCCTTCCTGGTCAGCACTTCGCCGTGATAATTGGTGGGAATGCCGCCCATGTTATAATGGACAGTCGGCAGAACCGGGATGGGCTCCCTGGTCAGGTCCACACCGGCGAAAATCTTGGCGCTCTCGGAAATACCCGGCAGCCTCTCGTGCAGAACCGCTGGGTCGAGATGGTCGAGATGCAGATAAATGTGATCCTTGTTCTTGCCGACACCCCGCCCGGCACGGATTTCCATGGTCATTGACCGGGACACCACATCCCGGGAGGCAAGGTCCCTGGCCGAGGGAGCATAGCGATCCATGAAGCGCTCGCCCTCACTGTTGGTGAGGTATCCGCCTTCGCCCCGCGCGCCCTCGGTAATGAGACAGCCGGCTCCGTAGATACCGGTGGGGTGGAACTGGACGAACTCCATATCCTGCAAGGGCAATCCTGCGCGCAGCACCATGCCGTTGCCGTCACCGGTGCAGGTATGGGCGGATGTACAGGAGAAATAGGTTCGCCCATAGCCACCGGTTGCGAGAATCGTCATCTGTCCGCGGAAACGGTGGATTTCACCGGTGGCGAGATCGAGGGCGATCACACCGAAGCAGCGCCCCTCTTCATTCATGATCAGGTCGATGGCGAAATACTCGACGAAGAAGTTGGTGTTGTTGCGAACCGCCTGCCCATAAAGGGTGTGCAGCATGGCGTGGCCGGTGCGGTCAGACGCAGCGCAGGTGCGCTGCGCCGTGCCCTTGCCGAAATGGGTGGTCATGCCACCGAACGGACGCTGATAAATCTTGCCCTCTTCGGTGCGCGAGAACGGCACGCCCCAATGTTCCAGCTCGTAAACCGCAGCCGGAGCATGGCGGACAAGATATTCGATGGCATCCTGGTCACCGAGCCAATCCGAACCCTTGACGGTATCGTACATATGCCAGCGCCAGTTATCCTCGCCCATATTGCCGAGGGACGCCGAGATACCGCCCTGTGCCGCAACCGTGTGCGAACGGGTAGGGAAAACCTTGCTGATACAGGCGGTGTTCAGCCCGGCCTGGGAACAGCCGACCGTCGCGCGCAGGCCGGCACCGCCAGCACCGACGACAACGACATCGAAAACATGGTCAATGACCGGATAGGCCCTGCCGTTGATCGAGAATGTTTCTTGTCCGTTAGAGACCATGGCGGTACCCTGCCTTTACACAAATTGCGCCAGAACGGAGATCGCAGAGAATTTGATCAGCGCATAAAGCGTCATCATCGCGACAACAGCACAGAACGCATCATTGAAAATGAAAGCTGCGTATCTCCAGCATCTGGCGGTGACGTAATCCTCGATGACCTGTTGCAGGCCAAGCCGCATATGCATGATCATCAGCGCCATGCTCAACCCTAGCAGGATGGTAACGGGAGGATAGGAGAAGACCAAAAGCATCTGGCCGGGGCCACGGCCCGAAGCCCACGCGACCACCAGCACCATCACAAGAACCATCGGCATGCCGATGATCGTCAGCACCCTCTGCGTCCACCAGTGACCGACGCCGTGACCAGAGCTGCCGAGGTCCTTCCCGCCATGGCCAAAAACAGAAACCGGTACACCGGGCTTGGTATCGTTTGCCATCATCGTCTCCCTCAGCGTGTCAGCAGGGCGAAGGCCCAGACGAGAATAGTCGCGGTTACCGAGCCGACCAGCGTGAACATAGCCATCCGCCGACGCATCACCGGATCAAAGCCGCAACCGGCATCCCAGATGAAGTGCCGGATACCGCCGATGAGGTGATGCATCAGCCCCCAGGTGAACCCGAAGACGATGAGCATGCCGATCGGCGTTCCCATGAACCAGTAAGCGAAGAGAGCACATTCGGCACTCGACGACAGCAATACCAGCCACAGGGCGAACAACCCGAGGCCGAAATACAGCGCAACGCCCGATGCGCGATGGAAACCGGACATCACAAATGTCCAGGTCCAACCATAAATCTGGAGATGAGGGGACAGTGGTCGTTGCGCGGGGGTCTTTCGCGCCACGTGTTCTGCCTGAGCCATTGATCTGCGCTCCCGTTCAAGCAGCTTTGCGGCAGTTTGCCGCTCTAACTCTGAGCGGTTTCCTACCGGAATGAACGGCGGACGGCAATCCGCCGAACGAGCTGCAATGACAATCTTTCACGATTGTAGCCCGACCGCGAATGGCCGGAGATAATTTTTTCGAACCTTAGCATTTTGCCGCATTTATGTTGGTGCGACAGGATACGCTGGCGAAGAAAATGCTCCGAATGATTATTTCCATCACGCGGAATCAGCTCAATTATAGACCGGTCTTAGACTAATTTACAATTCCTCCAAACAAGCCCAGTCTACCGAATGATCTTGGAAATTCCCGAAGCTGCACCACACGCAGAACCCATTGCGATAAATCTGTGCCGCCGTATCGACGTACGGACCGCATACCCGAAATCAGGCAATAATCTGGAGAGAGGCCGTGACGGATGTCATCGATCAGGTCATTTCAACCTTGAAGCAAAACTCCGATGAGAAAACCCGGCACAGCGGCCAGAATTTCTTCAAGGAGAAAGTAAGGCTTCATGGTGTCAAGGCTGCTTCCGTCAGAGCAATAAGCAAAGAATTTTTCAATGAAATCAAAGGGCGATCCAAAAGTGAGATTTTTGGACTTTGCGAAAGTCTGTGGCAGGCGGGACATCTGGAAGAATCCTTCATTGCCTGCGACTGGTCGCATCGTATTCACAAGCAATATCTGCCGGAAGACATGAAGACCTTTGAAACTTGGATTGATTCCTACCTCAGCAACTGGGCTTCGTGCGATACGTTATGCAACTATACGATCGGTACATTGCTAGAAATGTACCCTGAGCAGATTTCAGAGATCGAGAAATGGACGGCGTCTAGCAATCGATGGAAAAGGAGAGCATCGGCAGTCTCGCTGATCGTGCCGGCGCGCAAAGGGCTATTTCTGGCCAACATTCTTTCAATTGCCGATAGTCTGCTGGTTGACCGGGACGACCTGGTGCAAAAAGGTTACGGCTGGATGCTGAAAGCGGCAAGCGAGGCTCATCTGAACGAAGTCTTCGATTTCGTCATGGCCAGAAGAGAGACTATGCCCCGAACGGCCTTCCGATATGCCGTCGAGAAAATGCCCCGGACGATGAAAGCCGAGGCAATGAAAAAGACAGACGAACAGCCTTAAAAGTATCTGCAATCCCGAATACTTCATATCTGAGGCACCGCCACACCACGTCTGCGGCAGGCTGCAATCACGGTATTGCGCAACAGGCAGGCAATGGTCATGGGGCCGACGCCGCCGGGAACCGGTGTGATAAACCCTGCTATCTCCTTCGTCTCCGTGAAGGCAACGTCACCAACCAGTCGAAACTTGCCCTCACCACGCTCCGGTGCCGGAATACGGTTGATTCCGACATCGATAATGATAGCGCCCGGCTTCACCCAGTCTCCACGCACCATTTCCGGACGTCCGACCGCCGCAATCAGAATATCGGCCCGGCGACAGACTTCTTTCAGATCACGGGTTTTCGAATGGGCAACCGTCACAGTGCAACTCTCTCCGATCAGGAGTTGCGCCATCGGCTTACCAACAATATTGGACCGCCCCACCACCACCGCATCAAGGCCCGCGAGGTTCTCCCGCACAGACTTTATGAGCATCAATGAGCCGACAGGCGTACACGGTACCAGTGCCGGCAGCCCCGTTGCAAGTCGCCCTGCATTGACGGGATGAAACCCGTCGACATCCTTTTCCGGTGCTATCGCCTCGATCACTTTCTGAGCATCGATATGGCCGGGCAATGGCAATTGCACGAGAATACCGTCAACATCGTCGTCGCTGTTCAGTCGCTCCACCAATGTCAGTAACTCGAGCTCACTCGTCTCAGTAGGCAGGACATGTTCAAACGACGCCATCCCGGCCTCGGCGGTCTGTCGCGCCTTGTTGCGAACATAAACTTGGCTCGCCGGGTTCTCGCCCACCAGCACAACGGCCAGGCCGGGACGGGCATGCTGGCGGGCCAGCATCGCCACCGCCGCACCGATGCGTGCGCGAAGACCCTCTGCAAAGCCTTTGCCGTCAATGATGGTTGCAGTCATGTCTTTTCCCCTGTTCAACCGGTCAGGCCGGCCAATGTCTCTGCGAGCACCAAGGTCTCACCTTCGATATGGAATATCTTCAGCCGTGCTGTCGCACCCGATTTCAAAACCACCTTTGAGGCCGGGCAACGCAACGCCTTGGCCAGCAATTTGCGGACCGCCTCATTGGCCGCCCCGTCCTCCGGCGCCACACGCACCCTGACTTTCAAAACTTTGCGCCCGTCCGACAGCTCATCAAGCCCATCGATCGCATCACGCCCGCCGCGCGGCGTAACCCTGACCCGCAACTCCAGCCCGGACGCCAAAGCCTGCCAAGGCAATGATCGTTCATCAGAGACAGTCACAAGAGGTGCCCGGCAAATAAGAACGCATGATCAGAACACGTTCGGATAGATGTAGTAAATGATGACTCTTTGCAGGAACGTGATCAGCAGCAGCAGAATGACCGGTGAAACATCGATGCCGCCGAGATTGGGCATCAAGCCACGAATCGGTCGCAGAACCGGCTCGGTCACCGCATCGAGAAAACGCCACAAGCCGCGCACGAAATTGTTATGGACGTTGATCACATTGAACGCCAGCAACCAACTGAAGATCGCCATCGCGACAACGATGTAGATATAGAATTGCAGGACCACGAGAACGACGTCGAGGAGAGCGCGCATGAACTGAAAACCTGTCTGAAACGAAAACTTTCTCCTATTGTTTAACGTTGCCAGGCCAAACCGACAACCTCAAGCCGCCTTTTATCTTTCGTTCTTTTAGCCGAGTGGCCAGACATCCCTCTCCCTCTGGAACCTGCGCCACAGGAAGTGGGCATTCTACAGGCTCGGATACATTTAATTCCTCCGAAACTGCAAAAAAAGAACTCTCGATTTGCCACCGATTCAACAAGCAGCGTTGACAGAATGAAGCGCCACTCCTAAAAGCCAAATCTTGGCCGGGGCTGTAGCTCAGATGGGAGAGCGCTGCAATCGCACTGCAGAGGTCAGGGGTTCGATTCCCCTCAGCTCCACCAAGCAGTCCTTAAGTCTTTGATATTATTTGATATATTCTTATTTTCCTTGATAATTCAAGAGCTTAAGGCAGGCATCGCCAGTCTGTGCCTGTCTCTGCCAGAGCATTTTTCGGCAAAATCTGCCGTTTGTCTCTGCCGACAATTTTCATTTTCAGAAATGGCGGGATTTTTGCGACCCGGAGACCTGTTCGAAGGTGCTTCAAACCGGTTTTGAACAGCTTTCGAAGCGGGAAGTCGTGTTCGAACGGCATGGGGCATGGGATCAGCAGGCACTCTGCCCCTGTCAGGATCAGAGGCGGTTGTCCGGGAAGCCAAGAACCGTGCGCTGTCGCGACCAGTCGACGGGGAGATTGGCGAGACGCGACCTGCCGAAGCCGCGTGGCAGGCGACGCTCGAGTGCCGCAGCGATAATGTCGGGCGCGACGAAGGCCAGCGACAGGGTATTGCGGATCGTGGCAGCGGTCAGGTTCTCCCGGTGTGCCAGGTCTGCCAATGTCACCTTTTCCCGGATCAGTTCGTCGAGCCAGGCATGGGCTCTGGCAAGCGCCGGCAGAAGTCGGGCATGGGCCTCCGTCCGCATCGGACGCGTGGCGACACTGGCGCTCCGCTCGCAGGGAATGATCTCGCGCCTGCGCCGGGACGGTTCCGGTTGCCACGGGTTGTGGATGATGAGCGACTTGCCGGTCTGGTCCTGCAGCGTGGTGGTGATAGTGAGACCGGCATTGCCGATCATCACCCGCCCGATCAGCGACACAATGGCTTTGGCCTCCCGGCTCTGATCCTGTTCCAGATGCGCCACAGCGGCAATGACCGCGTCCTCGATGCTTTGGGCCGGAACACGTCTGATGCTGCCGGCCTTGTCCGGTGTATCCTGCAGCAGCGCCTGCGAGACATAATACCGATAGCGCCGGGTCCCCTTCGCCGTCCAGTTCGGGCTCATCCGGTTGCCGGCGTCGTCGTAGAGCTTCCCGGTCAGGAACGAATCACTGGAGGTAGAGCTTTTCGACTTCCGGACTGTCTGTTTGGCCAGTTTTTCCCGAACCGCCTGCCATAAGGTGTCATCGATGATCGGCGCGTGCTGACCGTCATAATCTCTGCCCCTGTGGACGATGCGCCCGATATAGACCGAGTTCGACAGGATCCCGTAAAGATTGCCGCGGCTGAACGGCACGCCGCCGAATGTGCGCCCCTTGCCGTTGATGCGGACAGGGGAAATCTCTCCCGCCGCCCTCAAGCTCGCATGCAGCCTGGTGACGCTGCCGATCTCGAGATAGCGCCGAAACAAAGAGCGAACAATCTCCGCTTCCGCAGGCTCTGTTGCACAAATCGGTAGAAGGATTCCTTTTGCGGATCCTGCATGATAACAGGATGGCATGAGCCGACCGCCCCCCCGACGTACAAGACCCATAACTGGCCGACCTATAACGATGCGCTCAAGCGCCGGGGTTCACTGACGATCTGGTTCGATCCTTCCCTGACCTGGGAAGCCGCGCCGACCGGCAAGCGCG
>Ga0153941_1000575_pt1 | contig 16134 bp, 16 predicted proteins | sample TSNJ025MetaG_FD_104733 | JGI IMG/M metagenome (GOLD analysis project Ga0153941, IMG submission 104733) | Attine ant fungus gardens microbial communities from New Jersey, USA - TSNJ025 MetaG | ecosystem: Host-associated > Fungi > Mycelium > Unclassified | place: USA: New Jersey, Brendan T. Byrne...
AACATCCGATGGGCCTTCCTGCCAACATGGTTACCCAGAGAAAGGATTGTTACGGGACATTTGCCAGGCAATCATCTTGCCTGGCAAACGCCCCGTTTTCCATAAAATCCTGCTATAAGATTTACCATCCCTGCCATTCCGCATCATTTATAATAATGCCCCGCACAGCCACAATCCCCATTCCCTTTCCCCTGCACCGTCTCCCCCTTCATCATCAGATGCACCGCACTAAGCTTAAAGGTCTGCGGCAGCACCAGAATATTCGGATTCGGTCCAACCACTTTCCTTTTCGCATCCTCCAGCGCCTCCTCTACCGTCGCCCGGGTCTTTAATCCCATCCCTCTGGCATACCCAGGATCCTGAGCGCCGCACAGATAGATCGCCGCCGTATTCATCTCGGCAATATGGCCGCAGCTGATCATAGAAAACCCATGGAACGGATGAAATGCATTCCCATAACGATATTTACGGATATACTCCTCATTCGTAGCAAAATACTCACCATAGCGGTTCATATCCGGCAAGGTATTCATCTGGTCATGCTGGAACATCTCATACATTTCCCGCAGATAAGGCCATAACTCATCATGGAAATAACCGTTGCAAAGAGAAGCACAAATGATCACACAGTTGTCTTTCATAATTCGCTTATGACGGATGACCTGTGCCGAAATCGCCTGCATCAGCATAATCGGATTGGTCCCCATCCCCTCACCGTAATGGAAGAATTGCGGCATGCCAAACACCATCACGTCATATTTTTTCTCCGCCCACGGCACATAGGTGCGCTTGTCGGCAGCCGCCCAGGAATGAGGCTGCATGACCGCCGCATAACCGCTGTTGATCTCAATCTGGCGGGATTTGGTATCCAGTACCGCATCACAGCAGAAGAACTTTTTGCCCATACACGCTTCCATATGCATGCCAATCTCATCAAATTTTGTCCGCATCAGCGACTTGCCGCTGACCGGGGTAAAATCCTGACGGTGCATTACTTCCGGCACATGATGAGAAGCGATAGAGCGCCAATGGGTAATGCCGGTGGCACAATGCTTATATCCGCCGGAATACCCGCCATAAGGATTGCCCTGGGTATGGCCGATTAAAATTGCCACATCAGAGTCATAGACATACTTGTTCATCAGAACCGGATCGCCCCGGCCGGTGGTTCCCAGATCCGCCAGGTGGTCATAATCCTCGCTGTCATGATTGATAATCTGGTGGGTATACCAGAATTCATGGAACAACTCCTGGCCCAGTACCCCGCGAATCTCCTGCTCGGTATTCTTGCGGTGCAGGCCGTTGGAACAGATCAGCATAATATCCTTCTTTTCCACACCAGCATCATACAGCTCCTGTAACATCAGCTTTATCGATATTTTCCGGTGGGAAGTCGGCTGCTCTCCGCCCTTTACCCGATCCGGGAAAATGATCGTTACTTTTGAGCCTTTATGAGCCAGCTTGGATAATGGCTCCATTCCCATGGGATTGCGGATGGATTCCAGGGTCTTTTCCACCAGCTGGTCCTCCGGGATATGCGGCGGATCCGGAACTGTCTCACCGGGGATGAAGATATCGGCATTGTCCGGCAGCGTTACGTTTACAGTGCCTTGTCCATATTCTAATGCTACGTTCATATCAATTTTCCTCCTTCACCATTTCTATTTTCCCAAATACGTTCTGACAATTTCCAGATACTCATCCGGATAAAAACCGATCTCTCCCTGGAATCTGGTCAAGGCAATCAACCCACCGTCAATCTCCGGAATCGATGCCAGCATCGGCGCATTATCCACTTTCAAACCACCGCCATATACCACATCCAGGCCACCGGTGATTTCCTTAATATAGGAACCGATTTTCTTAATATACTCTGCATCCGGTGGAATCTTTCCCGGCCCGATCGCCCAAACCGGTTCATACGCAATCGTAACCCTGGTCGTATCCACATTCTTCAGGCCGATATCCAGCTGCTGTTTTAATACTTCCTGCCACCGTTCTTGCTCCTCTGATGTTTCGCCAACACAGTATAATACAGCAAGTCCTGCCTGCACAGCAGCTTGCACTTCCTGATTCAAAATCCGGTTTACCGCCTCCGTATCATTTACCTGAGCTTCCGCTAAAATTCCCGCTTTATCCTTTCGTTCTTCGCAATGTCCGATAATAACGGAACTGCATCCCATCCCCAGCGCTGAATTCGCCGTCCGGTTGGTCGTAAACGCGCCAAAGTTGCCCCCCGGCCTGGTATCTTCTCGGTATATTCCCTGGCAGCCAACCTTCAGCGGACTGGCCTCCCGTAATGTTGCTACTGCACTGGTAATATGTGCTTCCGGAAAAAACATGATAAACTCCACATCCTGATTCTCATATTCCCGCAAAGCATCCTGAGTATGGCCTACAATATAGCTGCCCCATTCCTCCACCGGTGCAATTCGGTTCACACCGCCATATTCCGGCAGAACATCAAACCGTTTTAAATTTACAAAAATATGTTTCATATATTTTCTCCATGTCTATATACTCTCTGAAAATCAACAAAATCATACAGCGGTGGGCCAATCAGCGGTCGGCACCAGGTCAGGAACTCCTCTGTAACATCATTGCCACGTTCGTTAATATAGCAATCCGGCATTGTTTTCTCATCCATCATAACTTCTTTTATGGGAATCATTTGGATCTTGGCTTTATAAGGTGAGGTGGAGTCGCCTCTCTCGGTTCCTTCTCTGATAATCCCCGCCATCACTCCACTTTGTCCTTCCATTGCCGCGCGCAGCGCATGAATCCCGGTTAAGATAGCCTCTTCCCGGTCTACTGGGGACTGGAGGGCAATCGATGACCGGCCACTAATTCCCGGTTTTTCACTTCGGGCTTTAATTCCCAGTTTCTGAACCACCAGATTAGCTAAATGAGCACTGACATCGCCATAATAAGTCGCCCGTTCGGTTTTAAAGATTGGTGGAACAATCGGCTCCCCCTGTTCATTTTTCAAGCCTTCGCTAACCACGACCACCACGCCGCCCTTTTCCTCATAAAGCCGTTTTACATCCGCTAAAAATTCCTCTTCCTTAAACGGCCGTTCCGGAAGATAGATCAGATGAGGAGCATCTCCTTTCTTCTTTCTGGCCAATGCTGAAGCTGCCGCAATCCAACCGGCATTTCGCCCCATCGCCTCCACAACTGCCACATGAATCGGCAATGACTTCACATCGGCACCAATTTCCGCCGTGGTAACCGCAATATATCTGGCAGCACTGCCAAATCCGGGGGTATGATCCGTAATTGCAATATCATTGTCAACGGTTTTCGGAATTCCCGTTACGAAAATCCTTTCATCTTTACACACTTCACAAATCCGGCCACAGGTGTCCATGGTTCCGTTACCGCCATTTAAAATCACATACTTAACCTCATACTTTTTAAATATACCAGGCATTGCCTGATAATCTTCCTGCTCCAGAGCGTAACGGGAGGAACCGATTGCCGTCGCTGGTGTATCCAGCAAGCGTTTATGAACCTCATCGGGAAAAGAAAGTAAATCTAAAAAATGTTCCTTTAAAATCCCTTCACTGCCACCAATGGCACCATAAACTTTATCAATCCGACCACAGTGTTTTGCTTCTTCAATCACTCCATATAGCGACGCATTAAGAACTGCCGTCGGACCACCACCATGTACTACCAGTACATTTTCTGCCATTATGCTCTCCCTTCCGAACCAGCCAGCCGGATGATATCCCTGATATCTTCCCGCAGCCGTAATTCTGCATAGCTGGACAGCTTCCATGCATGCCCTTCATCCTTGCCCGCATCCAAACCCTCTTTCAGATATTGGACATAATTATAACGCACCTGAGTACCAAAATTAATCTTTGCCACCCCACTTTGGATCGCCCGTTTCACCAGATCATCATCCATTCCGGTGCAGCCATGAAGGACAAAAGGAATATCGGTAAACTTCCGGCATTCTTCCAGAATATCTACCCGGATATTAACCGGCCCTTTATAAAAGCCATGGGCATTACCAATCCCAATCGCCAGAGAATCCGGTTGACAAAGGGACAAATACCGCCTGACGTCCTCCGATGAGGCGGTATTGGAACTACCCATCTCCTGACTTTTATCATCCAGGCGGCACAATTCACCGATTTCCGCTTCCAGCGGTACTCCAAATGCACGGCATACCCTGACTACTTCCTCTGTAGCTCTGGCATTTTCCGCCAGCGGCAGATTTGAACCGTCATACATAATGGAAGTAAAACCCAGCTTCAACATCTCCATACAGCTTTCAAAACTTTCGCCATGATCCAGATGAATTGCCACCGGTACCGATACTTTCTCTGCCATCCACTTAGCCGTCTCAAAAAACCAGTCATGGCCGGAATAGCTTCCGGTATTGGCATAGTGAGCCAGAATCACCGGCGAACGCATTTCCTCCGCAGCCAGACAAATCGCCCGGATAATATCATATGTACCGCCTTGCGTATTGATTGCCGGCACTGCATAATGTTCATCATATGCCTTTTTCAGCATTTCCTGTGTTGTTGTAAGCACCTCCTTTTCCTCCTAATTCTTACTTTCTGCTATCTTTACAATCACCCTCATATAATCCGAAGGGCTCTCTATCATATCTTGAATGGTGCTCTCCACCTCCTCCAGTTCAATCACTTTGGAAATAATGCTGTCAGTGGGAACCTTATTTTCATTGACTAATTTAATTGCCTCTGGGAACTTTGCATTAGAGTTCCTGGACGGACACACATCAATCTCTTTCTGCATCAAACGGACAGTATTGATCACAACCGGATCATGCGGCCAGCCAACCAATGCTATTCTGCTGCCATGGCAGACATAGTTGTGCAGATTGGCAAGAATCGATGGTGCTCCGGTACAGTCAATCATAGCTTCCGGCAGTTTTCCGTTTGTTACTTCCCGCAGATATGCTTCCACATCTCCTTCCTGGGAGTTAAATACAAATGGTACCCCCAGCTCCTTGGCATAATCCAGACGTTTCTGCAACACATCTACCAAAATCGGTACTGCTCCGTAGTTAATACAGGAAAATGACGCCAGTAAACCGATGATGCCAGCACCAAAAATCACACAATGCTCTCCGGCCGATACTCTGGCTCTGGTGGCACCATGCAGGCCAATGGTCAATGGCTCCACTAATGCCGCATGTAAAAAGGTCAGATCATCCGGCAGTTTATAAAGCAGTTGTACCGGATGGGAAAAATATTCGGTCATCATTCCGTCTTTATGTACGCCACACACTTTGAGATCGGCACAATTATTAAAACGACCCACCGCACACATATGGCAGTGATTACAAGGAACATAAGGCTCTAAAGCCACCCGGTCACCCGGTTTTAAGCCCTTGTCATTTTCACCTATCTCCACAATCACACCCACGCCTTCGTGTCCCAGGCCATTGATCGGGTATTTCATGGTAGGATTGACACCACGGTAGGCTGTTACATCCGAACCGCAGATTCCGCACATTTCGATTTTTACAATTGCCATTCCTGCTTCCCAAACAGGCATGGGCATATCATTAATTTCCAGTTTTCCAGGTTCCGGCAGACATAACATCTTCATCGTTTAACCCTCCTGTTCTTCGATATCGTTTTCCCGGATATAATCCAGGGCATTTGGCATAATTCCCATGCTCCAGCCACCATCAGCAAAGATGATCTGTCCGACGATATAATCCGATTCTTCACAAGCCAGAAAACACGCCAGACTGGCAATTTCTTCCACCTTACCAAACCGGCCAATAGGCGATACTGACAAAATTGTGTCTGCATCTAAAATCCCCGCTTTCAGTGGCCGATCCACCATCTCCGTACGAATCCAGCCGGGAGCGATGGCATTCACTTTGATATTATAAAGTGCCCATTCGGCTCCTAACTGCTCCGTTAGCAGATTCACTGCCCCCTTGGTGATGCCGTAAGGAACTCTGCCGACATTAATCATTTTTGTATTGCCAGAAGAAATGTTGACAATACTTCCACCGCCATCTTTACGCATGTGTTTGCCAACTGCCTGGCAACAAAATAGTGGTGCTTTCATATTGATGTCAATAACTTCATCCAGCATTTCTTCGGTAAGTTTTAAGGTCGGACAAGGTCTGGCTATTCCGGCACAGTTCACCAGAATATCAATTCGACCATGAGCCTCATGGATCTGATCGACCATCTGAAAGATTGCTTTCCGGCTGCGCAGATCAATCTGATGAAACTCTGCTTTTCCGCTAATCTCATTGATCGCTGCTGCTGCTTCCCGTCCCTCATCCTCCAGCACATCAGCAATCAGCACCCAGGCGCCTTCCGCAGCGTACTTCTTTGCAATCCCAAGGCCGATCCCTCTGGCTCCCCCGGTCACAATCGCTACTTTGTTGTCTAATCTCCTGCTTTTCATGGGTTTGCCTCCTTGCCCTTACCACCATTTGATTTTGTCGGTAATATAATTCCGGTATTCGATAAACTTTGAATCTGTGATATTACGCGGCCGTGGCAGGTCAATGTAGACCTCCTCTTTAATCTTCGCCGGTTTATTACTTAAAATCAGTACCCGTTCTGCCAGGTACACTGCCTCCTCAATATTATGGGTAATAAATACCACTGTACTGCCCAGCTCTTTCCACAGACGAATTACTTCATCCTCCAGATAAAACCGCATTTTGACATCCATCTGGCCATAAGGTTCGTCCATCAGCAGCAAATCCGGCTGCATGGCAAAGGAACGGCCAATGATAATCCGCTGCTCCGCCGATACGGAAAGCTCGCCCGGATAGGATTTGCGAAATTCCTGCAGCCCCATCAGATCCAGGATTTGGTTCACCCGCCGGTCAATCTCTGCTTTCGACAGCCGCTTAATCTTCAGGCCATAAGCCAGGTTTTCCTCGACGGTCAGCCATGGTAATGCACTGGGCTCCTGGAACACAAAGGAAATATTATGCTTTCTGGGATCTGCCGGAACGCCATCAATATACAAATCACCTTCACTGGGCATATGAATCCGGGTCAGGCAATTCAGGAACGTGGTTTTGCCGCAGCCGGTCGGGCCAACGACACAGACAAATTCCCCTTTATGGATATTAAATGACATATCGTCCAGCACCAACAGGTCGCCAAAGCGTTTCGTCAGATTTTTCACCTCGACCTTAACTGGTCTGTTTTCTTCTTTTACAGGCATATCTGTCCTCCTATCGCTACTATATTGCCAGATCCGTATTGTCCGAAATCACGGTCCGCAATTTCAGGAATTCTTCACTGATCATATTACGTGGACGCTGCATATCAATCGGATATACTTCCTTTACCTTTGCCGGGCAATCACTGAGCAGAATGATTCTGTCCCCCAGATAGCAGGCTTCCTCAATATTATTGGTTACAAAAATCACGGTCCGCTTTTCCTGTTCCCAGATTCGCAGGATTTCGTCCTGCATCTGATAACGGGTCTGGGCATCCAGCTGGCCAAAGGGTTCATCCATGATAAGCAGCTTCGGATCGACCGCATAAGCTCTGGCGATTCCCACACGCTGTTTCATACCACCGGACAACTGGTTGGGATAAGATTTCTCAAATCCATCCAAACCAACCAGTTCAATATAATGCTGGCAAATTTCCCGCCGTTTCGCTTTCCCCATACCGCTGAACTTAAGTCCCAGTTCCACATTCTCCATTACTGTCTTAAATGGCATCAGGGCCAGCTTCTGGAACACCATACTGATCTCCGTATTGATTCCGCTATGCTCCTTACCGTTGTAGATTACCTGGCCCTCTGTCTGTTTGCTAAGTCCTGCCAATATATTTAGCAGAACTGTCTTGCCACAGCGCCCCGGCCCCAGCAAGACCAGGAACTCGCCCTCACAGATATCAAAGCTCACTTCTTCAATCGCTGTAAAATATCCTTTTTCACCGAAAAATGTCTTGGAAATTCCCTTGACTTCCATTCGTTTTTTTACTTGTTGTTCCATGGGCACACCACCTTTTCCAGTTTTTGCAGTCCCAGGGATAAAAGCGCACCAATGATCGCAATGGTAATTACTGCCACCAGTACCAGGGCCATATCGCTGCCCTGCCAGCCTCTGGTAACCAGAGCTCCCAGGCCTTTCTGGGCTCCCAGCATTTCTGCTGCCAGCACGGTGGTCCAGCCAGAACTTACCGAAGTCCGAATACCGGCAAAAATCGATGGCAGCGCCGTCGGGATAACAATGTCAGCCAGAATCTGACGATTATTGCCGCCAAAGACTTTACCTGCGTCGATGTTGATTTTATCTACCAGTTCAATACCCGCCGAGGTGTTAATAACCAGCGGAACGAATGTTCCGATAAATACTAACAGAATCTTTGGAAACTCGCCAATTCCAAACCACATGATCACAATCGGGATCCAGGCAATCGGTGGGATCGGCCGGATCACCTCGAAAATACTGCCAAAAAAGGCTTTACATTTTTTATTCCAACCAATCAGAATACCAAATGAAATACCAAACGCCCAGGCAATCATCAGCGCCATTAAAACTCTTCGCAAACTGGCCCACGCATGCCCAAACAGCGACGTTTTAGCAATTGGCTTGGTAAATGTCTTCACAAACCGCTCCCAAACCAAAGCCGGTGGCGGCATTAACTCCGGATGTCCGGCTGAGAATACTACCCAGCCAAGACCAATCAGAGCAATTGCCAGAACAGGGAGCACATAATATAGTACAGTCCTGATTGTTATCTGTCTTTTTGTTGCTATGTTCATTCCCTTCTCCCCTCTTTCCTTTTTCTACCGGTTCACCTTCCAGCGCAGGAAATACTTTTCTACCCGTGATAGTAAACCTGACAGCAATGCACCGATTGCGCCGATTACCACCATGCCTACAATCACGATGTCCGGCCTTGCCACGGTCCGGCCGGTCTGGATCATATAACCCAGACCGGCACTGGAAGCCAGCATTTCCGCCGCAACCAGCGTGGACCAGGAGTTACCCAGAGCCACCCGGATACCGGCAAATACCATCGGTAAGGAAGAAGGGATGCCCACCTTCCAGAAAATCTCTCTATTTGGCGCACCAAAGGTTTGGGATACATTAATCAGGGTTTCACTGGTCAGCTTGATTCCGGTGTAAGAATTGATCACACAAGGAACAAATGCTGTAAAGAAGATGATCAACGCTTTCGCTTTCAGGCCAATCCCCATCCATACAACGACCAGCGGAATCCAGGCGATTGGCGGCACCGGCCGCACCAGCTCAAAAATCGGACGGATAAAACGGTCTGCATAAGTCCACCACCCCATCACCAGTCCTAATGGAACACCAATAATAATTGCTGCCAGGAATCCCGAGAGTGCCACTCGCAAACTGGCGGCAATATTAACCCAGAGTACATTGCCATCTGGTGGCTTATTTCCGATTTTATATAGTAACGTCTCAAAAATCTGCGTTGGCGCCGGCAGCATCCGCTCGTTGACCCATCCTAACATGACAGCCAACTGCCAGATGATCAACAGGCTTAAAATACCCGCTGCACTAAGCTGGGCCAGCTGAAGGATTTCTTTATTCCTTTTCTGTTTCCACTCCTTTAGGCCTGCCTCTAACTTTTCTTTTCCAGTTGCCATAGCAATCTCTCCGTTTCTGTAGTTGCAGATTATTTTGCTGCTTCTAAAACCTCATTTAATAACTTGCCGTCAGTATGGCCTATAAAGCGGTCATCGTCGCCTTCCTGATAGTTGCCAACGCTGATGAAGAACTTAAGAACGCCAAGCAAACGCTCATCCATCACACTGTTATCAGAACCTTCCTCCTGATTGTTCAGCATGTCACATGCTTCCTGCAAGGTATAATAGGTATCTGCCTCCAGATATTTTGTCGTGGTTTCAACGTCCATCGTGCTGCCGTTCTCATCATTCATATCTACACAATACTGAACCGCCTGTTCTTTATTTACCTTAATCCAATCCATCGATTTAAAGTAAACTTCAATAAGAATCTTCATTGCTTCATATTTTTCCGGATCCGCATAGCTGTTTTTATTCGCCACAAAGCTGCACATCAAACCTGAGTCTGCCATCTGGCCATTTGCTACCGGAGTGTAAGAATCAGCTGCTGCCAACATCTTAAAAGTACCACCAGAACCGGTTAATACACATACGTCACCTTCACCAGCCAGGAACGCGCTATAAGCAGTTGCCGGATCCATAGCGATAAAATTTACATCCTCAACGGTCAGGCCAAAGCCACTCAAAACTTTAATCAAGACATACTGGGTAACACTACCGGTATTACATAAGATGGATTTGCCTTTCCAGCTCTCAGCGTCACCGTAAATGTCAGCACTTAAAGCATTATGCCCGGTTCCGGCAGCAACAATATCAGAATCATTTCTGGCAAACACATACTGGGTACCGTCATCACTATTACTGGAACCCAACACAACTGCATCATAACCAAGAACTCCGGCAAATACACCACCAACACCTGTACAGCCGATATCCCATCCATTAGAAGACAGAGACTCCATCTGCACCGGACCATTGGTAAAGAGTACTTCATCAATCTCCAATCCAGCTTCCTCAAGCCACCCCTCCCGCTGTGCAATATAGATTGGAAGGAAGTTCAAGCTTCCACCAATTCCGGATACTGTCAATTTGTATGTTTTATCCGGTTTTGTACCTTCTGCCAGTGCTGCCGTCTCTCCACCGGCTGCCACAGCTGCAGTCCCTGCCACTGTGGATGACTGCGTTCCCCCACCGGAACTTCCACAAGCAGTCAGCATACATAAGGACAACCCCAATGCCAATCCCTTTGTCAAACCTTTTCTCATGTTTCTTTCCTCCTTTTTTCATACATGTATCATAGTTTTTGCGTAACAAACAGACATTTATTGTTCCATTTTTTTGTGCAATTCGCCCATTTGCATTCCTTTTTACAACTTAATGATAGCAATTTTAAACCATTAATTCAAGTGTTGATTAGGCAAACGTTTGAGTACTATTTGCCATAAATTCTACCCAAACGTTTGCGTTATCATCTATAGAAATTTTTAACAGATTGGGTTATAATAAAACCAGTTAACACCTGAAAGGGAGGAGGAAGCATTCTCTATGACTTTAAAAGAAATCGCAAGTGAAGCCGGTGTCTCCATATCCACCGTCTCCCGTGTAATTAATAAAAATGGGACAAATGCTGCCAGTAAAGAAGTTCAGAACCGGATTTGGGAAATCGTTCGCCGGACCGGCTACACGCCCAACACGGCTGCTCGTAATTTAAAGCATGGTATTACGACTGCCGCTGAGATGTCCCCCCGCTCTATTGCCTGCCTGTTTGCCCGAACGGACACCGTCAGTGACCTGTTCTTTTCCTCATTATCACGCAGCATTGAGCAGGAGGCTTTCAAGCGTAATTATGTACTGAAGTACTCCTTCTCTTCTTTTGATATTACGCATCCTAACACCTTTCGTCTAATTACTGACAACCACGTGGATGGTGTGGTTATTTTAGGAAGATGCGATAAAGCGCTTTTAAAGCTGCTAAAAAAGCACTTTAACTACGTTGTTTACACAGGCTTAAATGGCATTGAAGCCCAGTATGACCAAATTATCTGTGATGGCTACCAGGCTACCCTTACCGCGATTGACTACCTGGTCAAACTTGGCCATACAAAAATTGCATATATAGGTGAAACCGAAGCAGAAGCTCGCTACATCGGATACCAGGATGCCTTGAAATCCCATCAGTTTCCGCTGCAAAAGCAGTATATTGCTGATGTCATTTTATCTTCTGAGGGTGGATATCTGGGGGCAAAAAAGCTCTTGGCCGCCGGTTGTGACGCAACATCCTTCTTTTGCTGTAATGATATCACCACCATTGGTGCCATGCGCGCCTTCCAGGAAGCCGGTTTAAAAATTCCTGGTGATATTTCCATCATCAGCATTGACGATATTGACACTGCTCAGTACCTCAATCCAATGTTGACTACCATCCATATTCCAGTCGAAGAAATGGGCCAAATAACCGCTAAAACCTTAATCGACCGGATTGAAGGCGGTCATCGTCTGCCAATGAAGATTAACCTGCCCTTTTACATTGCTATCCGGGACAGCTGCGCTCCGCCAAGAAAGAACCAGAATCCCATATTGCCTGCAAAATAAAAACAGGGCGTTTGTCTGACAGTCATTTTGTCAGCAAACGTCCTTATAAAATCTTACTGATATTTTTTTCTATCCAATCCGGAATGCCTTCTCTACCGGCAATGCACAAAGTATTCCATGGGCCTCATTCTTCATCCCATGAGCCCGGTTGATCTCATCCATCACTGCCCCCCGCTTTTCACGGCTGGTCAAAATCAGGATCATCTCCCGTTCTTCCTTTATTCTAATGCCATACAATTCTTCAATATGATCGGCCCCATTAAAGCGTCCGCGGATAATCGTGCCACCGGAAGCACCGGCAGCTCTGGCGGTTTTCATAACTTCATCGGTATAACCGTGATCGACCATCACCATAATCAGGCTGTTTTTCGAACTATGTTCCATATAGCTTACCCCTTTCTTTTCGGCTGCCGCCGGTTCTGTTTCTTTCTGACAAGCCAGCGCAATCATGTTGCTGACAGCATTCATCGGGAGGATAAAACCGATTCCTCTGATGCCGGGTGCAGTAATGGTCTCACCGGCCATGTCCCCGGCAATCTTTAACAAGGTCCGCCGCAGACCAATGGTCAGGACCACATCCTTTTCACTGCTGCCGATCCCCAGCAAATCCAGGACATCGGAGGTTGCTGTTCCCTGTCCGGCACATTGCCAATGAAATACAGGGGCATTGCCGAAATATGTTTTAATAATCTTGTTGGCCTGTCCACGTTCAATGATCGAGCACAGGACACTCATCTGATTTTGTTGTTTCTCCGCTTTCATTCCCTGTCCCCTTCCTACTCATAATAAAGAATCGAATCATCAATCGTACTTAAGTAACGGTCGGCAATCCGGCGGGCTGCTTTCTTCTTCATCACCGTGATGAGACCCAGGACCTGGATGGTAATCAGCGGAATCATCGCTACCATGGCTACTACCCCAAAAGCATCTTCCATAATATTTCCGCCCACACTGGAACATGCGCCCATCGCCAGCGGCAGCAGAAATGCCGCCGTCATCGGACCACTGGCCACCCCACCGGAGTCAAAGGCAATACCGGTGTAAATCGACGGAACGAAAAAGCTCAGCAGCAAAGCCACACCATATCCCGGTATCAGAAACCAGAGAATGGAGATACCGGTCAGAATCCGCAGCATCGCCAGCGACACCGACAATGCCACACCGATCGATAAGCTTCGCCCAAGGGCCTGCTGCGTGATCGCACCATGGGAAATCTCTTCTACCTGTTTCTTCAACACATGTACCGCCGGCTCTGCTTCAACAATATAATATCCAATCACCATGCCAATCGGCACCAGCAGATATGGCAGCTGTCCGCCGGCAAGCTCTTCGCCCAGCAGCTGTCCCACCGGCATAAAGCCGACATTGACACCACACAGGAACAACACCAGCCCGGTGTATGTATAAAAAAAACCGAACAACACCTTCAGCAGTTGACGACGGTGAAAACGTCTTGTTTTCATTTGGAACAGAGCAAACACCAACACGATCGGACACAAAGATACCGCTACCTCTTTCGCATACTCCGGAAGAGAATGCAGGTATAGCAGAAATGCATCCCGTGTCGTTGTAATCATTGGGATGATACTTTCCTCGGCAGATGCTGTGGGATCAAAGAAAAATCCCAAAATCAACACCATCAGAATCGGCCCGATACTACACAGTCCGACCAAACCAAAGCTGTCATCTCCCGAGTTTTTATCACTTCGCAGAGATGCCATACCGATACCAAACGCCATAATGAACGGTACCGTCATCGGCCCGGTGGTTACGCCGCCGGAATCAAATGCCACCGGAATAAACGAATTGGGAGTAAATGTCGCCAGCAGAAACACCACCCCGTAAAAAGCCAACAGCATATGAGACAATTTTATCTGAAGCCTCGTACGCAGCAAACCAATCATCATAAAGATCCCCACTCCTGCCGCCACCGCGAACACCAGCACCATTTTGGGAATGGACGGGATCTGTTCTGCCAGCACCTGCAGATCCGGCTCAGCGATGGTAATCAAAAATCCCAGCACCCCACAGATCACCATCGGTATCAGAAATTTCCTGGACTTGCTGACTTCAATACCGATACCCTCGCCCATGGGCGTCATCGCAAGATCCGCACCCAGGTTAAAAAGTCCCATACCGGTGATCATAAATACAGCACCCAGCAGGAATAACACCATCAATCCGCCATTCAATGGCAGAATCGTAATACTAAGTAAAAACACAATTACCACGATTGGCAAAACTGAAGATAACGACTCCATAATCTTATTTCGCAATTGCAAGTTCAACAACGATCACCAACCTTTCTCTAAATACACAGCAGTTACCTTTGCCCCCTAATTCCCCAGGTTTGATTCTTCCTGACGCTGCAATTCCCGGTTGATATTCGCCACCATCTTAATTGCCGCCTGAAGAACATAATGGCGTTCCACATCGGTCACGCCTCTGAAGATAATACTCACAATATCCTGACGCAGCCGAAAGATCTCTTCGGCAATCGGAAACGCTTCCCTGGTCAGCACCAAATGCACCCAACGCTTATCTGCTTCATCCTGGTATCGCTGGACATACTGCAGCTTTTCCAGTTTCTCCAAAGCCTGGGAAATGTGAGCTTTTGATAAATGCTCCAGCTGCATGATATCCTTAGCAGTATCACAGGAACCATAACTGGATAAATAATAAATGATATCTGCCTCGACCTTACGCAGGCCGTACCGCTTTACAATCGCTTCACACTTCTTCTCATAAAGGCGCCGAAGCTGCCGTCCGCTGATGAGCAGTTCAAAATTGTCAATCATCCTGCCTTCTCCTTTTCAAGACGGTTCATTAGTGAACTATATTAGTTTATCCCTACTTCGGGTCATTCGTCAAGTACTTTATAAATTTTTAACAAAATATTTATATTGTATAGTAACACCAGACCGGATCCGGTACCGAACGGTTGTATCACAGATATTATGTCGGGCATATAGTAAAAATAAGAACAATAGATTGAGAACCCGATTATGAGCAATGTCCCCCGGTTAACCCTGTCCATGATTGTCCGAAATGAGGCCGACCGTTATCTTTCCCAGGTTTTAGAATCAGCCCGGGAGTATATTACGGATGCCGTCATTATTGACGATGGCAGTACTGACCACACCGTTCACCTGTGTCATCAACTGTTAGATACCATTCCTCACAAAATCATAGAAAATAAGCTGTCCAGCTTTCAAAACGAATGGCAGCTGCGAAATCAGCAATGGACCGAAACCATAAGCACCGATCCGGACTGGATTCTTTTTTTGGATGCCGACGAAATCTTTGAAGATAACTTCAAAACCGGCGTACCGGATTTGCTGCAAAATGACGCCTGCAGTGTCTACCTTTTCCGGCTCTACGACTTTTGGGATGAAGACCATTATCGGGATGATACCCTTTGGTACGCCCATAAAACCTATCGGCCATTTATGCTCCGATATCACAAAGACGCGGAGTATCTCTTTCGTCAAGCCGACCAGCACTGCGGCCGGATGCCCGCCAATGTCTTTGATTTTAAACAAGAATTATCCCCTTACCGGGTCAAGCACCTGGGCTGGTCCAGGGAAGCTGACCGGATTGCCAAGTATCACCGCTATCTGACCCTGGATCCAATGGGAACCTATGGCTCACTGGCACAATATTTTTCCATTCTTGATCCGGAACCGGCGCTGGTGAAATGGGAAGAAAACGAAGAGAGGTGAACCCATGTCAAAAGGCAAACTATTGATTGGCTCGCCAATCTGTCAAAAGCCATTTATTCTGACGGCTTTTTTATACTCCCTTAGATGGCTGGAGCTGTCGGATTATGAGGTATACTACCATTTTATTGATGATAACTATGACCAGCAATCGCAAAAAATACTAAAGAATTTTCAGGCGGAGAAGGAGCATGTGGTTATTGAACGGCTCTCCATGCAGCCAACAGAATTTTCGCCAAGCCATAACTGGAATCAGGAAAAGATATGGAAAGTG
>Ga0153941_1000576_pt1 | contig 16134 bp, 16 predicted proteins | sample TSNJ025MetaG_FD_104733 | JGI IMG/M metagenome (GOLD analysis project Ga0153941, IMG submission 104733) | Attine ant fungus gardens microbial communities from New Jersey, USA - TSNJ025 MetaG | ecosystem: Host-associated > Fungi > Mycelium > Unclassified | place: USA: New Jersey, Brendan T. Byrne...
TCAGTAAGTCAAAATCACATGACAAGGTCAGGTGATCATAGAACATTCTGGAAAGAACATGTGATCATGGGACTTTAGGGTACAGCCACTGTAGTAGTAGTATAAGTAGGGCTGCAATCCAACAAAGAACTCTATCGAGTTCTTCTTGAACATCTACCTAGGGTGATTGCTAAGGACATTTACTGTTCACCGATAACAATCAAGTTCTCTTAAGCCTAGGGCCCAGCTGTATCATAGTGGTCCTGAGCTGTATCATCCAGGTATCAAGAAAGATGAGAGAGTAAGCTGGCAAGGCTCTATGATGAGCGGTGCCAATGAAAGAATTGAGTTCTAGTATAAAAACTTAGACTGTGATACCTTAGAACTACTCCTGGTCTGAATTGACAAAAAAAACTTGATAGAGCTCCCATTCGATTACTGTACACTACTTATACACATTTTGTATTTACTTCTATTTATAAAGTCCTGTACATCTCTTTTGAGTTACTCCCTCTTATGCATCTACTGGTTATTTAATTAAATGAAAAAGAGAAGAAAGAAAATATAAATAATAACTTAGTTATTTGGCTGTGTCATGACAAGAACCTATACACTGGTTGCATCTGCCTCTCTAAGTTGTCCATGGCCACTCCAGTCTTCTTCATCAAAAAGAAAGACAGCTCTCTCTGGCTGGTATAGGATTATCACCCCCTGAATACCATGATAGTCAAGAATCAGTACCTGCTTCTACTTATCTCTGAGCTTGTCTTCCAGCTCTGTGGAGCTAAGTACTTTACCAAGCTAAATGTCTATTGGGGTTTTAATAATATATGCATCAAGCCTGGAGATAAATGGAAGACTACCTTCTAGACAAGCCAAGAACTCTTTGAACCTCTGGTAATGTTCTTTGGGATAACTAACAGTTTGGCAATCTTTTAGACTATGATGAACAATATCTTCCAAGATCTAATTATGGAAGGGATTGTAGTCATATACTTGGACAACATTCTCATCTTTACAAGGATGGTCAAAGAGCATGCCCAAATAGTCCAGAGAGTGTTAGAAATCCTTACCAAGCACAAGCTGTTCCTCCACCTCAAGATATAGCAACTTAGTCTAAGACAACTTAATTACCCTCTAAGTCCAAGTTGACAAGAAGAACTCGATAGAGTCCTCATTCAATTGCTATACACTATTTATACATATTCTATTATTTACTTCTATTTATAAAGTCCTGTGTATCTCTTTCTGAGTCATTCTCTCTCATACATCCATTGATTTCCTAATTAAATGAAAATAAAAAGAAAAGAAATATAAATAATAACTTAGCCATTTGGCCGAGTCATAATACTACCATCCTCTCAAGATTCCTCATCCTGAGGATTTTACAGCTCATAGTAGGGATCACAGATGTTCCCTATTTTATTGTCATCTTCTTCTGTCTACTCTCTGATTCCCAAATTTTCCTGCTCAATTTTCTGCTCCTCTTTTATTATTTTCATTGTTCTTTTTTCTCTTGCTCTTGCTCCTTTCCATTACCTCCAATTCCTTTCTAACCTTGCCCAGTATTCCTCATTGTACCTTTTATCTGACTATCCAAATAGTTTTCTTGCTGTAAACCTTTCTGGTAATTTCCCTCTTCTGAATATTCCTTCTTCTCTTTCTTGTTTCCTAACATCCTTCATATCTCATTAATATTCTCTCTTGAATTCTTTAACTGCTTCCTTTATATTCTCCAAATTTTCCTTCCCTTCCCAAGTATTGGATTTAGCTATGAACTCTTTCTACTATACTAGATATTTATTCTTCCCCCTAATCCATTGCTTGTTCAATATTCTCTCAACTTCCTATTCTTCTTCTTCCTCAATTATGACTGGAGCTGGTTGCTCCCTTCTCTATCCCTCAACTTACCCTATGTATCTGTGTATCCTACTGATGTTTACTACTAGATATATCCTGATTGTACTAGGTAACTCCAATTCAACCACATTTGCCAATATGATCCTTTTTACTTTGTAAGGGTCTACAAACCTCTCTGTTAGCTTTTTTGTCCTTCTACTAATCATTTGATATTTCAGATCTTTGGTGCTGAGCATCACCAAGTTCTCTACTTTATACTCATCAATTTCCTCTCTCTTCCTATCTGTATACTTCTTTATTTCTTCTTGTGCCTTCCCTAGTGCTGCTTTTGCTTCTTCCTGGATTTCCCTCATCTTTATCACAAATTTCTCTGCTCCCTCATATTTCCCCTTCTTTCTTATCTTAAACTCCATTCTGGGATCTTATCTGTAATTTGCCTTGAAAGGCGACATTTTAGTACTTAAGTGCACTTTATTATTGTAGGTGAACTCTGCTGTTCCTAACCAATCAGGCCACTGTTCCTATCTATAGTCAATAAACATCCTTAAGTACTGTTCTAGTTCCTAATTAACCCTCTTAGTCTGTTTGTCTATTTGAGAATAGAATACCATTAACAATTTACTTTCAATCTCCAATATTCTATTTAACTCTCACATTATCCCTACCACAAACTGGGGTTTCCTGTCTGAGATAACAACCTGGCTAGTCCTTCTACCAACGTTTTCTCTGTAGTTGGAGTGAAGTGTACCATCTTTGTTAATTGATCTACTACTACTAGAATAGAGTCGTAACCCTGAGCTAACAGCAATTTTGTAATGAAGTCTGCTGAAATATGCATCCAAGGTCTCTCTGGGATTAAGTTGGGCATCAGCTTACCTACTGGTTGTTCTGTGCAGTTCTTGTTTTTCTGGTAGAAATTGCATTCTTCCACATATTGCTTTACTTCCTTTGTCACTCCTGGCCACCAGAAGTTCCTAGTAACCAGTTCTACAGTTTTCCACTAGCCTCTGTGTTCTCCTACTAGTATATCATGGTGTAACTGGACAATTTCTACTCTTAATTTATTGTCTTTAGATATGTATACCTTCTATTTTTTATACATAATACCATCTATTTCTTGCCACTCTTCATCCCGTAACATCTTTACTCCAGCTCATTTCATTTTCTCTACTACTTTGACTACCCCATTGTCTTTTACTTTTTACTGTCTTACTTTCTCCAATAAGTCCACTTCTTCTATGATAACTTCTACTTTCTTTGTTTTTCTAACTTTTAGCCACTTTGGCTTTACTAATGTCTTATCCTCATTGTCTCTTTCTACTTCTACTTCCTAGTCCAGCCTCCTACTCAAGCTATCCACCTTTCCCATTCTACTTTCTGGGATGTGTTTCAGCATAAAGTCAAACCTAGACAGATATAGGACCCATTTAGCTTGTCTTCTATTTAACTTCTATACCTTCATGAAATATTTAAGATTCTTATGGTCTGTCCAAATCTCAAATTTTATTGTTGTCCCTTCCAGGAAATATCTCTATACTTCTAGGTATTTGACTACTGCTAGCATTTCTTTGTCATGAATCTCATAGTTTCTCTCTGTATCACTTAGAAATTTGGAAGTGAAAGCAACCAGTCTCCATAATTTGTCAGAGCACTTTATTGACAATACCTCTCTAGTGGTGTATTTTCCTTTTCTATTTCTATCCCATTGGGTCCTATGATGACCCTAAGGAACCCAATCTTCCTTACTTTCCATACACTTTTCTGGCTTCACATAGAGATCATTCTCCTCCAGCCTTCTCAGTACTTTCTCCACAATTTCATCATGTCCTTCCTCTGTTTCAGTTCCTACCAACACATTATTTACAAATACAGTAACTTTGTCTTCATTTACCAAGTCTCTCAGGATCTCATTCATCATCACCTAAAATGTGGCTGGCGAGTTCGTCATTCTAAAAATATCACAGTTGTATCATGACACAGCCAAAAATGGCTAAGTTATTATTTATTTTCTTTTTCTTTTCTTTTCTTTTAATTAGGAAATCAACAGATGTACAAGATGAAATAGCTAAGAAGAGATGTACGGGAGTTTATAAATAGAAGTAAACACAAGAGGTGTATAAGTAGTGTACCATAATCAAATGAGAACTCTATTGAGTTCTCCTTGTCAACTCAGACCAGGAGTAGTTCTAAGATAGCTTAGTCTAAGTTCTTACAAGTTGGCTCAAATTGTCACAAACTTCATTCAGACCATAACTTCAGGAATACTTGACCAATTTCAATGATCTAAATGGCCACCAAAAGCCCTCAAGAAGATCTTTCAAACATTACCAAAAATGTCTCAAAGCAATCAGTATTCACTGAGTTATCAGCAGATCAGTCAGTGATCACCAAGTCACCAGACACTAAATCACTGATATCTCAGAAACCACTTAACATAATCATTTACTTCAATGACCATTGTGAAGCTCTCTTCAATGCGCTTCTTTTGGCTATAAATAGACCCCAAGGTGATAAGATCCCATGGAGATACAAGGTCCTCAATGTTTGTATATGACATTGATCTTTACCCATAGATTATCATCTGTCCTTAAATAGAACAAAGGACTGTCCTAAGACAGTTAGGTTATCTCTATTTCAAGAACAATAGCACTCCTATATGTAGAACAATAGATAGTGATCATGTGGTAGGCTGTCCTGGTGCATAGACTACTACAATCATATATTTAAGAACTGTATGTCTGAGGATAAACCTCAGACTTAATAACATTTTTTGCTACTGTTTAAATTTCGCTTTTTTGAGCCTTTTGATTATTAAATCATCAACTCACAAATCAGTAAGTGGCCATTTGTGATAATGAAACAAAGTAATTTTCCATCTTTCTTCAAGACACAGAACCAGTAAGAGTGGTAGGAAAAATTGGATGGTTCATAAATACCAGCTGTAATCTTTGACTTAATAATCTCAGCAACATGAGAGAAAATCTCAGGAGATATGAGTATGTTTTTGAGGCTCCATGGTATGTGCTCAACTGTAGGTATCACTACTGGATTAAAGTAATCTGACAAAAACTTCCCTTTTTCATCCTCTGTTCAGGCAAATGCAAATTCTTGGAGTTTAATAAGATGGTGTATCAGTTTCTCTTCTTCTGGCCATAGAAAATGATCTTGATTTACATTCATAGTAGATTTCTGTTTGAGAGTATATCACAATCTAGGGGTGAATTCAGATGAGTGGAAAGAAAGTAGAGGAAGTGTTTCAAGAGGATCTGAGGGGATATGGCAGACAATTTGGAAGTCTTCTAGCAGGGTAGTAGTAACTGGTTTAACTCAGTGAGTGACTTTTTTATAGGCATATGATAAGACTTAATCTGAGCATGATGCTAGATTTTGAATAGATATCTCATAGATTTATTTTGGGTATATGAGTGGCTCAAAGGGAACAGAGGTGAAGGCAATTGGTGATAACATGAAACATAAAAGAAACTTGATAGAAATTTAAGGTGAGTCATCTACTTTGGGGTTTTTGTGAGGAATATGCTAATATGAGCTATTAATTTCATCTTCTCAACAGATAGTCAAATCATCAATTACTGAAAATCCAAGACAGTAGGCATATTAGAGGTAGAATGAACACAAGGCTGAGTAGAAATGGTAATAACTGCCTGTGAGTTTGAATCAACTAGTGTGATGTGCAAATCCCCATTCGAGAAGTAGCAAGTGTTGGCCTGGGCAAGAGAAAAAAGGATTGTCCAAGTAGTATTTTATAAAAAGTGTTGTTGATGACCTGTACTTAAAGGTAAAAGTCACATTTTCCAATGGTAACTCAAAGATTTGGTAAGAGGCCCATTGTAGTGTTACAGGACTTGTTTGTTGACTGCATTACCATAGTCTGATCTGAATGAATTGGAAGACCAAGTCTTTTCCAGATGTCACAATAAAGGCCAATAACTTGGGATCCCTCATCAAAAACTGCCTCAACACTGATGTAACCTTCCAGTCTTAGAGATATTATATGCAATTCAATAATAGACTTTGCAACAATGAGATCAAAAGGTGTATAGGTGCTTTGTAAAAATATCTGGGCAGATACATCATCATCTTTAACCTCTTTAAAGATATTAGTTGATACAGTTGCTGGTATAGGAACTTTCCAGATAGTAACATTATCCTTTAGGTACTGGTGAGTGTTAGGAGAGATTGCATAGAGCTCTTGTTGGGTAAGTGTGACTGTACTCCCCAAACTTTTGTCAATAACATATTGAATAACATCTGGATCTTCAATATTAAAATGCCAGCAAGTACGAGTGCTAAAGGAAGGTGCTAGTGTCATGAGTCACCTCAACTATGACAAGAAACTATAAATAGAACAGACATAGACTGGAATTGAACTGGAAACCAATAACTAGCTTGTAAACTTAATGAGAACAAATAGTGTACTTGTATATATAGTAAAGTACAATTGAGCAAGAACTCCATTGAGTTCTCTTCTAACTCTAAAGTGCTACCTTGAGTTAACCCCTAACTTAAGGTTCTTGAGTTAGTCACTAATAAAAGAACTTGATTCCATACTCTAGGTGTAAGAACTTAGACTGAGGCGTTTTAGAACTACTCCTAGTCCAAGTTGACAAGAAGAACTCGATAGAGTTCCCATTCGATTGTGGTATACTACTTATACACCTCCTGTGTTTACTTTTATTTATAAACTCCCACATCTCTTTTTAGTTGTTTCATCTTATGCATCTGCCAATTTCCTAGTTAAAAGAAAAGAAAAAGGAAAATAAAATAAATAATAACTTAGCCATTTTGGCCATGTCATGATACTACCCCTCTCTCAAGATTCCTCATCCCAAGGATTTTTATAATTCATAGTAAGGGTCACAGATGTTTTCCATTTCATCGTTATCTTCCTCTGTCTACTCCCTAAGTTCTGAACCTTCCTGTTTGATTTTTTCTTCTTCTTCCTTTATTGTCTCCATGGTTCTTCACCCTCTTGTTCTTCCTCCTTTCTATCATCTCCAATTTCTTTCTAACCTTGCCCAGTATTCTTCATCATACCTTTTATCCAACTATCCAAATAACTTTCTTGCTATGAACTGTCCTGGTAATTCTCCTCTTTTAAATATCCCTTTCTCTTTTTCTTGCTTTCTTACATTCTCTATATCTCGTTGATATTCCTTCTCATATTCTTCAATTGCCTCTCTTGCATTTTCTAGGTTTTCTCTTCCTTCCCATATATCTGATTCTACTATGAATCCCTTCCATTGTACCAGGTACTTGTCTTTTCCTCATATCCTCTGCTTATTCAGGATCCTCTCTACCTCCCATTTCTCTTCTCTCTCAATTACAACTGGAGCTGGTTGCTCCTTTCTCTGCCCTTCCACTTGCCCTACATATCTTTGTATTCTACTAACATTAACTACCGAATGTATTTTTACTGTACTAGGTAGTTCTAATTCTACTATGTTCAATGATATGATTTTTTTTATCCTGTAAGAGCCTATGAATCTTTCTGTCAATTTCTCTGTTCTCCTGCCGACCATCTGATATTTCAGATCCTTAGTACTTAGCATTACTAAGTCTCCTACTTTATACTCGTCAACTTCTACCCTCTTCCTATCTATATATTTCTTTATTTCTTTTTGCACTTTTCCTAGTGCCGCTTTTGCTTTCTCCTATACCTTCTTCATTTTCATCACAAATTTTTCTGCCCTCTCATATTTTCCTTTCCTTCTCACTTCAAACCCCATTCTAGGATTTTGTCTGTAATTTGCCTTAAAGGGTGATGTCTTGGTACTCGAGTGCACTTTGTTGTTGTAAGCAAATTCTGCTGTTCCTAACCAATCTGGCCACTGTTCCTATCTATGGTCAATAAACATTCTCAAGTACTGCTCTAGTTCCTGATTAACCCTCTCTGTTTGCTTGTCTGTTTGAGGGTGGAATGCTATTGACAATTTACTTTCAATTCCCAACATCCTATTCAGCTCCCACATTATTCCTGCTGCAAACTGTAGTCCTCTGTCTAAGATGATGCTCTCAGGTAACCTGTGCAGCTTCCACACATTGTCTCTAAACAACCTGGCTAGCCCTTCTGCCAATGTTTTCTCTGTAGTAGGAATGAAGTAGACTATTTTCATTAATCTGTCTACTACTACTAAGATTGAGTTGTATCCCTGTGCTATTGGCAGTTTGGTGATAAAGTCTGCCGATATATGTATCCAAGGTTTTTCAGGTATTAAATTGGGTATTAATTTGCCTGCTGGCTGTTCTGTGTGGTTTTTGTTCCTCTGACAGGAATTACATCCTTCCACATATCGTTTCACCTCCTTAGTTACTCCCGGCCACCAGAAGTTTTGGGTGACCAACTCTATTGTCTTCTACTGTTCTCTATGTCCTCCTACAGGCATATCATGATGTAGCCTGATTATTTCTGCTCTAAGCACCTTGTCCTTGGGCACATACATCTTCTCTTTTTTATACATTACACTATCTATGTCCCTCTACTCTTCGTTCCTTAGGACTTTTACTCCTGCTTATTTCATTTCCTCCACTGCTTTAACTACTTTATCATCCCTTACTCTTAACTGTCTTATCTTCTCCAATAGATCTACTCCCTCCACTATTACTTCCACCTTCTCTGTTCTTCTATTCTCTAACCATTCTTTCTTTACCAACATTTCATCCTTGTTGTCTCTTTCCACTCCAATCTTCCAGTCTGGCCTCCTGCTCAGGCTGTCTGCCTTTCCCATCTTTGTTCTAGGAACATGTTTTAATACAAAGTCAAATCTTGATAGGTAGAGTGCCCATCTAGCTTGTTATCTATTCAACTTTTATGCTTTTATAAAATATTCAAGATTTTTATGATCTGTCCAAATCTCAAATTTTACTACCATTCTTTTTAGGAAATGCCTCTATGCCTCTAGACATCTGACTACTGCTAACATTTCCTTGTCATATATCTTGTAATTCCTTTCTGTATCACTTAGAGATTTTGAAATGAAAGCTACTGGTCTCCATAAGTCGTCAGAGCACTTCATTGAGAGTACTCCTCCAGTTGCATAGTTTGAGGCATCTGCCTCTACCCTGAACTCTTTGTCTAAGTCTAGGGCTGCTAGTACTGGTCTCATCATAAAGGCCTTCTTAAGCTCATCAAATGCAGCCTGTTCTTCTTCTTCCCACCTCCACTTCACGTCCTTTCTCATCAGCATATTCATTGGTCTAGCTACTTGAGCAAAGTCCTTAATAAACCTCCTGTAATAGTTTGCGAGACCTAAAAATTTCCTGACGTCTTTTACATTCCTTGGCTCTAGCCAACTTAGCATCCCATCTACCTTCTCTTTCTCCATCTCTATTCTACTGGGTCCTATGACTACACCCAGGAATCCAATTTTCCTTACTTTCCATGCATACTTCTCTGGCTTGACATACAAGTTGTTCTCTTCTAACCTCCTCAGGACCTCCTCTACTATCTCATCATATCCCTCCTCCATTTCTGTTCCAACTAGCATATCGTCCACAAATGCTGCTACTTTTCTCTTATTAATCATATCTCTCAGGATCTTGTTCATCATCGCTTGGAACATAGCTAGTGAATTTGTCATCCCAAAAAACATAACAGTTGGCTCAAAGGATCCTATGTGTATGGTGAATGTTCTCTTCCACTCATCTCCCTCCTTTATTCTTACATTGTTAAAGCCCCATTGTAAGTCCATTTTGGTAAATACTTTCTTACTCTCCATGTTGTCAATTAGATCTGTAATCAGTGGCAGGGGGTAATTATTCTTTACGGTTTGTTCATTTAGACTACAATAGTCCATAACCATCCTCTTCTTGCCATCTTTCTTACCCACAAAGAAAACTGGTGATATCTGAGGGGACTTTGATGGTCTAATATATTTCTTTCTTAACTGGTCATTCATGAAGTTCTGAACTTCTTCCCTTTTGTTTTTGGATAAAGAATAAATTCTTCCCTTTTGTGGTTTAAACATCTCTTTGAGATCTATGGCATGATCTCAGATTTTCCTTGTTGGCATTCTTTCCAACTCTACCTTCCCAAACACCTTCTTCCATTTTAGGAACCTCTTTGGGACCATTTCCTCAATCTGCTTCTACCTCCTCATCTCTTCCCCAGTCTTCTTTATCTTCCATCACCCACCTCACTATCTTCTCTTCTTCTAGTGTAACTACTCTTTTTCCTTTCTTTGCTTTCTGCCCCTTTTTCAATTTTGTGTTCCTTCCACATAATGGAGGGCATCTTGTCATCTTGACCTTCCCTGTTTCCCAATTGATTTCTGGGTTATGGGCTTGCAACTATGGCATTCCCAATATTATGTCTGTTTTTCCCAATTCATATACATCTATCCTCATCCTTTCTATGTGGCTCTTGTAGTACACATTTACTTCCACTTGGTGTGTGATAGCCCCTCCACTATTGTCTGTTCCATCTATATTTCTGACTGCCACTGGTCTTTCTAGCTTCTGCAGTCTAAACCTATGTTTTGCTGCCATTTTCTTGTCCATAAACATTCCTGTCGTACCACTGTCCAAGAGTGCTTTTACCATTACATCTTCGTGCATATTCACCTTTTCTACCCTTATGTTTAACCATACCTCCTTTAGCATTTTGAATGTTCTTCTGATGTCTCTTTGCTTATCTCTCTCTTCTGCTGTGTCTTTCAGAGTTTCTGTCTGCATGCTGCCCTGCTGTGTCTTTTCCTTTGTAGGGAGCACCACTTCTTTTTCCTTTCTCCTTTGCTTTGGGTATCCACACCACTCAGCTTCCTTTAATTTTTTTCCTTTGAGAACTTCTTGTCCTCTGTTGTCTTCCCTATATACCTCTTTTTTTTCACACCATCTACATTTTATATAGGTCACTATGACCTCCCCTGTCATCCATCCCAACTCTAGCAGCCATGTATTTTCTGGCACATTCTCTACTCCATAATATTCCTGTGTCTTTTCCCAGTTAGGACATGCCAGCTTCCCTTCTTGCTGTGCTTTTTGTGGTCTGGTCACACGTGCTGCTTTTTCTTCTCTCCTTCTTTTCCTTTCAACCTCAATATTTGGACACTCCCACTTGTAGTGTCCTCCCTCCCAACACCTGAAACATTTTACCCCTTCTACCGTCTCCTGTCTCTTTATTTCTACTTCCCCCTTCACTCTATACTACATTACTTTACTTGCTATTACTTCAAATTTATTTTGAGGAACCAGTTTCCCCTTTGGTTCTCCTTTCCTATTCCTATAATTATAGGCCAGATACCCAGACTTTCTACAACATCGACATATCCTCCCTCCTCTTCCTTCTAATTCTGCCCTTAATTTAGCAAGGGCATGCTTTTAGTTGAGCAGGTTGCTTATAAGGGAGTTGTATTGAGTTTGAGACATTATGTTGACGTCTCGAGGGCACAGAGCAAATGGTTGATCTTACTAATTATACTATGTCTACTGGGGCACAAGATCTTCATCCAGCCAGAGTCCTACTGCCCTACTAACTACTGCCTTAATACTAGGATTAGACTATTATCCAACAGATGGGATCCCTAACCTAAACGCCTTTCTAAGAATGTGGCATTACTCCTCTGCATGTACAGCCCACAATGGGACTTCAGCACAATGTTTATAGTACAAAGGAATACAAGTAGACTACTGAGCACTGCTCAATTTCAAGGTTAGATCTTAGACACAATACCTGAGCTTGGTACTGCGCTTCCACCATCAATCCCTAACTGATTGACAAGTTCCCTTAAGCTAAGGGCCCAGCTATGTATGGAGGTGACTAGTGATTGTAGCGATCACCAGTTGAGGGTCAAGATGGTTATGAGAGTAAGAATGAGTAAGGTCCAAGGTGGACAGTACTCTAGATGTGGAATTGAGTTCTTGTGTAAGAACTTAGACTGAGACATCTTAGAACTACTTCTAGTCTGAGTTGACAAGGAGAACTCGATAGAGTTCCCATTCGATTGTGGTACACTATTTATATACCTCCTGTATTTACTTTTATTTATAAACTCCTGTGCATCTCTTTTTAGTTGTTTTATCTTATGTGTCTACCAATTTCCTAGTTAAAAGAAAAGAAAAAGGAAAATAAAATAAATAATGACTTAGCCGTTTTGGCTATGTCATGACACTAGGTACTATTTGCTTTAAACCCTACCTAAACTTTATTCTCTGATTGTCCTTGATTGGTGATTAACTTGATCACTAGTCTCTTTGGATAGTGGGCCCTAGCTGTAAAGAGGACTTGGTAGTCAGTTAGAGACTGCCAGTAGAGACTTGGTACCAAACCCAGGTATTGTGTTCAAGACCTGATCTAGCAATTGGGTGGTGTTGTTCAGTAGATTACCTATATCTTTTTCTAATTAGTGAAAACCTTGTGCTGGGGGTGCATTGTCATCCATACATGCAGAGGAATAGTATCTACCCCTTAGAAAGATGCTGTTAGAGTAGAGATCCTTTCCTTGAGGTGATCATTTACTATTTGATTAGGACAGTAGTCAGTATGGCAGTAGATGTCTAGTTGGGTAAAGATCTTGTGCTCCAACAGACATAGCAGTAATTAGTAAGATCAAAACCTTATTCAAACTTGAGGGACATAGCACCACATCTCTCAAACAATACAACTCTTTAATGAGCAGCATGCTCAACCAGTGGTGAGCCCTCACCAAATTTAGGACAGAATTAGAAGGAAGAGAGGGGAGAGAATGTTTTAATTGTAGAAAGTTTGGGCACCTGGCCTGTAACTGTAGGAATAGCATTAAAGGAGAAAAGAGAAAACCAATCCCCAAAAACAAGATTGAAGTATTGGCAAGTTGAGTGATGAGGTGTAGAATAAGAGAAGAGACCAAGGTATAAAGGCAAGAAAGAGAAGAAGAAGAAGTAAAGTGTTTTTAGTATTGGGGAGTAGGGTACTATAGATGGGAGTGCCCAAGTATTGCAGTGGAGAAAGAGAGAAGAAAAAGAAAGAAGATAACACATGTGGCCAAACTACAAAAGACACAGCAAGAGAGAAGGCCAGCACATCCCATATAGGAAAAGGCACAGGAATATTATGGGGAGGAGAACATGCCTCCAGAAGGTGTACTTCTGCTTGAGAGAGGATGGTTGATGGAAGAAGAAGTAGCAATGTATGTAGACTGTAGGGGATATGAAGACAAGAGGGTCCAAACTTATGAAAACCAAGGACAAAGATTTCTTTTCGGAAGACAAGTAAGAAACATATAGTGTAATCTGTACCAGTAAGCATGGAACTGGAGAGAGAAAAAAGCAAAAAGGGAGAAGTGTTATGAGAGCCCCAAAAAGGGAATAGTTTCCTATATATTTGAACACTTAATCCAAAACCTCAAGACGTATAATGGGGTTGAGATATAAATAGTATAGGAACTAAGGTCACATGACAAGGTCAAGTAATTACAGAACATTCTGGAAGAACATGTGATCATAGACTAATAGTACAGCCACTGTAAAAGTAGTATAAGTAAAAGTCCAATCCAACAAAGAACTCTATTGAGTTTTTTTGAACATCCATCTAGGGTGATCACTAAGGACATTCACTGTCTATCAATAACAGGGAGATGACAAGGGTACAGTGTATAAAGTATGGAAGAAAAAACACAATAGGGGAAAGAGTGTTAGAACAAGAAAGGAGAGAAATCCTATGTCCAGAATATAAGATAGGAAAGAAGAAACCATGATGGAACTGGAGAGTAACAGTGCACCCTATGGAGGGAAAGGCACAGCAGAGCAGCATGCAGACAGAGGTTCCAAGAAACATAGCAGTAGAGAAGGTTAGCCAAAGGAATATTAGGAGAACGTTTAAAATACTAGGAAAAGTATGGTTGAATATTGGAGTGGAAAAGGTAGATATACATAAAGGCATAACAGTCAAAGCACTCTTGGATAGTGGTGCAATGGGGATGTTTATGGATAAAAAAATGGCAGCCAAGCATAGATTTAAGCTACAAAAGCTGGAGAGACCAGTGACAGTGAGAAATGTAGATAGCACAAATAATAGCAGAGGAGCCATAATATACCAGGTAGAAGTAAATATGTATTATAAAAATCACATAGAAAGAATGAGGATGGATGTGTACAATCTAGGAAGGACAGAGATCATATTGGGTATGCTATAGTTACAGGTACATAATCCAGAAATAAATTGGGAGACAGGAGAGGTCTGAATAACAAGATGCCCACCAATTTATGGAAGAAGTGTAGCAGTAAAAGGAGACATAGAGAAAAGAAAAAAGATAGGAAAAAGAGTTAGAGCAGTAGAAAAGGCAGATAGAGATGAATGGAAAATGTTGATGAAAGAAAAGTTCAACAATGAAGTCAAATTAGATAGAGAAAAGTGAGAAAGATAGTACTATAGAGATTTCATAAGTAGCTTAAAGTATTTGAAAAGGCAGAATTGAAAAGGATACCAGTAAGAAAACCTTGGGACCATGTAATAAATCTGAGAGGATTTTATGCCAAGAAAAGAAAGGATATATTTGATGTTATGAGAAAAAAAAGAGGAAGTGAAAGAATTTGTAGAAGAGCAGTTGAGGAAAAGGTATATTAGGCCCTCAAAGTCACCTTATACTTCACCAGTGTTCTTTGTAAGAAAGAAGAATGGAAAGAAAATAATGGTATAAGATTATAGATACCTAAATAAAGAAACAGTTAAGAACAACTACCCTCTACCTTTGATCTCAGACCTAATCAATACTATGGGGATAAAAAAGGTGTTTACAAAGATGGACTTATGCTGGGGGTACAACAATGTACAAATAAAAGAAGGGGATGAGTAGAAAGCTACATTCACAATATATCTCAGGGTATACAAGCCTACTGTGATGTTTTTTGGTCTTACAAATTCACCAGCAATATTTTAAGCAATAATAAATGATATTCTGAGAGACCTAATAGATATAGGAGATATGGTAGCATTCATGGATGATGTATTTGTAGGAATGGAGGATGAGAGGAGGTATAACAAAATAGTAGAGAAGGTACTGAAGAGGATAGAAGCAAATGATCTATATGTAAAACCTAAGAAGTGTGTGTAAAAGGTTAAAGAAATCAACTTCCTAAGATTAGTAATGGGAGCAGAGGACATTAAGATGCAGAAAGAAAAGATAGCAGGAGTTCTAGAATGACCAAGACCTAAGATAGTTAAAGATGTACAAAAGTTCTTGGTATTAGCAAATTACTATAGGCAATTCATGAAAGACTTTGCTGGAATAGCTAAACTGCTGCATAAGCTGGTCAGAAAGGATAAAAAGTAGAATTGGGGAGATGAGCAAGAGAAGGCATTCAAGGAGTTGAAAAGGGTATTTACAACATAACTAGTGTTAGTAGTACCTGACTTAGATAAAGAGATAAGAGTAGAGGCAAACACTGAAAGGGGCAAAAAAGATTTTTACTGTGACAAGCAAGTAGGAGAAAGGTAATAACAGTCCTCAATTGTGTGCTAAAGGGTTTGTGGGGATAAATAGATAGTAGAGATATCAAAAAGAAATTAAAAGGAAAAAGCACAGCTTATCTATAATGTAAAAATAGTCAAAATGATTGTGAGATCAATCTAGATTATACCTGACATGATACCCCTAAGGTGCCAACCTTTATATACTGTAATGAGCTCACTAGCAAGTGTAGTTAGTATACCACTCATGGGCCTTACCAATCTCAACTAAGCTCTTATCTGCATTCCTAATACTAAACCTTACAGGTGTGATACAGTCTAAGTAGATGGCTAGCCAGACTTTTCCAGTCTGCTACCCTGCCAAAGATCATCCGAGTTATCCCTACCACTTGTTCTCCAGACTGAGTAGGATACAAAGCAACAACATTACCAACTCAACCTCTTACTAAGATTATCCCTTACATACTCAAAAAAATCACATTCAACAATCTCTAGAGCTTCTAAGATGAAGATAAGGGCCAAGAAGGCACTGTCCCCTACTCTCTACTCTAAGATATATATTAAAGTTACAAATGTCTGAGACTTAATTAGCAAATGAATAATAAAAAAAGAAACTTCTTCCAGCCTCCCTTGCTTCTCTCCTCCCAATGTTACCATATGGCTATGATAGATATTGCCTCCTATTCCTCTATAGCTATCGGACATAACCATGTAATCCTACTCTATGTTGTGAGAACCTCGAGTAGGAAAAAGGTTCCCCACGCATTTCAAACACCCAAGTATACAATGGAGTAAAAGGCAGAATAGAGACTGAGTAAGCCAAAGTCACGTGACAAGGTCAGGTGACCATAGAACATTCTGGAAAGGTCAGGTGACCATAGAACATTCTGGAA
>Ga0153941_1000578_pt1 | contig 16119 bp, 10 predicted proteins | sample TSNJ025MetaG_FD_104733 | JGI IMG/M metagenome (GOLD analysis project Ga0153941, IMG submission 104733) | Attine ant fungus gardens microbial communities from New Jersey, USA - TSNJ025 MetaG | ecosystem: Host-associated > Fungi > Mycelium > Unclassified | place: USA: New Jersey, Brendan T. Byrne...
ACACGGTTATAAGGATCCCAGTCACACAGCTTTAGTGCACCGGTATTTTCATGTTTTATAAGTTCTGCGCCGCCCCAGGCAGGCACATACAGATTCCATGTTTCCCGCAGCTGTTTCTCTGTCATCAGACTCATGTCATCACATACCGCAGACTCCTGGGTCATTTTTACCGAAACAGGAAATCTGGTAATCCACAGATCCTCCTTATTGACACTGTAGGCTATCCAGACTGCCTGTTCCTCCGGTGCTTTATTACATTCCGCAATGCCGCGGACATACTGTGCTCCCAGATTTTTTATTCCACCCTCATAACGGCAGGGGGAAATCTCCGGCAGAAGGGCACCAAGTCCATAGAAATCCGTACCGTTATCTCCCGTAGTCACAGCCAGCGGCCAGCGATGGGCACCATCCGGAGAGGGATTATATACCAGTGCAAACCGCTGATCGGGTGTCCGCTGTCCCCACACCTTTCCAGTAGAAGTGATGATAGAGGGACTACGTTCAAGCGGACTCCAATGCTCCCCCTTGTCATCGGTCCAGCTGGTCATGGAATTCTTAAACACCCCCATTACTCTTCCGCTGTTTAATGTATAGAAGGAAAGAGCGGAACCGCCGGGGCGGGTAAAAAAGGCTTCGTCCAGCCGCTCCTCTTCCCACCACTGCTGGGTAACCAGACGGTTTCCAAGCAGCTCCCGGCAGGCTTCCACAAAACCCGTATCCTTGCTTTCTTCATACCATCCGAATACATTGACCTGCTGCCTTCCATAACCGCCTGCTTCGTTATAGCGTATAAAACAGATATCAGACAGGCTGAAATCGGAATAAACCTCCCGGACTACCCTTCCCACGCCATATCCATTGTTGGGATTGGTATGGGGCTCCGGTGATATTCCATAAAAGGTACTCACAAGCAGCCGTCCGGCAGCGGTGGTATAGAATCCCATACGATGATGGACAATGGCGGGAATCCGCTCACCTTTCACATATTCCCCGGAAGGTCCTCTGTAAGGCGCTGCGGGCACTTCGATGGAAGGAAATATCTCTGTCGGCTTATTCCAGTGGATACCGTCTTTGGAGATACATAAAAATACTGCCGTGGGCGGTACATGCTCACTTTTTTCACCACCCAGATATTCATACAGAAAATGACCGTTCCACCAGGCCAGCATCGGTGCATGATTATAGGTAAATCCCCTGCCCTCTTGGGATAATTTTGGATCACGGCAGGCTCTGACTACCTGATAGCTGCATGCTCCCATAACATGGGGCAGAGCGCCGTCCTGAAATCGTATATCTGCAAAGGTATCATGGTGGCAGCGGATATTATCCTCTGCCGGCTGTCTTTTCTGTTCCATTGTATAGCCACTCCTTATATCACTCCGGCTCGGGTTTTATTCCAGACCAAGCCTCTTATTCTCCTCCAATACCTGTTTGAGCGCCTGAACACCTTCCTGAGAGACCTGGTCAAATGGTTTCCTGCATTTTCCCACCGGATAGCCCAGAAGCGCAGCAGCCGTCTTCACAAGCGTATTGGGATTACCATATTTGAAGCAGTTACGAAGGCTTCTGACGGCATCCTGGGCATTTCTCGCCCCTTCCATATCGCCCTTTATGAACCGCTCATAAATCGCCACCATATTTTTGGGATAGACATTGGAGCATCCCGAAATACTTCCTGCTCCTCCAGCCAAAAGATTCCAGAGAATCAAAGAATCGTTGCCTGACAACACCACGAAACTACGTCCCCTGGTAATTTCCAGGTACTGAAGCATGTTGTCAAAATTACCGCTGGAATCCTTAATACCAACGATATTTTCTATGTGTGACAGCTTTTCCACTGTCCCGGGCAGCAGGGCATTACCGGTTCTGGCAGGAATATTATAGAGCAAAACCGGCAGCTTAACCGCCTGTGCCGCCGCCATAAAATGCTCATACAGTTCCTCCTGGGAAGCCTGGGCAAATGAAGGTGTGATAATTGACAACACATCCGCACCTGCGGCTTCTGCCATCTGAGACATACGGACGGTATCCCTGGTACTGATACATCCAGTTCCTGCATAGACAGGTACTCTTCCCTTCACCTCATCAATGACAATCTTTAGGATAAGTTCCTTTTCCTCATCATCCAGTATATAACCCTCCCCATTGGTTCCCAGGGGAAATATGCCATGTACACCGGCATTAATCAAACGGTTTACCTGACTGCGCAGTTCCTCCTCATTGATGCTTTCATCCTCCCGCATGGGCGTAAGAATGGGTGTTATAATTCCTTTGATTTCAATATTCATCTTCCATTTTCCTTCATCTGCCGCCATTACAACAGCTTCTCATATATTTCCCTGATCTCATTCCTGGTTAATTCCCTTGGATTGCGCGATAGCAGCCGTTTTACCTGAAAGGCATTGTCGGTGAGTGTGTCAATGTCCTCCCTTTGTATGCCAAACTGTGTCAGTGTCGTTGGAATATCCAGGCGTCCGCACAATTGATAAAAATAATCCACCAACGCAAAACCTCTCTCTCCGCCCGGCATATTATCATAATCCGGAAGCATAACCTGCGCCAGCTCCCCATACTCCTTTTCACAGACAGACAGATTAGCTTCCATTACATGTGGCAGCAGTATGGCGTTGGCTATGCCGTGTGGAATGTGGTATCTGCCGCCTAAAGGATAGGACAACGCATGTACCGCAACCGTGGTGGAAGAGAATAAACACATTCCTGCAAAAAAGGAACCCAGAAGCATATTCTCTCTCGCTTCCATATCCCCACCGTCCAGATATGCTCTTTCGATATTCTGACAAATGAGCCCTGCTGCCCTTAATGAGAATGTCTTACTTACCGGATTGGCCATGGTGGAAATATAAGATTCCACTGCGTGACACAACGCATCAATCCCGGTGGATGCTGTAAGCTTTGGGGGAAGACTTGCTGTCAGCTCCGGATCCAGAATCACATAAGAAGCAACAAACGCATCGGAACAGATTCCGATCTTCAGCTCCTTCTCCGGAAATAAAAAGACCGCATTAGGTGTTGCTTCCGCTCCTGTACCCGCTGTAGTGGGTACCATAACAGTGGGAATTCCTCTCCTGATGATCTTATCAGTATCTGTAAAAGCAGTACCCGATTCCGGTGATGCAAAGTCCGGATTCGTCGCCGCAGCCGCAACAATCTTAGCCATATCCATAACACTTCCGCCTCCCACGGCCAGCAGAAGATCCGCTTCAGCTTCCATCAGCCTGGCATAAACCTTCCTGACACTGCCAATGGGAGGCTCCGCCGGTATATCGGTAATCACTGCGGCCATTCTGTACCCCAACAGTTTAACCAGCTTTGAAAATACAGGCAGTCCTGTCAAAACACTGTCGGCCAATACTACGATCCTGTTATAGCCGTCAGTTTTCATGATGTCGTCAATCATCTTAAGACTTCCCCTGCCTGAATACAGTATACCAGGAAAGCCGGCTCGATAACAAGTGTTCATCTTTTCTACCTCTTTATTTATATTGCTTTCCGCAAGTTCAATTACGTTGCACTTGATATTACCCTTTGAACTGTAACTGTCGCTTCTAAATTGCAGCTTTATATTTCTATTATAAGTACACCCGATTCCTCCCTGTGAGCAGCCTTCTTACCATCTGCAAGCACAGTAAGCCCTTTTGGTATCTTCCCCCCATCCCGGTCCATACCCTCCGCATACAAAACAGAAACAAGATGCCCCCGTATGCTAAGCCCGTCCAGACGAAACCATTTCAAATGCGTACGCAGCGGTTCCACCCTCACATGATCTGAAAATACCTGCACTCCCGCAACATAAGTAATAATCAGATCCAGCCAGTAAGAATGATTATAGTCTGCTTCATCACTGAGCCGCTCTCCCGTTACAGAATTATAATGCTCCACCAGATAAGGCCTGTGCCTGTCTCCATCCCTGAAGTGCTGTATCGTGTATTCCGTCAGAAACCGGTCAAAATCCTTGTCAAACCTGTGCTCTCTCCTAAGACTCTCCTTTCCCAGTGCATCCAGGGCAATTCCCGTTGTATATGGCCAGGAGGGACCACACCAGACACAACCATTACGGCCTTTGATATAATTGCCCATCCAGCCGCCCTCCGGAGAGAACGCCGGACAATCCTCCGCCACCGATGGAAATGCAGAACCAGTATCAAACAACTCCCGATCCCTTAACTTCTCAATCCCTTCTTCCCGCTCCGCTCCGGCAATACCAGCCCAGTACGGATAGATACCGACAATATTTTTCACCATAGCCTTCTCCTTTGTTTCAAAGTGAAGGTCATAATAAAAATCCGTCTTTTTATCCCACATCCATTCATTAATCTCTTGCTTTAGCTGCCTTGCCTTTTCCCGGTATTCCCCGCTTCCATCCTCTCCCACCGCATCCATCAGATTAGACAGTCCGCAGAGATTCAGATAATGATACACACTCCTGTCTACCCGCTTAAGCGGCGTAAATCCTGCCCTGTCCCTGGGATTTGGAGGATAATCATAAAAATACCAATAACTGGGCTGATATTCCTTCCCTGTCAAAGCGTGTGTATACTCAATCAACAAAGAATCGCGCCCATCCATATATACTTTTTCATGCCCGCTGATATACGCCTTCATGGAAGGCAGCATCTCCTGAATAAAAGCCCGGTCAGGATTCAGCAGATAATCATTCCAGATAGCCCACAAGATATAATTTGCATAAGACTTACCGTTTACCCCGACCGCTTTCCCGCCATTAAGTCTTTTCCCGCCATGTTGCGCTTTTCCCTCATGACCATAATCCTCCACATAACTGCACAAAAGAAGTCCATTTTCATCCTGCGCCGCAAAAGCAGAGCGAATCACTTCCTTTACCGTCCCATGATCCCGATACCATCGAAAATCAGTGAGCTGCAGAGGAGTTGACAAAGGAATCAACTTACTGAATTCCCAACCGGAAGCCGTCAAAGCCGTCTTCTGCATCCGATGGTCACGCCCCTCATACATCACAGCACCAGAAAATTTCCCACATCCTGGACGCACGAGCGTATTCTTAAGTATATACCATCTATATTGCCAACAGGCATTCATCCGTTTATCATCACACACAAAAGACGGCGTTCTTTCATAGAACAGATTAATTGACCGAATAGCCGCCGCCATGGTTTCATCAGGATCTCTGTTATCAGACAGCCACTTCTTCACCTTATCACGAAGACCTGCAAATGTTTCCTGTTCCATATTGCCAACAGCAGCGACAGCGAGAATCTTCACTGATTCTCCCGGCTTTATTACCAGCTTACTACTGGACTGATTCCATCCACAAACTATCCCCATAGAAAATCCAAAGCGTGTCTCAGGGCTCTCTGTTTCTATTCCCCAGCAAACCTCATCCTCTTTCCAGAAGTTTTGACTGATAAAGCATTCCGGATTGGATAAAAATTCTATGGTGAACGGCTCTGCTGAGTTGTTACGCCACTCCATCAGGGAGAGCGCAGCATCATCCTCCACTATCGTCTTGGTTTCCCGAAAATCCAGGTCCTCACAGCGGTATTCCATTGTAAGTCTGTTGGGATACCACACACAATCTGCCTGACTGAAATCCACAGAAATATCCGGCATAACCCGAAAAAGCTCCGTCACATTCATCTTATGAATAAAATCAACAGCCCCCACAAAACCCGGCAGACAATCCAGACAATCCACTGCCAGCCGCCTGCCGCTTGGCCCAAACAACAACTTCCCGGTAAAAGTACGAAGACATCGGTTCCTATACTGCAATTCTTCCATAAAATACATTTCTCCCATCCCTTCTCCCCTCCGCCCGCAAAGCAAGCTTGCTCGCTTGAAGAATTTTATCCTCACGGCATTCACAAAACGGAAAACCATTTTTGCAGGAAATAAACCATCGAACCTGGTTATCTCCTGTGTAAAGCCAAAGATTGGCTGACTCATTACTCGCAGAAAAAAAATAACTTCCCTGTTTTTTTCCTGCAAAAATTCAAATCCACCCATGCCGCCAAAGGCGGTAAAAAACAGTCCTCACGAAAACCCGGAAGAATATAAAATGAAATTCCTATGGATTTCATTTTATATTCTTCCCAGACGAGACATAGTTTAACTTAGGTGGCGTCCTTTGACACCTTAGTAAAACTTCTCGTCTTCTATTCCTTGAGAGAGCCCATCATAACCCCCTTCACAAAATATCTCTGAATAAATGGATATACAATCAAAATAGGAATGGTCGCAACCATAATGGTAGCATATTTAACAGTAAATCCCATTGCGTAGCTGTCAGCCACACCTACTCCTATAGTAAGTTCTTCCGCTTGTGAGTTAATTACGAAATTACGCAGAATAAGCTGCAATGGAAATTTAGATTTCGTTTTCAGGTAAATATTGGCAGCAAACCAGGAATTCCAGTGGTATACGGCATAAAAAAGTGCTATTACAGCTATGGTCGCCCGGGACAGAGGAATGATGACTTTGTATAAAATAGTAAAATCATTTGCTCCGTCAATTCTTGCCGATTCCTCCAAACTGGAAGGTATTCCCTGAAAAGCAGTTCGCATTATAATCATATTGAAGGTTGAAATTGAACTGGGCAAGATAAGTGCCCACAGGCTGTCGTACAATCCCAAATTTAGAATCAGCAGATAACCCGGAATCAAACCTCCCTCCACAAACATTGTGATGGTAACCATAATCATGATCGGCGTTTTCCACAGAGGTCCTTTTCGCGATAGGAAATAGGCACCCATGCTGGTCATAATCACATTGATTACCGTTCCAACAACGACAATGAATATGGTATTTTTGTACCCCTGCAGTATATTGGGATTGTTAACAACCGCCTTGTAGGATTTCAGGGTAAACTCCAGGGGGTACAATAATAATCCATTGTGCGTGATGAACTTGCCAGGTTCGCTCAGAGACGCGAACAGTACATACAGAAACGGATAGGTCGTAATCAATGCCAGAAATACCATAAAAGCACCATTAATAATAGTGAATACATAGTCTCCTGGTTTTTTTCTATAAAAGTTCATATTTACCTCCCTTACCACAAACTGGTTTCGTTAACACGCTTACTTAAATTGTTCGCTGTAACCAAAAGGATAATATTGATGACAGAGTTGAATATTCCAACAGCAGTACTATATGCATAATTCTGATCAAGCAGACCCTTCCGGTATACATACGTAGAAATAACATCTGCCACATCATAAGTGAGCGGTGAATATAGAAGCAGAATCTTCTCCGACCCCACACTCATCAGATTTCCTATCCTTAAGATAAACTGTATCACAATAGTAGGCATGATACCAGGCAGGGTAATGTAACGCATCCTTTGAAACCGGGAAGCACCGTCAATAAAAGAAGCTTCATACTGTTCCTGATCCACATTTGAAAGCGCAGACAGATATAAGATACTCCCCCAGCCAAAACCAGCCCATATATTACTGCCAATAAAGATTGGTAAAAAAGCTGAGCTCTTCATCAGAAGATCTGCGCGGGTTCCTCCGAAAAATTCAATGATTGTGTTAAACAGACCTTCTGAACCCGAAAAATTAACTAAAATACCGCAGATAACAACAGTGGAAATAAAGTGTGGAAGATAGGTGAGGGTCTGTACGGATTTTTTGAAAGTTTTATGACTTACTTCATTTAACAGCAGTGCAAAGATAATTGGTGCCGGAAATCCAAAAAGCAGGCCCAGCAGACTAATCCTGATCGTATTTATAATCAGCCTTCCAAAATGTATGTTACCAAAAAAATTAACAAAATGCTTTAAGCCAATCCATTCACTTCCCCATATACCGCGGCTTAGTTTGAAATCCTTGAATGCGATCTGCAGTCCATAAAGAGGAACATACTTAAATACAACAAAGTAAATTACAACCGGAAGGGCAAAAAACAAGTACAGATATTTATATTTTCGCCAATCCTTTTTAATAAGGCTCAGGGAAAACTTTTTTTCCTTTGTTTTTTTTGTTCTTGATTTCATACTTGCTCCCTTTTTAAGATGGAGCCTGCATGGTATCGCAAGCTCCTTTTTCACATTTTCAACGTTTATCGTTACTATTCACAGCTGACGCTGTTCATAGCAACATGATGCACACAAATCGCGAAAAGCGTGCGATTTGGCGCCTGCTACCCTCGCAAAATTGTGCAAAAACCGCACAATTTTGACTTCGCGGAACTGGCTGTGAATAGTAACCGTTTATCTGCTTTGATATCTCTCATATGCACTCTTTTTGCAATCCAGGGCTTCGGAAACATTCATTCCTTCAATGGCGCGGACATAGTTGTCCCACTCATCCTCAATTGACAGATCGCCGGTGATGAACTTCAGGCTGTACTCATCCACAAAGGTCCCAATATCAGCCATGATAGCGGAATAGGTGCTTCCCTCATCGACTGTCATTACGATGGGCGGCAGGGTAATATCATCATTCGCCAATGCCCAGTTTGTCTGAAGATCCACCATGTAATCTTCCACCAGGTTCATCTGCTCATAGTAACGGTGGTCTCTTGCATTGGGATAGGTGATCGGGCCTAACATCCATCTGGCCATACTTTGTTCAACACTCCAGCCATTATCATTTTCTTTTACCTCATCCATAATAGTTGGATAACCATCTACATACTCATAGCTCTTCCCCTCAACTCCAAAGGTGGAATCAATAGAGCCTTTATAGGAATATGCATAGTCAAGCCATGCCAGGGCAATTTCCGGATTCTCACAAGAGGTGGTGATGGCAGTAGCTCTGGGGTTCGCATTTTTATCCCTTGTAAAACACTGATATCCGTCCGGTCCTACGAGCCATGGTACTGAAACATAATTAGCTTCCGGATTCTCGGCCTTCAGTGCTTCATGATTCTGGATAACTGTACCCATGGAGGCATAGGTAAAACCAGCGCGATCCTGTACCAGCAGGCCAAGTGCATCCCTGTTTACAGCAAAATCGGTGTTGATAAGCCCTTCACTGAACAGCTTGTTCATATAAGTAAGGAATGTCTTATAGTTATCTGTTATGGGTCCGTACACAATCTCACCGTCCTGTAAATGTACATCCCTGCGTGTACCAAAAGATCCGGGTACACCCCACAGAGCTACCAGGTCACCGTCAATTACGAAGGGAACTTCGTCACCCGGATCTCCATTGCCATTAGCATCCTGATCCCGAAATGCGCAGAGCACTTCATATAACTCATCGGTGGTGGCGGGCATATCCATACCAACCCTGTCAAGCCAGTCCTGTCTGATCTGGGGTCCAAAAATACCAAAGTATATGATATCATTGTTCTCCCAGTCAGCATTGAAGTTTACAAACTGGTAATAGCTGCCGTCATCCAGCTTGAAGGCTTTATCCTCTTCCGGATTATTCTTCATCCAGTTATAATAATTGGGTGCATGTTCCGGCAGCAAATCAGTCAGGTTTAAAATAATTTCATCCTCTAACAGTGCAGCAACTCCACCGGCAGCATTGCCTAAGGGCCAGTTAATCATATCCGGCAGTTCCCCTCCGGTCATCATCAGGGCAAAGTTTTCATTACCCACATTGTGGTTCCATTCGATGTGTACATTGGTCAGTTCTTCCAGCTCCTTGAAGAATTCAACATCCGCATAACTCTCCATTGTAGCGGACATAGCACTGTTCTGCACTATGTAGTAAGTCAGTGTAATGGGCTCCTCCAGAGGAAATATGGAACTCAGTCCTTCTGTAGCCTCTCCAACAGCCGGTTCGTCACTCTCATTTGCAGCCGTCTCGTCAGCAGCTTCCTGGGTCTGATCCGCTCCTGCTGATGACGTATCCACATTTGTGGTCTCCTCTTTTCCTCCTGAACAGGCCAACAGACCAGACAGGGTTAATGACATGCACAGTAACAATGATAACACTTTTCTTCTCAACTTTTTGTCCTCCTTTTTTGATTTTGTTAGCTTCCCGCAGCCACTAAAGCTTGCGGTTATATAAAATCATCCACTTCCTGTGTCCCCCGACAGTCTCTCTTTGACAGAAAAACCACCCTGATGCTCCCTATAAAGTGATATGAACGATTTTATTTATTTTAATTGTTATTTAATGCCAATAAAATAGAATAATCTATAGCATTTACCAGGCTTTTCTCATCTGCGGTTCCTTTGCCTGCCTGGTCAAATGCTGTGCCATGATCCACACTGGTTCGGATGATGGGAAGCCCCAGGGTAATATTGACGCCTTCCACAGACTCCCATTTCCCTTGTTCCCTGCTGTATACGAAGCCCACTGTTTTTAAGGGGATGTGTCCCTGATCGTGATACATGGCAACCACAATATCATACCAGCCTCCCATGGCTTTTGAGAAGATCGTGTCGGCCGGTACGGGGCCCTCTGCACGAATGCCTTCCATTTGTGCTGCTTTCACTGCCGGGGTTATTTCCTCAATCTCCTCCCTGCCGAATAAACCGCCTTCTCCGCAGTGGGGATTCAGACCTGCCACCCCGATTTTGGGATTTGGTATGCCCAATCCTATACATGCCTGGCCTGCAATCCTGATTACCTCTGTAATCCTGTCTTTTTTTACGCTGTCGCAGGCTTCTTTCAGGGATACATGAGTGGACACATGTACCACACGCAGGTTGTTGTGTGCAAGCATCATGGTATAATTCCTGGTATTTGTATATTCTGCAAAAATCTCTGTGTGGCCTGAATAATGGTGTCCCGCCAGATTTATAGCTTCCTTATTCAGGGCATTGGTTACTGTCCCATCCACTTCCTTCGCCATTGCCAGTTCGATTGCCTTTACAACATATTGGAAAGCTGCTTCTCCTGCCATAGCACTCACTTTACCAACCGCAAGCCTGTCTATGTCAATCAAACCCATATCCAGGACATCTATGGTGCCATGCTTATATAATCCCTCTGCTGCTGAAGCCACGCAGTTAAGGTCAACAGCCGCTTTCCCGGTTATATGTTTTGCTCTTTCCAGCATGCAGGCATCACCAATCAGCAATGGGCGGCATCGTTCATATAGGTTCGGATCTGCTAATGCTTTCACGCTTATCTCCGGACCGATGCCGGCGGGATCACCCATGGTGATTGCGATCAAAGGCCTGCTTTCTTTCATTTGCTCATTCTCTCCCATTACGATCTTACCTTTCTGTCAATATGTATTAATAGTTCATGGTCTCCGAACCCTCCTGATTTGGAGATCAGAAATTGCCTTTTTCCTCCAAGCTCCATAGAGGAAAGAACCACTCCCTTTTCTATTTCAGTGATAATGCTGATCTCTCCACAATCAATCTGATCCACAAAACTATGCAGGGTATCACCTCCCACAACCATGATGGTGAACAGCATCCCCATGGATAAAAGTTCCTTTAAAACGCTGCCAAGTCTTCTGGATATGGCAACTCTTGCCTGTTCCTGGGATATCAGGTGTTTTTTAAGGTAATGGGTCATTCTTTCCTGATGGGAAATACCGGTTTCTATCACACAGGTTTTTCCGCTGTCACTTTTTTGCTTCAGGCTTTGTAACCACTTGTGTCCATCTTCTGTGTGCAAATAACCCGGCTCTATCAACTGGCTGGGTATCATGACAATCCGCTCCATGCCATTTTCCTGTCCGTAGGTAATCTGTTTTCCTGATATATCACTGACACTTCCACACACGATAAATAAATTTTTGGGGATCTCTGGCATCCGGATATCCCTTTTTCTAAAACCCAGCTGATCAGCTAGAACCGATGCAAGACCGGCACATCCCGCCATCACACCCATTTTGCCACTGGCAAGAAGATCCTGGACTATCAGCTCAATATCATCCGCGGTTGAGGCATCGAAGATTCCGATTTCTCTGCCATCGGTTCTTTCATAATGTTCCATCCTTCCATAAAGTTTGACTGGGAAAGCGGTCTGGGGGAAGAGATCACTTACGGCAGGAGAACGTACCGGCTCAAACAAATCTTTTCCAAACATGCTTTCATGAATGGGTTTACCATCTATGTAATGAATACCATTTACCGTCACTCTGTTCATGGCAGGATAGGCCGGGATAAATGTGAGGTACTGCTCACCAGATGCTTCCAGGGCTGCTTCCAGTTCCTTGCCGATATTTCCCCGAAGCCCGGAGTCTGTTTTTTTATAAATGTAAGGAATACCACCCTTTTTCGCTTCTGTTACGATCTGCTCTATCACATCATAAGCTGCATCCTGACTTACGTGTCTGGTCTCCGTGTCAATAACCAGGACCTCTGTATGGATATGTTCCAAACGTTCTTTTGTTATAGTCCTCTCATTGATGATCTTTGTGGAGATTCCTTTTCCGGCAAATTGTACGCCTGTATCCAATGCTCCTGTAAAATCATCTGCTATAACCACCAGTTTTATCATCACTCCACCTCAGGTGTTTCATATTTAAACATTGTGTTTTCTTTTGTTACATTCTTCAAGTAACTGTTTTATAATTTATATATATGGTACTAAATTCTTTTTATATATACAAGTGAATTATGCACTTTTTCTATAATAAAACGTTTATATTTGAAACACTTTTGTTTTGCTTGAAATTTATAACAGATTATGCTAAAATATGTTCTATTATTAAACACATTGATTACCTCCTATACACTGTTTAAACACATCACAAGAGGCTAAAAATGAGCTGCTGGTAAAAACATGCAAAAATGCATATTAAAACATGCTTGCATGTTATGATTTCCGTAACCGGCTGTAAATAATAACTACTGCGTAAGGCCAAGTATTGGAATATAGAATGAAAGGATCAATATGGATAAAAAAATCAAGATTTTGGGAATTGCACCTTATGACGGCATGAAGACCCTGATGCTGCGCCTGGCAGAACAGCGCACAGACATTGATTTGACTGTATATGTGGGAGACCTGGAGACAGGAGCACAGATTGCTTCCCGCCATACGCTTCAGGATTTTGATGTAATCCTGTCCCGCGGCGGTACCGCAGAACTGATATCTTCCATATCCCCTATTCCGGTAGTGGAGATTCAGCTTTCGGCTTATGATATCCTTCGCGCTATGAAGCTTGCGGAGAATTACACGGATCGTTACGCAATCGTGGGATATCCTGGGATTACCAAAAGTGCCCACTTTCTATGCGACCTGATGCAGCATGAAATCGATATCTACACCATCCACAGTCCCGAAGAGGTCTACCCAACCCTGAACCGTCTTATCTCCCAGGGATACCAGATGGTTCTTTGCGATGTAATCACCAACTCCCAGGCACAGAGACTTGGCATGCGTTCCATTCTCTTCACCTCCGGAACAGAAAGTATTGAGGCCGCCTTCGACCAGGCGCTGAAAACTGCCGGTATTTATCAGGCCCTCATCTCCAAGACTGAATTCTTCCGTACCCTTCTGGAAGATTATCAATACCATATTTTTGTATATGACGATGCGGCCGAGCTGGTCTATACATCAAAAACCCACAATTTTTCCACTTCCCTGATGGGTACCTTAAAAAACTATGTACCGGATATCCTGATTGAAAAGGACAAGAAATTTTACCGGGATGAAGGAGGGATTCTTGTCTCCATCCGCGGCATCCTGAAGACAATTCATAAACAGACCTACATCGCTTACTATATTAACACCAGAAAAGTACCATTATCTTTAATCAGGAACGGGATCCGTTACATTGACAAGGAACAGGCTGTTGACCAGTTTTACTCCAGTTTTTATGGCTTGAACACCCCGGACAATCCTTCACAGATATCCCTGCATAAGCTTAATCAGACAACGGATCCCGTGATGCTCTTTGGCAGTGACGGAACAGGTAAGGAACAGATGGCCGGAATTATCTATACACAAAGCAGTTACAATAACAAGCCCATGGCAATCATTGATTGTTCCCTTGTTACCAAAGAACGGGGATGGACATTCCTGACCGAACACACCAATTCCCCTTTCAGCGATACTTCCACTACCATCTACATCCGGGAAATCGAATACTTGTCAGACAGCCAGTTTCAGGAAGTTTTTTCGATTATCCGCGATCTGAATCTGCACAAGCGCAACCGCATTATTTTCTCCTGCACCCTGGCAGAAAGCGAACCCATCCCCCAGCGATGCCAGCTGCTGATCAATCATTTTTACTGCCAGACATTTTGGATTCCTCCGCTGAAAAATAACAGGGAAGAAATCCCGAATTTGGCAAACCTGTATATCAGTATATTGAACATGGAACTGGCAAAAGAAATAATAGGCCTGGAACCGGACGCAACAGCAATGCTGCAAAACTACCAATGGCCCGGGAATTATAACCAGTTCAGACGCATTATGCGGGATCTGGCCATAATGACCGACACACCTTATATGAAAGCATCCTCTGTCTCCAAAATTTTGCTCAGGGAATCTCCCATCCTGCCGTCCCAAGAAACAACCGGTCTGGATCTGAACCGCACCCTGGAGGAGATCAACCTGGATATATTGCGCATCACACTGGCGAAGGAAGACGGCAACCAGACTGCAGCCGCAAAACGCCTTGGAATCAGCCGAACCACATTATGGCGGATGCTGCAGAAAGGAGAATAATATAATATCATTTGCCCTCTTGACAAAAGTGGGTTACTATTGTAAACTCTACTCAAGGTTACATTAGTAACCTTACCAGGAGGAATTACTATGAATGCGCTGATAAAAAAAATAGAAAAAATATCAAATTCCGAGCTTGAAGTATTAAAAGTTTTATGGGAAGCCAGTCGCAGCATGACAATGAAGGAAATTCGCAGTATACTCACCATCAATACCGATTGGGACGCGTCTACTATCAAGACGCTGGTTCGTCGTCTGTGTGATAAAGAGGTAATTACAGCCGACAAACGAGAGGTGTTCTATTACACTCCCGCCGTGACCGAGAGCGAGTATAACGACCACTCCACACAGAGCATGATTGACCGGTTATACGGCGGCAGCGCAAAAAGTCTTGTCGCTTCCCTTGTTGATGCAGGAAAACTTACGGATGGCGATATTGCGGAATTACGGTCGATGTTTAAGGTAGGTGATTAATATGGCAAATGAAATTATGAAACTGATTCTTACACTTTCCATATCAGGAGGGTTGTTTGCACTCCTGCTGTTTGCATTAAAACCTTTCATGCGTAATCGGCTTTCAAAATCATTTCAATATTACATATGGATTGTTGTGCTGCTCAGATTTATACTGCCGTTTTCCTTCGGCATAAACCTGATGGATTTTATGTTTACCGCACCGGATGCGACGCAAGCGGCGGAAGAAACTGTAATTCCGACAGGTAATCCCTTATATCCAACGAATAGCAATCCTACGGCTGCAAGCAGCTTCAATCCTGCTATAACAGAACAACCGCCATATACACAGGCAACAATGGACAGTGTGAAGCCTTTTGACTTTGTGAAAATCCTTACGGATAATCTGCTGTGGATATGGCTTGCTGGGGTGTTGCTATCGTTGGCGTTTAACCTAATCAGCTATTGGCGGTTCATACGGTATATACACAGCGCGGCGGTCATAGCCGAAATACCAGACTGCAGCGCAGCGGTATACAAGAGCCGTTTCACGCCTATACCCATGCTCGTAGGCGTGATCAGACCAAGAATCTATCTGCCGGATATTGTGTATGAGGAATGTCAGCTTGATCATATCCTGCGCCACGAATTTACCCATCTGCAGCGGCGCGATGTTTGGCTGAAATGGTTTGTCATGTTGGTTGTATCGTTACATTGGTTCAATCCAATTGTCTACCTTATACGCCGCGAAATAAGCCGTGCCTGTGAATTATCCTGCGACGAAGCTATCATACACAGCCTCGACAGCGCGGCAAAACAGAGCTACGGCGATACGCTGATATCGATGGCAGCCGAGAACCGTCACCCCGTCAGTGTGATGTCAACTACCATGTGCGAGGAAAAGAAGAAACTGAAAGAAAGGCTGGTTGCGATTATGAACTATAAGAAAAAGACGAAAATCACGTATGTAATTACCGCTGTTCTTGCCGTGGTTATCACAGCCAGTGCGTTTGCTTTCGGAGCAAGTGTCGGCGCAAACAGCCGAAACCTGAAACCAGAGAACGAAGGTGTAACAATAATTTCACAAGATGAAAACGGCATACTCTTTCATATTGATAAAATTATG
>Ga0153941_1000579_pt1 | contig 16109 bp, 13 predicted proteins | sample TSNJ025MetaG_FD_104733 | JGI IMG/M metagenome (GOLD analysis project Ga0153941, IMG submission 104733) | Attine ant fungus gardens microbial communities from New Jersey, USA - TSNJ025 MetaG | ecosystem: Host-associated > Fungi > Mycelium > Unclassified | place: USA: New Jersey, Brendan T. Byrne...
ATGAACATTCTGGAGTATGGGATAGAACAAGGCAGAGAACAAGGTATTATGCTAAAAATGGTGGAATTAGTCCAAAAGAAGATATCGAAGGGAATGGGTGTAATGGAAATAGCGGAGATACTGGAGGCAGATCCAGAACTAATCAAAACAATAAGTAACTTGATAAATGACCATCCGAATGCAGATATCAAGGATATTTATCAACTATTAAATGTGCTTATCTAACATTATGTAAATAGTATTAGGATATCTGGAGTAAATTATACTGAATATTTTTACCAATTATGGATATTATATATTAGCACTTTTTATTGAATAATATTTTGATTAAGCAGCAACCATAATAATGCTTTTACTATATGCAGGATAGGGCAATGCTTAGGTGCAGCCCAAGCAGCCTATGGGGTTTGGTAAAGTTGGTTAGAAGGTCGACATGATACATGGCGGCCTCCTGCTTTTTGAGGGGAGACTTCGTCTTCTTGCTTCATCAGACGCAGATCGGTTTATACCCCTCTGAATTGTTGCACCAGTTTACATAATCAGGTGTATGATACCTGCCAGGATCTGCGGAATATCAGCATCCGTTTCATAGCCCCTGGTATGATTTTCATTGTAATAAATCAAGAATCCTATGTATCATTTCAGTTTGTATACTCATATATTGATATAGCAATCTGAACCATTAACAGGAGAAGTTTATGGAAAATATATTATTTGCTTTTGGCATGACTCTTATTGCCGGATTATCAACAGGAATCGGAAGTCTGCTGGCTTTATTCACCAAGAAAACAAATGCCAGATTTCTGGCTGTCAGTCTTGGCTTTTCAGCCGGGGTCATGATATATGTATCAATGATTGAGTTGTTTTCCGGAGCAAAAGAGTCATTGTCATTGTATTTGGGAGATAAACAGGGAACCCTGGTCACAGTTATTGCATTTTTTGGCGGAATGCTCCTGATCTCATTGATCGATAAGCTTATTCCCAACGAGCAGAATCCGCACGAAATCAAACATACAGAAGAGCTGGAAGAAGAGGATATATCCAATGCGAAAGATAAAAGCCTTATGAGGACTGGTTTATTTATGGCTCTGGCATTGGCTGTCCACAATTTTCCGGAAGGATTGGCTACTTTTATTTCTGCCTTGCAAGATTTGTCCATTGCCATACCGGTGGTGGTAGCAATTGCCATTCATAACATACCGGAGGGCATAGCGGTATCTGTTCCGATTTATTATGCCACGGGTAACCGCAAAAAGGCTTTTATCTATTCTTTTTTATCCGGTCTGGCTGAACCCCTGGGCGCTATTGTGGGATATCTGATTTTAATGCCTTTTATGAATGATCTGGTATTTGGTATCATTTATGCAGGCATTGCCGGTATTATGGTTTTCATTTCTTTTGACGAGTTGCTTCCTGCCGCAAGAGAATATGGAGAGCATCATTTATCTGTTTATGGTCTTGTGGCAGGAATGTTCGTTATGGCGTTCAGTTTGATTCTGTTTATTTAGAAAGCTTACGTTTCTGAAGCTTTAATAGCAGAATCAGCATAAATCCAATTACACTGAATATTGCCACTGTCAAAAATGCCAGGTTGTATCCGCCGCTTGCTGTCTTGATCGCCGATGCCAGCTGCGGCCCGATTACACCTGCCAACCCATAGGATACATAGAAGAAGGAGTAGTTGACCGCAAGGTTCTTCATGCCAAAATGATCTGCACATAACGGTGAAATCATGGAGGTAAAGCCACCGTATCCTGAACTGATCGCCAGCAGTGAAATTACGAATACCACACCGCCGGTTCTGGTCAGTAAGAACATAGCCGTACCTATGATGGCAAACAGAATCATCATCATATTATATCTTCCTGCCTTATCCGACAAGGTTCCAAATACCAGGCGTCCCAGTGCATTAAAAACAGATAACACACCTACCAGTAAGGCTGCCGTCTCAGAAGAGTATTTCAGTACCTCCTGGAGTATATTGGATGCATGGCCCGTAACCATCAGTCCGGAAACTGCACCCAATGTCAATGCAGCAACCAGAAGATAAAAAGTTGGTGTCTTCAGCATTTCCCGCCATTCGCAATCCCTGACATCTGCTTTTTCCGCAGATTTTACCTTTTTAAGCGCCGGTTTGAAATCCGCGGGAGGCCTTTTGATCAGAAAGGATAAGGGCATCATGACTAAGAAAAACAGACCGGCAAATATACCAAATACCGCCAATATGCCATACATCTTCATCAAATAAGCCGCTGTTGGTGCCCAGACCACTGCTCCGCTGCCATAGGCGCAGGCCAGCAAGCCGGAAGCCATTCCGGTTTTATCCGGAAACAAACTGGTACTGTAAGCCATCAGACAGGGATACAGCATTCCCAGACCCACACCTACCATTATGCCAAATATGATATACAGATATCCTATGGAACTGGTGAACATGGTGGCCAACAACCCTGCTGTATATACCAGAATACCAATCCGCAGGTAATTGCCAATACCGATCTTACCCTGCAGCTTCCCGATTATTACGGGTGAAATGGTTGATGTCAATACCTGAATGGTAAAAGTCAGGGATATGGCACTTAACTGCCAGTTAAAATTATTCATTAAAGGGGATTGGAATACACTCCACGCATACCCGATTCCCGAAAACAGAGCCAATAGCATTGCTGCTGCCATATGTATCCATCTCTTACGTTCAAAGCCCATTTTTTTACTCCCTCCCGGCCATCCGTCCGCTTTAGCAAGTTTTTCTTTTACATCATTTCTATAATACAGGCAGCTCCCATGCCTCCTCCGATACACATAGTGATCAGTCCGTATTTTCCGCCGGTTTCCTGAAGGTAATTGATTGCTTTTGCCAGCAGTATTCCCCCGGTTGCTCCCAGCGGATGTCCAAGTGCCAGAGCGCCTCCCCGGGGATTCACTTTTTCCTTGTCCATATTCAGGGTTTCTATCGTGGCAATGGCCTGGGATGCAAAGGCTTCATTTAATTCTATGACATCCATGTCATCAAGATGCAGTCCGGTCTTAGCCATGATCTTCTCTACCGCATGGATAGGACCCAGTCCCATGTATGCAGGATCCAGTCCGTCTACAACAAAGGATACAAAGGAAGCAACCGGTTTAATTCCCAGTTCCCCGGCCTTTTCTTCTGACATTAACACAGCAAAGGCTGCACCGTCGCTTCTTTGGGAAGAAGTTGCCGCGGTGACCAGCCCGTCTTCCTTAAAGCAGGGATTCAGCTTTGCCAGGGATTCCAGATTGCTTCCCCTGCGATAGCATTCATCCCTTTTGAATTCTATTGGGAATCCCTCCTGGTCAAACCCGGTTACAGGGATGATTTCCGGATCAAACACGCCGTTTTCAACTGCTTCTGCTGCTTTGGCATGGCTTTCAACCGCCATCTCTTCCATCCGAACTCTGCTGATGCTGTATTTTTCCGCTACATTCTCAGCGGTAATTCCCATTGGTACATAACATTCCGTATTATCCACCAGCCACTTGTCAAGAAATTCTTCCCCAGAGGAAAATACCGGGCAGGACATGGATTCCACGCCGCCTGCAACAACAACATCCTGAAGTCCGCTCATAATCATGGATGCACCGATTGCTACTGACTGGATTCCCGATGAGCAAAATCGGTTTACCGTCTGACCTGATACCTTATGAGGCAGTCCTGCACGCAAAACAATATTTCTGGCCGGATTCAGCCCCATTTTCCCTTCAGGAATAGCACAACCCACTATACAATCATCAATTTCATTTAAATCAAGCTGAGGTACCCTTTTAAGCACGCCATTGAGTACTTCCGCACCATAATCAACCGGATTCGCCTGTGCCAGCGTTCCCTTACCTGCCTTTCCTATGGCAGACCTTCCATATGCCGCTATTACACATTTTCTCATATATACTCCTATCCGCCCGCCATACGGGCATTATCCTTTGACACATTCCATATTCTATGTTACCATTCATATAACTAAGGATATACCAAATAATTAGTTGTGCTGATCAGCACAAGTTATTATTCGGCACAGCCTATGATATAAGGAGGCTTCTCGTGGATATTAAATCATTACAGTATTTTCACTATATTGCCAAATATAGAAATATAACCAATGCCGCCAAGCAGTTATATGTCAGTCAGTCAACTTTAAGCCGCCATATCATGGCTCTCGAAAATGAACTTGGTGTCAAGCTGTTCGAACGCAATAATAAGCAAATTGATTTAACCGAGGCCGGAAAGGCTTTCTATAAAGACAGCAGTTCCTTTATCAATCATATGGAAACTGTCATTAAGAATGTTCAATCTGCAGATAAAGGGCATTCCGGTATCCTGCGGATTACTATGCCAAGCCAGCTTTATTACATTCTTTCTAAGCCTCTGTCCCTGATTTCCGGAAGATATCCCGACATCCGGCTCGTAATAGAATCCTATTTATTTGATGAAATTCCCAATGCCATCCAGCATGACCTTTATAATGTCGGGCTGACTTATGATTTTGCCGCACAGACACAGGAAGGGATCGACAGCATACCGATAGCTACCGAGGACTTTTCTCTGGTAATACCTGCCCGTTTTCTAGTTGACAATCATCATATGTCCCTTGCTGATATGACCGAAATTGTCAAAAAACTGCCGCTGACCCTTCCCGCACATGTGGAGCCGCCTTTTATGAAGAAGCTGCTGTCCGTTTTCCAGGAACATGCCGGTGCAAGGATCATTAAAACCTGTTATGTAAATACGACTGAATCCGTAATAATGAATACATCACTTGGACTTTGCTATAGTATTGTTCCAACCTCCTGGTCCAATTCCCATTATGCCAACAAAGACGTAACCTTTCTGCATTTACCGGAGCTGCAGGCACAATGTGATATCGTTATGCTGTATAAAAAGGCCAATTTGACCAGTCTGACTGATAATTTTATTACCATTGTAAAAAACTTTCTTACATAAAAATATTATATTTTTTCAACTGAGCATAGCGCACAGCATGATGGAATTCAACTTTTCATTCATACTTGCACTTCTGGATGTGAGCACGATTGGTACATCTGTGCCAATCAGGCATCCTGCCAGAATATTTTCCGGATCTGCATTCCAGATTTTACTCATGGCATTTCCTGTTACCAGCTGCGGTACCAAAAGCATATCCACCTCACCGGCATAAGGCGAATCATATCCCTTAATCAGTGCGGATTCTCTGCTTGTAGCCAGATCATAGGAAATGGGTCCCAGGACAATACCAGGATGGAATGCTCCATTTTCAGACATTTTCTGCAGATTCTGTGCATCCACCGTTTCCGGCATTTTGTCACTCATGGTTTCAACGGCACACAGCGCCCCGATAACCGGTTTTTCATATCCCAGCTTACATAGCGTATCAATACCCTCCTGCACGATTTTTACCTTATCTTCAAAGGTTGGATAGGGTATTACCGCACAATCACTGATGGCAAGGAGCTTATGATAACCCTTAAGCTGCATGCACCCGAAATGTGTGATGAATCCCTTTTTATTCAGTCCGGTTTCTTTGTTCAGTATGGGGCGGAGCAGATCTCTGGTCTCCATTTTACCCTTGATAATATAATCACCTTTGCCCTCGCGGATCAGTCTTACTGCAGTACCGGAAGGATTGGTTCCCTCATCTGTGGGGACAATCTCGTATTCCCGATTTTCATAATTCATTTCTTTAATCAGAACTTCTATTTTCTCCGGATTGCCAACAAGAACAGGTGTTGCATACCCCTTCTCCTGAGCCCTGAATACAGCCTCCAGGGCATGATCATCTTCCGCACCTGCCACAACAGCTCTTTTGGCAGGCGCATTTTTATTAAGGCGGGCATTCATTAATGCCTCAAAGCTTTCATACATAAGTTTATTCTCCTATCTGGGAAGGCTCAGGATCTGACGCGCTTCATCAGGAGATGCGGGCTCTTTTCCAAATTCCCGGATCACCCTTACCGCTCTTTCAACCAGACTTACATTGGTGGCATGTACACCTGGCGAATAATAAATATTATCTTCCAGACCCACACGGATATTGCCGCCCAGTGCCAGTGTGGCATACATGATCGGCAGATGATTCTTCCCAACACCAAATGCGGACCAGGTTGCATTTTCCGGCAGCATTTCATATAAAAACTGCAGATTCTTAACAGTTGCGTCCATGCCGCCAAGTACGCCAAGTACAAACTGATAGTGAAGAGGATTGGTAAGTACTTCTTTTTTCAAATAATATTTTGCTATATTCATAAAACCGGAATCAAAAATTTCCAGTTCAGGTTTCACACCCAGTTCTTTCATTTTAAGTCCCAATGCGTTCAAAAACTGCGGGGAATTATCAAAGATACCGTTAGGCATCCAGTTAAAGGAACCTGCGTCATAAGAAGCCATTTCCGGTTGTACATATTCCAGATGAGCCATTCTTTCTTCATAGCTTGCCCTGTTGTCACCGGAAGTGGTACAGTTAGTGACCACATCGCAGTCTGTTTTGGCCTTGATCAAATCTATGGTTTTCTTGAACTTTTCTTTATCCATCGTTCCTATGCCCTGGTCGTCACGCATATGCAGATGAACCACTGCGGCACCGGCTTTCCAGCACTTGTATGCATCTTCTGCTATCTCTTCCGGCGTCAGGGGGATATGTGGATTGGCATCCTTGGGAGTCATTGCTCCTGTCAGGGCTGCTGTTATGATAACCTTATTATTCAATGACATTTACACACCTCCATTTTTCATTTAACTCCATGCAAAAACCTATATATATCATGACATGCAGGCTTAGGATTTGCCTGCATGTCATGATATGTTGAAAATAATTTATGTACTGCTAAGGAAAGCATAACATGCTTGGCATAATTTGCTTAGCTTTCTTAGCGTACCTTGCCCTGCAGAGGAGGATCGATCTTGCCTTCCAGATCAAGGTATTTCATCATGGACAATAACTCTGAGTGCAACTCATCTGCACAGAACATACCGAACATTTCTGTTCCGAATGCCATATCCAGATCATCAGCGATTCTCTTCTTCCAGTTTCTTCTGACAAGCTGTGTGGTAAGTCTTCTTGCTACTCTGTTCTGAGCCATGAGCATATCAGCGATTTCATATGCACGATCCATCAGCTTTTCTCTGGGAACGATCTCAGAAACCATGTTCAGGCGAAGCAGATCCTGTGCAGTCATCTTGTCACCAGTCATCAGATACCATACAGCCTGACGCGGCGGCATTAATTCAAAGAAGCAGCTGTGGATGCCGTCACCCGGTACATTGTTGGTACCCGGAAGCATATGAGGATCCAGTACTGTGATGTCGTCAGCAGCAATTGCCAGGTCACACATAAGAGCAAGCTCAGTATGTCCGCCGGAACCGCTTAATACACCAAGGGTAGGGAATTCTGTATCCTGAATCATGGCAATGATCATACGGCGTCCGTCAACGAACATATGATTATAACGGGTTTCGCCGGCATCATCTCCTTCAGGAGCCCAGCTTGCGGCTTCAAAGTCGGTAACCCAGATATTACCGGTACCTGTGAAGATAACCAATTCCGTATCCCTGTCGGTACCCAGCAGACGCCATAATTTACCGATGGCATCATGAAGCTCCATGGACCAGATGAGCGGGCCGCCCTTACAGTGCATGCGGGCTGTAACTACACCGTCTTCTCTTCTGTCAATGATAAAATGCTCTTTGAACATTTCCTTGATTTCTTCAAATGTAGGCCATTGTACATAACTTGCGTTTGTTTCTCTTTTTCCTGACATAATACATTCCTCCTGATTCCACCATAATGTGTGGTTTTTAAATTTTGCTTAGTTTTTTAGAAAAGATTGTATATTTATTGTAACTATTCAACAGCGGATTGTAAAATTCATAATTTGCATTGCAATATACGGTTTCACAGTAAATTAGCAGTTAATTCAAGACACAAAAACATAATGTTTTGAATTCTATCTTTCAAAACACTATGTTTTACTCATTGCTGCTATTCTCTGTTACTGTATATGTATGTACTATTAATATTACGTTCAGGTTATGACCGCATCCAGTGATCTTGACAGAAGAAGTTCACTGCGGCATAAAAATGGTTCCATATCCTCCGGTTTTAATGCCTGCTGGCTTAAAAGGGATAAATCCAGCAGCTGGTTTGCCACAATATTAGTCATGGCATCATTTTCAGATTCTGCTAAAAATCTGACAATTTTATTATTCAGGTTGAGAAGCAGGGTACTTTGTGATTGCTTCTTCCTGGACGAAATATCATCTGCTTCCAGAAATCCGTATATTTCCATCATATCTGCCATTCTGCGGGCACTCTCATCGTTAATAATAATAGATGAGATATCCTCCTGCTCCATCCTGATGAATTTCAGGATCATATCATTCAGTCTGCTGTCCAGGGTCTGTGTCACTTTAGCCCGCAGAGCCGCAATCATCCCCTGATCCTCCGGGTCCGTTGCTTCGCAAAACAGCGATTCAATATTGGAATCAATCCTCATGAATTTCATCTTGGGATGTATCACCTCATATCGGTACATAAGCGGCTGGTCGATTACGTGGTCAAACAGCAGGGCATTCCATTTACATCTCTTGAATATCTCAATATAATGTGCCTGGTCAAGCCTGTCGGAGGAATAATATACCAAATCCTTGTGGGTATTATCTTCGCTTTCATTATATTCCTGTATGGTCTGGTAATCTCCGTAGATATCCATAAATATGATCTTCCGGCTCATTACGGAAGAAAAAATTTTATCCTGCATTACACCATATTTAACAAAGGCATTCAGCTCCGGCCAATGCGCCTCATATGTTTCCCGGTTTTTCCGGAACAAGTCATTAAATGCGATGGTGACCTCCTGGGACAGACATTCATTTATCAGGTGTATCATATCCTCCTTCTGCTCCTCCCCCCGGATGCTGGAACGCGATACCACAAGGGGCAGATTATCACATTCAATGATTCCATTCTGCAGATTCACATATTTAGGGATCAGTTCTTTTATATTTTCCCCAATGTATACACCGCGGTTATATACCTTAATGGTGCCGTCCAGCTCCTCTGCACCCTGCCTGGTATTTCTGAAAAACAAGATCCCTCTTACCCCGATATCAACACTTTCAAACTGAAGAAAGAACAGGGGATCATTTACATCCTGGAAAAATTCCTTGTAGAACAGATTCATTTCCTCCGGCTGAATCTGTTCCTTTGCTTTCTTCCAGATCGGATAGTGATTATTCACAAGTGTATTGTCATATTCACCGCCGCTTATAGAAACCGGTGTATGTGAAAAAATAAAATACTTCTTTATGGCTTCATATGCCTGTTCCGGCTTTTCCAGATAAATATCACTTTCTTTTAAATAAAGGATTACATCGGTTCCCGTGTCCTTCTTATCACAGGATTTCATACGATAAGACATATCTGCCATACAATCCCAGCGTACGGCTTCTGCATCCTTCCTATAAGATTTAGTCTCAATGGCCACATGATCAGCCAGCATAAATGCAGAATAAAATCCAACTCCAAAATGCCCTATGATCGTATCTTTTCCCTTTTGCCCATTCTGGCTGATGAATTCCTCAGCTCCTGAAAATGCAATATTATTTATGTACTTCTCAACTTCATCACAGGTCATTCCAATACCGTTATCACGAATGATCATCCGGCTGTTTTCTTTGTCAATGATGACCTCAACCTTTCCCTCCCATTCAGCCTTGGTACCTTCTTCTGCTATATGGGAATATTTCTCAATTGCATCAATCCCATTGGAGATCAGTTCCCGAAACACTATGTCCTGCTCCGTATACAGCCACTTTTTTAATATTGAGAAAATGTTTCTGCTATCAATGGACAGCGTGCTGTCTATTGATAGCATGCTGTCCGTTGAAATCGTTTTATCTGCAGTCAGCGTGTTTTCACTGGAAAGCATCCCGTTTTTGTCGTTTTTATTCATATTTTCACATCACTTTCTTCATAATTGGTTATTTTCACTTTGCATTGTGTTATTATAATACAATACTTTATAAATTGCTACAAAAAAGAGCCATCTTATCCAATGCGAATTATGAATTTTACAATCCGCGGATGTACAGATACAATGATTGTACAAAATTATATCACGAATCACTGGCGTTTATGCCGGGAACAAAAGGCGCAAAACATGCGCAGAAATGGAGGACAATGAAGAAAATATTCGCAATAAACTGCGGCTCCACTTCAACAAAGGTTGCTTATTTTGAAGATGACAAAATGATCAGCAAGGTTTCTCTGGAAATTGAAACGCAGGACCTGCAGAAAATGCCCAAAGTACTGGATCAGTTGGGATACCGGACAGATCAGGTAAAGGTCTTTCTGGAGGATAACCGTCTGAATCCTGCCGACTTTGATATGGTGGTTGCCAGGGCTGGGGCTATACCTGCCGTTCCTCAGGATGGTGCCTATAAGGTAAACGATCTGATGATCGCTACAGTAACCCATGCACCGGCTGCACAGCATGCATCCACGCTGTCCTGTTTGATCGGAACAGAGCTTGTGAAAGGTCTGGATATCCCGGTCATCATTTACGATCCAACCAGTGTAAATTCTGGTGATGAAATTGCCAAGATTACTGGTATTCCTGAGCTTCGCAACCGGACGATCGCCCATCTGCTGAATACCAAAATGGCTGGTCATACCTATGCCGACTCCATTGGAAAAGATTATAAGGATTTAAATCTGATCATTGTACATCTTGGCGGCGGTATTACAATGGGCTTTCATGACCATGGGCGTATTGCTGACTGGGTTTATGATGACGAAGGCCCCATGTCACCGCAGCGCGCCGGTGCAATTCCTACCCGATTACTGGCGGATTTTTGCTATAACAGCGATATGACTCTTCAGGAGATGAAGATGTATCTATGCGGAAAGTCAGGATTGGTTGCTTATTTTGGCACCCATGATATCAGAGCCATCGAAAAAATGATTGATGATGGTGATGAGAACGCCGAACTGATCTTACAGGCAATGGCCTATGGGGTTGCGAAAAGCATTGGGCATTTATCCGTAATCAGAAACGGCGCTCTGGACCAGATCGTGATTACAGGCGGTATTGCCCATAGCAAGAGAATTACCGGCTGGATAACTGAAAAGGTATCTTTCCTTGCACCTGTAACCATTATTCCGGGCGAAAAAGAAATGGAAGCCCTGGCAGCCGGTACTTTAAGGGTACTGAACAAGGAAGAAGAAATTCATCCTTATGATATTTATCCCGATGGATACCAATCAATTGAAGAAATCATTACGCATCCAAATGAGCTTGCGTAGCAGAATAAGAGAGGGATTAATTTATGGAACATCCAGTGAAAAAAAAGCCCATTAATGATATCAGCACCGACGCGAAAAGTAATTTTGGCACCAAAGGGTGGTCCCTGATTGCTTTATGCGGTCTCATGTTATATTTCAGTACGGGAACTTCTGTTGATGGATTGAATGCAACCGTACAGGGACTTGCCGATCTTCATGGATGGAATACTGCCACCCTTCTGGGATTCTCCACACTCAGCGGTCTGATCAGTATTGCCGGCATGTTTATATTTGGCTTGATCTGTAACCGGATCGGTGCTCGTTACACAGCAGTTTTATCCCTGATTCTGGGAGGTGTTTCTTACATCTGGTATGGTAATGTTTCTTCTATTACCCAATATGCCATCGCACTGTGCCTGGTATCTTTGTTTTCAAATGTATATGCCTGGATCGCAGGCGGCGCTTATTTATCCACATGGTTCCCCAAGAAAAAAGGGCTTGCCCTTGGGTGGGCAACCATGGGCAACAATCTTGCATCCGCAACAATCGTTGTCATCCTTACTGCCCTGACTGCTGCTCTGGGTGGCATTACAAAAGCAATCTCCGTAGTAGGTATTGCCATGATCATCACAGCCGCATGGGCATGGTTTACACCCAATAACCCGGAACAGGCAGGTACCACACCGGATAATGTACCCATGAATCCGGATGAAATAGAAAAATACCGTGCAGAAAGCGACACATATGTCAGCACATGGACTTACCAAAAATTATTTCGCACCAAACAATTCTGGCTGATCAGTCTGGGATTGGGTCTTTATATGATGATTACAGTAGGGGTTATGAGTCAGTTGGTTCCCCGTCTGGTCAGTCTGGGATTTGACCAGAATACCGCCATCGGCACCATGACAGTCTGCGCTATAATTGGAATTGCAGGCAGCTATGTATGGGGTGTTTTGGACCAGAAGCTCACCACACGTGTAGCCACTGCCATATATGGTATCTGGTATGCTGTTGCCATATTATTGAATCTGATTCCCAGTATGGTAACCATCTACATATCTGTATTTATGCTGGGCGTTTCCATAGGCGGTAATGCAAACTGGCCGGTTTCACTGGTATCAACCACATTTGGACACCGTAATTTTTCCAAGGTTTATTCCGTTATCAACCCTGCGATTTCATGTATCCGGATGTTATCATTTATTGTTTTATCCATTTCATTAACACTTACAAGTGCTTACAGCCTTGCATATGTGCTGTTTGCCGTTCTGGCAGTAATCGGTGCAGTACTGATATTCCTGGTAAACGATAAGGAATATGCAGAAGATTAAAAGAAAAAATTTGAATCCGTTAAAGACGGACATGGAGGTATATTTATGAGACTTGATGGTAAAGTAGCAGTTATTACAGGCGCCAGCTCCGGCATCGGTGCCGCAGCCGCAGAAATATTCGCAAAAGAGGGTGCCATTGTTGTACTGGCAGCCAGAAGAACAGATAAACTGGAATCCAACGCCGCTAAAATCCGTACAGCAGGCGGTAAAGCAAAAGTGATCACAGCAGATGTGAAAAAGGAAGAAGACTGTGTGAAAATTATTGAAGAAACCGTTGCCGAATTCGGTAAGGTGGATATTCTTGTAAATAATGCCGGCATCGCAGATAAGCATATGCCAATTGACGAATGCAGCACAGAGTGGTGGAATGAAGTTATATTAATGGATCAGACTTCTGTTTATTATATATCCAGGGCCGCCTTGAAGTATATGGCACCGGCAGGATACGGATCCATTATTAATGTATCCTCCATCGGCGGGGTCTTTGGCTCAGCAGGGATCTCTTATTCTGCTGCCAAAAGTGCACTTCTTGGCATGACGAAAAACATTGCCATCCAATATGCAGGAAAGGGTATCCGCTGTAATGCAGTGTGCCCCGGACCCACACCTACGGAGCTTAATACACCGGAGAAGCTGGCTACATTCAATATGACCTTTGCAGACCAGTGTGCACAGCATATGAATATGTCTTTACCGGAAGCAACTGTTCAGGATCAGGCAAATGCAATCTTATTCTTTGCATCTGATGAATCCAAGGCTGTAACCGGGCAGGTTATGATTGTAGATAATGGTATTACTTTATAAATTCTATTCATAGAGTAAACAATAATATGTAAAAGGATACGATATACAATCGTATCCTTTTTGCTTGACGGCTTAATACGCAAGCAATATACTATTATCATTGAATGGAAGGTTGAAAAAGTTCATTTCAAAGGTTGAAAAAGTTCATTTCAACCTATTGATTTGAGCGCGTGCATTGCGAACAAGTTTGCATTAGCGTGTATGGAGGAAATTATGAGAAATATATGTGAAACTACATTAACAGAATTCATTAAAGAACTATCTTCAAAGAAACCGATTCCTGGCGGCGGCGGTGCAAGTGCGTTAATCGGTGCGATTGGCATTGCGCTCTGCTCAATGGTCGCAAATCTTACCTCCGGCAAGAAAAAATATGCTGAATATCAAAGTGATATTGACGATATTATTGCATGCGTTTCTGCATCAATTCCCACGCTATTAGAACTTATTGAAAAAGACGCCGAAGTATTTGAGCCTCTTTCTCTGGCATATGGCATCCCCAAGGATGACCCCAATCGGGATGAACTACTGGAAAACGCGCTTGTTAAGGCTTGTTCCGTACCTATGATGATACTAAAAGAAGTTTCAAACGTTATTACTGTTATTGAGCGTCTTTCTGAAAAAGGTTCAAAACTTGCGATAAGCGATGTTGGTGTTGCGGCCTCTGCTTGCCGTTGTGCCATGGAAAGCGCGATCATGAATATCTATATCAATACAAAGTTAATGAAACAATCTGATTATGCATCACAATTAAACGCAGAAGCGGAAGCCATACTCCATGATGGCATAAACAGATGCAATGCAGTATACCTACAGATTTCCAATGAATTGAGGTGCTTATAATGCAGGAATTAAGAGGCTTACCCGTTGTAAAATCCCTTGTTCAGAAGCTTGAGAAGCAAATTCAGGAATTGAAAGAAAACGGTGTAATTCCAAAACTTGCCGTTGTCCGGGTTGGCGAACGAGAAGACGATATAGCATATGAAAAAAGTATAATAAAAAGATTTTGCGATATAAACGCGGCAGTCGAAGTATTTACCCTTCCATTTAATGTATCGCAAGACACACTTGAAGAAACAATTATCTCTCTTAACAAGGATGAAGTCATACATGGAATAATGCTATTCCGTCCTTTGCCCGGTCATCTTTCCCAGGAACGGATAAAAACAGTTATTGCCGAAGAAAAGGATGTTGACTGTATGGGAATCACAAATACCGCATATGTCTTTGACGGAAATAAAAAAGGTTATGTGCCTTGTACGCCGCAAGCTGTAGTTGAAATACTTGATTATTACGGAATTGACCTGACGAGTAAAAAGGTAACAATCATCGGCCGCAGCCTGGTTGTGGGAAAACCGCTCACAATGCTTTTACTTGAAAGAAATGCAACAGTAACAATTTGCCACACAAAAACAGTGAACCTTGCTGATGAATGTAAATCGGCAGATATTATAGTCGCCTGCGCAGGCGTTGCCAAGATGATAAATGCCGATTATATACGCGCCGGTCAGATCATCATTGATGTGGGAATTAATATGGTTAACGGAAAACTATGCGGTGATGTGGATTATGAATCCGTTGTGAATAAAGTTAAGGCTATCACACCTGTACCCGGTGGAGTTGGAACTGTTACCACTTCCGTATTATTGAAGCATACTATAAACAGTGCAATGAGAATTATACATCAATAAAGATCAGTATATTTGATATCAAATCAGCAGCGCAGGTTACATATAGATTATCTGGTCCTTACTCCATATTTTATTTTAGGCTTATAGTAACTGTTTAGTCTTATATTGCTGTTTATCGTATTTATGGGGGATGGAAAACCAGACCTATACCTCTCCCACTCAAGTGATATAATGTTTAACCTGTTTGTTACAGTCATGATAAACATTATAAGTAACCAATTCTCATACTCGTAATATCATATTTCCATTTACTAACGGTAAGATAATCAGAGTGAGGTACAGAACTGGTTTTACGGCAGCAGGGGACACAAGGTGCAAATACGAATCATCGTATAGCGAATTATAGCATTGGGAAGGTATGCAGGACATACCGGGAGTGCAGCAGCAGCTTTTTCAGTACATGACGATAAGCCCTTAGAATATCTTAATAAGATTTTTTTCGGTCAAAAACACAGGGAGCCGCGACACGGATTCAGTAAATAGAGCTACCGAAAATCTACGTACGTGTCGCCCCGAACCGGAAGTAACGAATGACTAAAGCAACCGAAAAAAATGTTATTTAGAGATTCTGGGCGCAATCTTCCGTACTGAAAAAGCTGCTTCTGCACTCCCGGTATGTCCTGCACACCTTCCCAATGCTATAATTCGCTATACGATGATTCGTATTTGCACCATGTGTCCCCTGCTGCCGTAAAACCAGTTCTGTACCTCACTCGTCCGGGCTTTCAATACCTCCATAATTACAATAAATAGCAATATAAGGCTGAATTGTTACGACTCATAACCATTCAATTCATATCAGGTTATTGTAACGTTAAAATAATTGATGTATAATGATAAAATCAATAGTTATTTTATGAATGCGAGGTAGCAGACAAGGGATGGCAACAATTAAAGATATTGCAAACTTAGCCGGTGTTTCACATGGGACCGTATCCAATGTTTTAAATAAAAAAGGGAATGTCAGCGTTGAAAAAATCAATTTGGTA
>Ga0153941_1000581_pt1 | contig 16080 bp, 15 predicted proteins | sample TSNJ025MetaG_FD_104733 | JGI IMG/M metagenome (GOLD analysis project Ga0153941, IMG submission 104733) | Attine ant fungus gardens microbial communities from New Jersey, USA - TSNJ025 MetaG | ecosystem: Host-associated > Fungi > Mycelium > Unclassified | place: USA: New Jersey, Brendan T. Byrne...
CTTGATGAAACATGGTGTGGCTGATTATATTATCACCGGCCAGTGGGCCAAAAAGGCCTTTAAAGAAGCGGGAAAATACGGAAAGGCGGTAGCCGTGGCATCCAGTGAGGATAAGACCTTCAGCTATATTCCTGATTGCTCTGACCTGCCGATTGATGATGATGCGGATTATGTTTATATCTGCGAAAACAATACCATCTATGGAACCAAGTATAAAACCCTGCCGAATACCAAGGGCAAGACTCTGGTGGCAGATGTATCTTCCTGCTTTTTATCCGAGCCGATGGATGTGACCAAATACGGCCTGATTTATGGCGGCGCCCAGAAGAATATCGGACCGGCCGGGGTTGTCATCGTGATTATCCGGGAAGACCTGGTCACCGAAGATGTCCTGCCGGGAACGCCAACCATGTGTGAGTACAAGACCCATGTGGACAATGAATCGCTGTACAATACACCGCCGGCTTACGGTATTTACATTTGCGGCAAAGTGTTCAAATGGCTGAAGAAACAGGGCGGCCTGGAAGCAATGAAGGCGCATAATGAAAAGAAAGCAAAGATTTTATATGATTACCTGGATGAAAGCAGGCTGTTTCGCGGTACCGTTGTAAAAGCAGACCGTTCGTTGATGAATGTTCCTTTTGTAACCGGTGACAAGGAATTGGATGCGCTGTTTATCAAGGAAGCGACCGCTGCCGGTTTTGTCGAGCTGAAAGGCCACCGCAGTGTGGGCGGAATGAGAGCCAGCATTTATAATGCAATGCCAATGGAAGGCGTGCAGAAGCTGGTAGATTTTATGAAGAAGTTTGAGGAGGCACATCAGCCATGAGAAAGATCCATTGTTTAAATGCAATTTCTAAAGTCGGTATTGATCTGTTAACCGATGAGTATCATTTGACCGATGATATCAATGAGGCGGAAGTCCTTATGTTAAGAAGTGCTTCGCTGCATGAGACGGAGTTTTCCGACGGTCTGCTGGCAATCGCCCGGGCCGGTGCCGGAGTTAATAACATTCCGTTGGAGAAGTGCGCAGGGCAAGGTATTGTGGTCTTCAATACCCCGGGTGCCAATGCCAATGCGGTAAAGGAACTGGTTATTGCCGGAATGATTCTGGCTTCCCGTGACATTGTCGGCGGCATTGAGTGGTGTCAGACGATTGAGGATGATCCGAACATTGCCAAGGCGGTGGAAAAAGGCAAAAATGCTTTTGTCGGCTGCGAAATCAAAGGGAAAAAGCTGGGTGTCATCGGTCTGGGTGCCATCGGTGCCGAGGTGGCCAATGCTGCTCATGGGCTGGGCATGGAAGTATATGGATATGATCCTTATATTACGGTTAAATCGGCCTGGAGGCTGTCCCGCCAGGTAAAGCGCACCAAAAAGATCGAGACTGTTTATGAGGAATGTGATTACATTACCTTGCATGTTCCGCTGATCGAAGATACCAAAGGGATGATTAATGCTGATTCGCTGAAGCTGATGAAGGACGGCGTGGTGATTATCAACTGTTCCCGTGACTTGCTGGTCAATGATGACGATATGGAAGTAGCGCTGGAAACCGGTAAAGTAAAGAAATATGTAACCGACTTCCCGAACCCTAAGTCGGCCCAGATGAAGGGTACCATTGTGATTCCCCACCTGGGTGCTTCTACGGAAGAATCTGAGGATAACTGTGCTAAAATGGCAGTTGAGGAAGTCGTGGATTACCTGGAGAACGGCAATATTCATAATTCCGTAAACTATCCGTCCTGCGATATGGGCGCCTGTAAGACTGCCTGCCGGATGGCCGTAATGCATCAGAATGTCCCTAATATGATCAGCCAGGTGACCGGAAGCATGGCCGCCAGGCAGATCAATATTTCGGATATGACGAATAAGAGTAAGAATCAGTATGCCTATACGCTGATGGATCTGGAAAGTGTTCCGGATGAGGAAACGATTCAGAAGCTGCGTAAAATTGAAGGAATCATACGGGTAAGGGTGATATAAGATGGCGGATGTGAGAGCATTTCGGTGTGTCCGTCCCAGCGAGGAAGTGGTGTCCCGGGTGGCAGCACTTCCTTATGATGTATACAACCGAAAAGAAGCGAAAGCAATAGTAGAAGAGAATCCCCATTCCTTTCTGGCCATTGACCGGCCGGAAACCCAGTTTGGGGACGATGTGGATATATATGATCACCGGGTTTACGCCAAAGCCTGGCAGATGCTGGACGAGTGGATGGCGGCCGGAATCTTTCTGGCCGATGAAACGGATTGTTATTATATCTACGAACTGGTTATGGAAGGCAGTCGTCAGACGGGAATTGTGGCTTGTACAGCGGTCGACGATTATTTAAACCAGGTCATTAAAAAGCATGAAAATACCCGGGAAGAAAAAGAGCAGGACCGGATTCGCCATGTGGATGTGACCGATGCCAATACCGGGCCGATTTTCCTGGCTTACCGTTCCAGGCAGGCGTTAAATGAACTGGTGATGCAGGTCTGTCAGACTGCGCCGCTCTATGATTTTGTTGCTGTGGACGGAATCACTCACCGGGTCTGGAGAGTATCGGAGGCCGCCACCGTTCAGCAAATCAGTACTTTATTTGGCGAAGTTCCGGCGCTTTATATTGCCGATGGACATCACCGGGCGGCTTCAGCCGTAAAAGTAGGGTTAAAACGGCGGCAGGAACAGCCGGATTATGACGGGACAGAACCGTTTAACTTTTTTTTATCGGTTTTATTTCCCGATGAGCAGTTGAAAATTTTACCTTATTATCGGGCGGTAGAGGATTTGGGAAAGCTTTCTTTGGAAGCATTTTTGAATGAAGTAAAGGTGCGGTTTACCGTTGAAAATCTGGGGAAAGAACCTTATCAGCCAGCGAAAAAAGCCAGCTTTGGCATGTATCTGGATGGTACCTGGTACCGCCTGACCCCTCAGGCCGGCCTGATTCCGGAGGATTTGACCGGCAGTCTGGATGTGTCGGTGCTGCAGGATGGGTTATTAGCCCCGGTTTTGGGTATCGATGATCCGCGGACCGATGACCGGATCAGTTTTATCGGCGGAATCCGTGGCTTAAAGGAGCTTGAGCGCCTGGTGGACGGTGGGATGGCAGTGGCTTTTTCCCTGTATCCCACCTCCATTCAGGAGCTGCTTGATGTAGCGGATGCCGAACTTCTGATGCCGCCAAAGTCCACCTGGTTTGAACCAAAGTTAAGAAGCGGATTGTTTATTCACAAGTTAACGAAATAGTTCAGCTGTGCAGAGAAATTCATGGAATTTGTGTGTGTGAACTCGCTCACTAAGCACAAATTCCATGAATTTCTCTATAGGGCGGAACGCCCGATATGAATAATTTGGCGGCCAGTAATAAAACTAAGAGAAACAAAGTCACTCCGCCAAATTATGAATGCACAGCGTACCCGAAGCGAACATGATGCAACCACTAATCCGTCAGCAGTTTTTCAATATCTAAAAGTCCCCAGCCTTGCTGGTTGTGGGGCAGACCTAAATCGGTGCAGCGCTCCCGCAGCAGCAGTTTGACGTCCCGGTTGGATATCTCCGGGTATTTTTCCAAAAGCAGGGCCAATGCACCGGTAACTAACGGGGTTGCCATACTGGTGCCGCTTTTGGCCGTATAGCAGCCCTTTTTATTGGAACAGCAGACGATGGAAGCACCGGGAGCAACCAGATCAGGCTTGCAGACACAGGATTCGGTGGGACCGCGTCCGGAATAGTCAACCATTTTACTGCCCATGACATTGACCTCTTTATCATCATCGGAGCAGCCGACGGTGATGACCTTACGGCTGATGCCGGGGGTGGTGATGGAATTACTTTTAGGGCCCATATTGCCGGCCGCGACAACAACAATCAAGCCATCATCCCAGGCCTCGTTGACGCCTTTCACCAGTGCAGAATTTTCTCCCATTCCTTTACGGGAAAGGGAGCCGACGGAGATATTTACGATGCGGATCTGCAGTGCTTTCCGGTTTTCCCGGATCCAGCGCAGCCCGGCCAGGACATCGGAGGCGTAGCCATTGCCACGCCGGTCCAGAACTTTCACCGGAATCAGGTTGCAGCCGGGAGCGATGCCGTGAAAACGTCCTTCGCTGGCGAGACCACCGCCGCCGATGATACCGCAGACATGAGTACCGTGTGAATTGTCATCGTAGGGACTGGGCTTTCTTTGAACAATATCTGTAAACGCAAGGATGCGATTTTGGAAATCTTCGTGGGGATAACATCCGGTGTCCAGAACTGCAACACCGATTCCTTTGCCGGTCAGTTCGCCAGGAAGTTCCCCATGAACCTGAATTCTTGCCTGATTCACGAAATAAATATACCTGTAACTTTCTGTTGTATTACTATTAGGGTATTCCGGCGGCGGGAGAGGATTGCGTTTTTGAAGATTAAGAATTTCTTCATAATCTATTTAAACATTGTACACACATTTTTCCGGCGGCTATGCTATACTTACATCATAAGAAATGCATTGAAATTATCCTTAATCCTTTTTTGAAAATCCGAAATCCTAGAGAAAAATGTGTCCCCTGTGCTCCATCACAGCACAGGGATTTTTCTGTCCAAAAGTGCCGGGCCGCCTTGTCAGATGGTTGACAGGCACCGCCGGACTATGCTATAGTAAGAGAGTCAAAAGACGGATCTGTCTTTTTGCAGGCGTATCGCCAGAATTCCCTGAATGTAAGTACAAAAAAAACAAAAAAAAGGGGTAACCGGAGGGGAGGATTTTCTTTATGTAAAAAAGCTTTAAAAAGAAGTTGACATTTTGCTGCAAGTATACTATTATTATAACAGAAAAGAACGTTTGTTCGCTTGGAGGATGCTATGAATAAAGATGATAAGTTAAAAGCGCTGGACGCGGCGATTACCCAGATTGAGAAATCCTATGGCAAAGGATCGGTGATGAAGTTAGGTGATTCCAATGCCCGTTTGAATGTAGAGACAGTGCCGAGCGGTTCCCTGAGCCTGGATATTGCCCTGGGCCTGGGCGGTATACCCAAGGGCCGGGTGATCGAGGTTTACGGACCGGAATCCAGCGGTAAGACCACAGTCGCCCTGCATATGGTTGCAGAAGTACAGAAGCGCGGCGGAATTGCCGGTTTTATCGATGCGGAGCATGCCCTTGATCCGGTTTATGCCAAGAATATCGGGGTCAATATTGATGAGTTATATATTTCCCAGCCGGATAACGGCGAGCAGGCGCTGGAGATTACCGAGACCATGGTCCGGTCCGGGGCCGTTGATATCGTGATTGTTGACTCGGTTGCCGCACTGGTGCCGAAGGCGGAGATTGACGGTGAGATGGGCGATTCCCATATGGGTCTGCAGGCCCGGCTGATGTCGCAGGGACTGCGGAAGCTGACCGCAGTGATCAGCAAGACCAACTGTACCGTGATTTTTATCAACCAGCTGCGTGAGAAGATTGGCGTAATGTTTGGCAATCCGGAGACCACCACCGGTGGACGGGCCCTGAAGTTCTATGCTACCGTCCGGATGGATGTCCGTCGGACGGAGACGCTGAAGCAGGGCGGTGAGATGACCGGGAACCGGGTGCGGGTCAAGGTCGTGAAGAACAAGATTGCCCCGCCGTTTAAAGAGGCGGAATTTGATATCATGTTTGGTCAGGGAATTTCCCGGGAAGGTGATATTCTGGATCTGGCGGCCAAAGAGAACATTATCGAAAAGAGCGGTGCCTGGTATTCTTATAATGGTGCCAAGATTGGCCAGGGCCGTGAGAATGCCAAGACATATTTGAAGGAGAATCCGGCTGTCCGTGACGAAGTAGAGAATAAAGTCAGAGCTTTTTATGGCCTGCAGGCCGCCACAGCACCGGCAGAAGCTGCCAAAGCGGCAGCTCCGGTAAAAAAAGCCGGCGATAAAGAGTAAAGCATGGGTATGAAAGAACGGAAGCCGGCCAGGGAGTGTGCTCTTTTTCTGCTGGAATACAGTGACCGTACGGAACAGGAGATGCGAGGCAAGCTGACCAAAAGGGAATACCTCCCGGACGAAATTGACGAAGCAATTAATTTCTTAAAAGAATACCGATATATTGATGACGCGGAATATGCCAAACGGTATATCCGTGTCTATTCGGCACGGAAAAGTGCCAGACTGCTCCGCGTTGAATTGGAACGCAGGGGGGTCGACCGTGAGCTGATTGCCCTGGCGCTGGAAGCGGAACCGGTGGATGAGGAAGAGCAACTGCGGTTATTGCTGCAAAAAAAGGGGTATCAGCCAGGACAGCGGATGGAGCCGGCCGCATACCGTAAATTGACGGCGGCACTGGCAAGAAAAGGATATTCCTATGAGCTGATTCGCCAGCTTGTAAATAGCATGGCGGAACCGTGGTGAATTGTAACCGGGAATACAGGTCTAAGATACTTGACATAATGCATGAAACAGTTTAAAATTGTAGTGTTGTATTCTTGTACAATGAAAACTAAATAAGGAGGTGCTCCTGTGTCAATTATAATAATAAGAGGTATTATAATATGCGTTGTGGCGTTGGTTAGCTGGTGGGCTGCGATTACCTATCGTAAAAAAACTTACGAGAGCAAGATCGGTACTGCAGAAGAAAAGGCCAGAGAGATCATAGATGACGCGTTAAAGACGGCAGAGACAAAGAAGCGAGAAGCTCTCCTGGAGGCGAAAGAAGAGTCGATTAAGACTAAGAATGAGCTGGATAAAGAAACTAAGGAAAGAAGAGCTGAGCTTCAGCGCTATGAAAGACGTGTATTAAGTAAAGAAGAGAATCTGGACAAAAAAGCAGAGAACATGGAAAAACGGGAAGCAGCAATAGCTGCCCGAGAGGAAGCCCTGAATAAGAAGAATGCCGAAGTGGAGGTATTATATGATAAAGGGATGCAGGAACTGGAAAAAATATCCGGTTTAACCTCCGAGCAGGCAAAAGAATATCTTCTCAAATCTGTGGAGGCAGACGTCAAGCATGACACTGCCAGAATGATTAAGGAACTGGAAAACAAAGCCAAAGAAGAAGCTGATAAAAAAGCGAAAGATTATGTGGTTACCGCCATTCAGCGGTGTGCCGCCGATCATGTGGCTGAGACGACAGTATCGGTCGTACAACTTCCCAATGATGAAATGAAAGGCCGTATTATCGGTCGAGAGGGACGTAATATCCGTACCCTGGAGACGATGACAGGGGTAGAACTGATTATCGATGATACTCCGGAAGCAGTAGTATTATCCGGCTTTGATCCGATTAGACGCGAAGTCGCAAGGATTGCTTTGGAACGCCTGATTGTGGACGGAAGAATTCACCCGGCCAGAATTGAAGAAATGGTTGAAAAAGCCCAGAAGGAAGTAGAAGCTAATATGCGCGAGGATGGAGAAGCGGCAACCCTGGAGGTTGGCATTCACGGTATCCATCCGGAATTAGTGAAATTACTTGGTAAGATGAAATTCAGAACCAGCTACGGACAGAATGCGTTAAAACATTCGATGGAAGTGGCACAGTTGGCAGGACTTTTAGCCGCCGAAGTAGGGGCGGATGTCCGACTGGCAAAACGCGCCGGTTTATTACATGATATTGGTAAATCCATTGACCATGAGATGGAAGGATCACACGTTCAGTTAGGTGCTGATTTGTGCAGAAAGTACAAAGAGTCGGCAGTTGTTGTAAATTCTGTAGAATCCCATCATGGCGATGTTGAACCACAGAGTCTGATTGCATGTCTGGTCCAGGCGGCAGATACGATTTCAGCAGCAAGGCCCGGTGCAAGACGCGAGACTTTGGAAACATATACAAACAGATTGAAGCAGTTAGAAGATATTACCAATTCTTTCAAGGGAGTGGACAAGTCTTTTGCTATCCAGGCGGGTAGAGAAGTAAGAATTATGGTAGTACCGGAACAGGTAAGCGATGATGACATGATTTTGATGGCGCGGGATATTTCCAAGCGCATCGAGGATGAACTGGAATATCCGGGTCAGATCAAGGTCAATGTGATTCGTGAGTCCCGTGCCACAGATTATGCAAAATAAGAATTCAGAAGAGAGGCCTTGCGGTGAGGTGATATATTCCATATCTGTCACTGCGGGGCTTTTTTATCAGTTGGCCGGATTATGTGATGGCTGGGGATGGTGATTTCTTACATTTTCTTTGCGTAAATTTACAATACAGGAAAGAGTATTGACATATTTTGCCGTTTGTAATAGAGTAAAAAAAAACGGTAATTTTGAAATGGGGATGATAATATGAAACATGTAAAGAGAACCGGCCTGGTGGTGCTGACGTGTGCTGTTTTGCTGGGGCTGATGGCAGTGCCGGTATTTGCTGCAACAAGAAAGAAGATAAATTCGCTTAGTCTTACCATCACTTCGGATATAATGCCGGATACCAAATATGGGGATGAAGAGATCACAGTCGATGTTCGCACCGGCAAATGCACAGTGGACTATTACGAAATTATGAATAACGGGTTTTCCTGGGTGGATGATGACGTTCCGGAGATTACGATCTATCTGAATGCTGATGACGGGTATTATTTTGCCCTGACCAAGGCCAGCAGTGTAAAACTGAATGGTGCTACCTATGTAAAAGCGTCTAAGCAGGATTCTTCAGAAACCCTGGCATTGACCGTAAAACTTCCTTCCCTTGCCGAAAGTGTGGGTGATCAGGAAGAGGTAACATTCGTAGCCAGCGGCTATGCCGTTTGGGAGGAAGTGCGCGGGGCCGGAAGCTATGAAGTACGTTTGTACCGGAACGGTGTCGGCACGGGGGCAACGATTTTAACCACAAACAATACATACTATGATTTTTCCTCCATGATGAACAGAGTCGGCAGTTATTATGTGCGGGTTCGTCCCTTGAATAAGCTGGTGCCGGAGAATAAAGGGGAATGGGCCCAGTCGCAGGTGCTCACCCTGGATCAGGCGATGGTAGATGCCATTAAGAATGGCGAAGCCGGGGGCATGCCGCTTTGGGGAACCTGGGAGCATGACGGAATCGGCTGGTGGTACAGGCACGCTAATGGCAGTTATACCAGGAACAACTGGCAAGAGATTAAAGGGAATTGGTATTTCTTCGATGAAAACGGATATATGAATACCGGTTGGATTGAGTGGGACGGAAAGATGTACTACTGCAATGAAAATACCGGTGCTATGATGAAGAGCACCACAACACCGGATGGTTATATTCTGGACGCAGACGGAACCCGCAAGACCGGCCGTTAGTCAGAGGCTGGATGATTGATATTTTGTTCTTTCGCCCCGCCGGGAACGGCGGGGTCTTTTATTTGGTAGACCCGGTAATATTCTTTGGTATCCGGATTCTTAACTGTGGCCGCCCGGTTCATCGTCAGGAATTTGGTGATCTCGTAGCAGTTAATCCAGATTTCGTTAGCTCCCTCTTTCTGCGATTCATCAAAAATCAGCTGAATTCCAAAGTGAAGATGGGGTTCCTCAATATTATTGGTGTTCTCCGTGGGGCTGTAGCCGGTTCGTCCCAGATAGCCGATGACATCCCCGGCCTGCACCACACTGCCTTTTGTCAGCGTCTTGAAGTAAGGGTAATTTTTGCGCAAATGAGCGTAGTAGTAATAACGTTTTTTATCAAAGCTGCGGATCCCCAACCGCCAGCCGCCATATTGATTCCAGCCGATGGCCTCGACATAGCCGGATTCAATGGCAATGACCGGAGTGCCCACCTGCCCGACCAGGTCGTGGCCCAGATGCTGTCGGCGAAAACCGTAACTGCGGGCGGCACCAAAATCATCAAAATCCTGATAGGGAAATCCTTTGGCAAGGGGCAGGAAGGATTTCAAGCCATACTTGGTTACCCATATCATTTCCGCTGAATCAGTCTCTGGTGTGGCCGGGCTGTCGGAAGCCGGAATCTGGATTTTATGAATTCCGACCATGCCGCCCAACACCGCCTCATAGGCCTCCAGATAATAAGAATAGTATTTGGAATCCTGCGTCAGTTCGGCCATGGTCGTGCCGGACTGCAGTTTTTCGATGAGTTGTTCCAGGTCCTTTTCTTTATATTTTGAAAAATCACCGCCATACTTTGTCCCTAACCAGGCCAGCAGTTCAATCCAGTTAAAGTGGAGTTCGGACTGATAAGTGTCCACATCATAGCGCAGAGCCTGGCGCATTGCTTCGGCGGTGACATCAAAGTCCACCCATTTGATAAAAGCGTTCTCCCCATTGGAGGGGCTCGCCGTGGTGGAAGCGGGCCGGAAGCGGTGAGTGTGGGCGGTGAAAAAGAAGTTCCCGATTAAAAAAACTAATACCAGGATTTCTCCCAGGATCAATTTTAGTGATAGTTTCATGAAAAAACTCCCTTCCCGGTTTTTAGCTAAAAGTTCCTTAGCTAAAAAATATGAAAGAAGTCTGAAAAATATGCGCCGCTCCTCAAATCAGATCCAGTATTTCCTGGTCATCGGGAACATACAGGTGTCCATGGTAATATTGACTGCCTTCCGCAGCATAAAGTTCCTTCCGGTTACCGACAGTGGACTTGTCCTCGGTATGCCACAGCACCACGTTCGGTATCTGCAGCTCCTCGGCCAATTCACAGGCCTCCTTAACGGTGCTGTGATTCTTTTCATAAGGCCGATAACGCTCCCGCTCGTCATAGAGACAGAACGCTTCAAGCAGCAGCCAGTCGGAGCCGGTCACATAAGCAGCACAGGCCGGGTTATAAGGCTCGTCCCCGGTGCAGGTCAGGCGAATCCCGCTTTTTAAAGTCATAGTAAAGCCATACTGTTTGGCCTTGGTCGAGTGGATATCAAAAAAGGTCACATTGTAATCCATGATTTGAACTGTTTCACCGTCATCAACCGGGACCAGATGAATCCGGTTACCGAGCATCCGGTAGAATTTTCCCTGCAGGGTCAGGCGGCAGATGGTATCAATCGTGGCAATCAGGTCTTTATGGCAGTAGATATTTAAATCGCCCTGATAGGTATGGTTTTGCATCCGGGTCGAGATAAAACGGACCATCCAGACGATGCCGAGTAAGTGGTCGGTGTGTTCGTGGGTAATAAAAATATGATGGATCTGTTCATAGCGGATCTTCATATCATCCAGAATCCGCAGGATGCCGTTGCCTCCGCCGGTATCAACCATAAAGTACTGTTGTTCGTCGCGAATAGCGAAGCAGGTGTTATAATAGCGGGTTACGGCAGCGTTGCCGGTACCAAATACATAGAGTTGTTCCATAATACTCTCCTTTTTCTTCCCATTTATTCGATTTTATGGTACTATATTTTCAATAGAAATGCAACTGTGGGAGGAAAAATATGCGGGATATTGATTATCTGAAACTATTGGCCAAGGAATACCCAAGTGTCAAGTCGGCTTCCAGTGAAATCATCAACTTAATGGCGATCTGCGGGCTGCCCAAAGGAACGGAATACTTTTTCAGTGATTTGCACGGAGAACATGATGCTTTTGTGCATTTGCTGCGCAGCGCCTCGGGGATTATCCGGGAGAAGATTAAAGAGACATTTGGTCATATCATTCCGGAGGAGGAGCAGATCGAACTGGCTAACCTGATTTATTATCCGGACCGGAATCTGGCCAGACTGATCCAGGAGGGCCGCAATACCGAGGACTGGCAGCGGGTGACGATCTACCGCCTGGTAGAAATCTGCAAGGAAGTGGCCTCTAAATATACCCGTTCCAAGGTGCGCAAGAAGATGCCCCGGGAATTTGCCTATATTATTGATGAGTTGATCCATGTGGATTATAATGATGATAACAAGCAGGTTTACTATGGTGAAATCATCCGTTCCATTATTGATACACGGGTGGCAGACAAGTTTATCACGGCACTGTGTGAATTGATCCAGAATCTGACCATTGATAATCTGCACATTATTGGTGATATTTTTGACCGTGGACCGCGGGCGGATATTATTATGAATGAATTGATGCAGTTCCATGACGTGGATATCCAGTGGGGGAATCATGATATTTCCTGGATGGGGGCGGCCACCGGCAATGCGGCCTGTGTTTGCAACGTTCTGCGGATCGCTATCAGCTATAACAGCTTTGACGTACTGGAGGACGGTTATGGCATCAATCTGCGGCCGCTGTCCATGTTTGCCGCTCACGTTTACCGGGATGATGCCTGTACCCGGTTCTCACCGCGGATTCTGGACCAGAACATCTACGATTCCGTAGATCCGGGGCTGGCGGCGAAAATGCATAAAGCCATTGCGATTATCCAGTTTAAAGTGGAGGGACAGATTATCAGGCGTCACCCGGGTTATAAGATGGATGACCGGATTCTTTTGGAAGCGATTGATTTTAAAACCGGAATGGTCAAGATCGGAGAAAAGGAATACCCGATGCTGGATATGCAGCTGCCAACCGTCAATCCGGAGGATCCTTTAACGCTTACCGGGGAAGAAAGTGAACTGCTGCAGACGCTGGTCACCTCCTTCCGGCACAGCGAGCTGCTGCACAAACACATCCGCTTTTTGTATTCCCATGGCGGGTTATACAAATGCAGCAATTCCAATCTGCTTTATCATGGCTGCATACCAATGCGGGCAGACGGCAGCTTTGAAGAGATGGTTTGTGACGGTGAACAGCTTTCCGGCAAGGCTTTGATGGACTATATCAGCAGTCAGGTCAAGAATGCCTATTTCCTGGATGACCATGATCCGGCCAAAGAATCGGCCCGGGACTTTATGTGGTATCTCTGGTGCGGTGCCAAGTCGCCGGTTTTCGGCAAGGATAAGGTAACTACGTTTGAACACTATTTTGTGGCTGATAAAGCAACTCATAAAGAGGTGCTGAACCCTTATTATCAGCTGAGCCTGAAAGAAGATATATGTAACCGCATTTTGGCCGAATTCGGCCTGCCAAAGCGGGGCTCCCATATCATCAACGGGCATGTACCGGTAAAGCTGAAAGACGGCGAAACGCCGGTAAAAGCCAATGGCAAGCTGTTTATTATCGACGGCGGCCTGTCCAAGGCATACCAGAAGTTTACCGGAATTGCCGGGTACACTTTAATTTACAACTCAAGACATTTAGCATTGGCAGAACATAAGCCGTTTAACCCGAATCAAGAAAATACGCCGAAAGTATCTATTGTAGAAAATATGAAACAGCGCGTCATGGTGGCAGACACGGATAAAGGCAAAGAGCTCGCCGTTATGATCGGCGATTTAAAAGAGTTGGTTGCTGCTTTCCGGCGTGGTGAAATCAAAGAAGCAGAAGACTAGTGTATGGTACACTGGCAACGGAGGAGACAGGAATGAATAAAGAAGATTTTCTGCAAGGCCTGCAAAATACCCTGTCAGGCGAAGTACCCCCGGCGGTTGTCCGGGAAAACCTGAATTACTATAATGATTACATTCAGACTGAAATCAAGAAAGGCCGTTCCGAGGCTGAAGTCATGGAAGAACTGGGAGACCCCCGCCTGATTGCCAGAACGATCATGGACATTACTCCGGGCGCCGGCACCAGCAACTACGAATCTTATCAATCTAATAACACTGGCAGCACCGGTCAATATCAGGAAGATCACCGCCGGCAGAACGACCGCCAGGATACCGGTAATTTTCATTACTATGACCTGAACAAGTGGTATTGGAAACTTCTGGGGATCATCTTGGTAATTGTGGTATTTACCGTCATCATCACGGTCGTCGGTGGCCTGCTAAGCCTGGTGATTCCGATGCTGCCGGTAATTGGAATGGTAATTCTGATCATGTGGTTCGTCCGCGGCCCCAAGCGCTAGAGCTTGTACAGTGCGGCCCCGAAGTTGGTTATAAATGAGGTGTGCGATATCTTTATCCGGTTGTACCGGACGGAGATATGGCGCACTCTTTTTTTGAAAAAATCGGGGGTTGACAAATGCTGGATTAACGAATATAATACAAATGTAACATTAGTTAACAATTGCGTAACAAGTTGCAAACAAATATTCATCACTCGTAACTTGTTGCATTGAATGAGAAACATGTAAGGAGTAGAAGAATGAAAAAATCTGTATTATACATAACTGTGTTGTCAGCCGCGCTTACTTGGATGACCCCAGTTATTTCCCGGGCTGATCAGCCCCCTGTCGCATCGGTGCTGGAAGTTGGAAAAGGATCGGTTTCGGAAGTCTTTTCCGCAATTGCAGAAGAGATTGTCGTGGAGACTGCTTCAGAGATTGAAAAGACAACAAGGGCCGGAATCGCAACCAATTTCGGCACTCGTCAGGAAGTCGTAAACTATGCTCTGCAGTTTGTCGGCGGCCGGTATGTGGCCGGTGGGAATGATCCTAATACAGGGGCCGACTGCTCCGGCTTTGTCAAATATGTAATGCAGAATGGTGTCGGCGTCAGCATGAATCGTTCTTCCCGTGAACAGGCATGCCAGGGGAGAACCATCAGTGTCGGCGAGATGCAGCCGGGCGACCTGCTCTTTTATGGCGGCGGTTCCGGGATCAATCATGTCGCCATGTATATTGGCGATGGCCAGGTTGTTCATGCTTCGACCTATAGCACCGGAATCAAGACATCCCCATGGAACTATCGGACGCCGGTAAAAATTGTTGATGTGATAGGATAAGATGTGAACTAAAAACGCGAAGAAAAAGCCGTATCAGGGGAGCTGATGCGGCTTTTTCTGAGGGGAGTATAAATAATTAATAAGGTTTAAGAAAATAATTTAAGGGTAATCATTTTCCTACGAGTTTATTATAATAGATATATTTTGAAAATGCAAATAAAAAAGAATAAAATGTGGTGTGAATAAAGTATAAGAAAAGTGACATACTACTCCTGTAACAACAACTAATCAATGTTTTATTTTAGGAGGAATGAATCATGAAAGACAATTACAAAGATATGGACAATTCCAACAACAACAGCAGCAACAAGAACTGTACCAGAAATTCACAGAACAACAGTCAGGGCGGCAACAAGAGCGGCAGCAAGAGCGGTTCACAGGGCGGCAGCCAGGAGAGCTCTCAGCGCTAAACAGTGCAGTTCATTTGGCCGCTAAGCCGTTCCCGGGACAGGGAACGGCTTTTTTACATATAATAATATAAAATGATAAAAAAGGTGACGGAAATATGTGGTTCCTGATAGGAGTGGCAGAGTTAGAGCAGTATCTGGATTGTGGGAAGGATATGGTGCTTGTCGATGTAAGGGCCCAGGATTCATATGAAAAAGGCCATATACGAGGAGCAATCAATATTCCAAGTGACGAATTGCCGGATCGGATGCAGGAGCTGCCGAAGGAGAAGCTGATCGTATTGTACTGTTATCGGGGGCCGCGCAGTATGCTGGCAGCACGTATGTTGTCACGAGTGGGCTACCGGGTAGCGGACGTGTATGGCGGAATTATGGCGTATCGGGGAAAATACATGGTTTAGTACAGCGTTTTCCGTTGACAGAAACACGGTCCAGGCTATAAAATAGTACTATTAAAGAGAAAGAAAAGGAGCGGCCTTTATGAAATATATGTTTGCATCAGATATTCACGGTTCTGCTTTTTATTGCCGGAAACTGCTTGAGGAATACCGGCGGTCCAAAGCAGAGCGTCTGATTCTCCTGGGAGATCTTTTATATCATGGACCGCGTAATGACTTACCGAAGGAATATGCGCCAAAAGAAGTAATTGCCATGCTGAATGCATGCAAGAATGAGATAATCTGTGTACGGGGCAATTGCGAGGCCGAAGTGGACCAGATGGTCCTGGAGTTTCCGGTATTGGCTGATTATGCCATGTTAGTACTGAATGGGCTGACTTTTTTTGCTACGCATGGCCACGTATTTCATGAAGAACATCTGCCGCCGCTAAAGGCCGGTGATATTTTGGTCCATGGCCATACTCACCTGCCTGGGGCGGCCGCAATCGAAGATCATTATATTATAAATCCCGGTTCGGTTGCCATCCCCAAAGGGGGGAATCCGGCCACTTATGGAATGTTGGAAGATGCGGTGTTCCGGATTTATGATTTTGACGGCAATATGATGAAGGAACTGGATTTGATACCGGGAAAGGAATAACATGGCGATTAAAGTATATGAACTGATAGCACCTTGTCACTTTGGACTGGAGGCGGTGCTGAAACAGGAAATCCTGGATCTGGGCTATGA
>Ga0153941_1000582_pt1 | contig 16074 bp, 7 predicted proteins | sample TSNJ025MetaG_FD_104733 | JGI IMG/M metagenome (GOLD analysis project Ga0153941, IMG submission 104733) | Attine ant fungus gardens microbial communities from New Jersey, USA - TSNJ025 MetaG | ecosystem: Host-associated > Fungi > Mycelium > Unclassified | place: USA: New Jersey, Brendan T. Byrne...
ATAGAGTTTGTAGAAATCAAAGAAAAGAATCACAAGAAAAGAAAAAAGCATAAGAAACTATATAACAATAGTTATATATCAAACAATAAGAATAAAGTTTGAAATCTTTGATTTATGAAAGATAAGAAAGGGATTATAACACTTTGCTCACTATTTATTTTGTATTAACTTTTTTTAATTTTTACTGAGTTTCACTGAGTTTATTGAGAATTTAGAGTGAAAAAGTTTCTGATTTCTTCTAATTTTTCCTGAATCCTAAATTTATTTGAGCTTTTGAGTGTAAAGAGAGATATTAGATAAAAAGTTTAGAGACAGGTATAGTTTTATACAGTTTTGGCATAACAGTGGGCAGTATTGTCTATCAGTATACTGTGTTCTCTTTCTACAACAGTTTATAGAAGTAAATAAAAGTACTCAAAAATAGTATTTTTACTGAATTTTACTGAGAATATAGAATAAAAAACTATGCTAATAAAAGCTTGGAAACAGGTGTAGTTGTAATCTGATTTTTTCTTATTTTTCCTGAATTTATTTGAATTTTATATAATTTATTGAGCATTATTAGATAAAACTTAGTCCTGATTATGCAAGGGTCAGGGTAATTCTACAACAGTCCATGTAATAGTGAGCAGTGTTAAAGAAAGAAAGCAAATATGAAAATAGATAAAAGTACTGAAAAAGAAGATTTTTACTAAATTTTACTGAGTTTTACTGATTTTATTGAGAAATTAAAGCAAAAAATGTTTGCTAAAAAAGGCTTGGGAACAGCTGCAGATTTATCCAATTTTATTCTAATTTATTTGAATTTTTCTGAATTTTGTTAAATCTTATGGAATTTATTGAGTGAAAAAAGAAAGCATATAAAAAAGCTGCTTAGTCAGTTCTATGTCAGCAGACATCATTCCCACATTTGGTCTTGCATACTCTTTTGAATGAGGTTTTCATCTGAGCCTCCAGCCTAACTTGAACCCTTTACTAATTCTAAGTAGAGTTTATATTGTGTTGTCTGTCAGGTTGCTATGCTCCCTGTCTCCAACAGTCTGTGTAATAGTGTACAGTGTTGTCTGTCAGATTACTGCACTCCCTTCCTCTAACAGTCTTAGTATTGTCTACAGTATGCTATACTCCCTTTCTCTAATATACTCTTGTCTGTAGTATACACAGTCAGTAGTATTGTATGTAGTCTGCTATACTATTTTCCTCCAATATTTTGCAGTTCACTATACTTCCTTTCTCCAATAACTGCCAGTAGTCTTGTCTTTAGTCCACTGTATTATTTTCCTCCAACAGTTTCCAGTTCACTATACTTCCTTCCTCCAATAACTTCCAGTAGTATTGTTTCCAGTCCACTACACTTCTTTTCTCCAATAGTCTGTAGTATGCTATACTTCCTTCCTCTAATACTTTGTCTAATTTTCTGCTTTTTTTTCTGATTTTTTCTGATTTTTTTCTAATCTTTAATAAATTTATTATATTTTTTGAGTGAAAAGAGAAGGTGTAGGAATGATTAGGTACATGATTTATCAGCACTATCATTCCACATATGATACAACATACCTACTAGATAATTACTAGTTATTAGAACATCTACTACTGTCTTGTTATAGTATTGTTTACTATTTGTTTTTCTTAAATTAGTTTTTTATAAGCTCTGAAGGTATTTTAAAGCCTTGGATACCATTACACTATCACCACTGTTCAATCCATTGACTCATTTGACTTCAACATTGTTTTATATCTAAGAAATTTTGATTATAGATAACAGTCTTTTCTAGGACTTTTATTACTTATCTCCTGGTCCCAAAAAACCTGTCAGTAATTTATAGCTTTCTTCTATCTTTGTTTTGTTCTTCAAAACAATACTAGTTGTATCCTCTGGTATAAGGAGCAAAAGAGGTTTTTACTATAACAAGCAAAGTAGAAAAAGAACAGTAACAGTTCTTAATTGTGTACTAAAGAGTTTGTAGAAATAAATAGATAGTGGAGATATCAGAAAGAAATTAAAAAGAGAAAGCATAGCTTATCTGTAATATAAAAATAGTCAAAATGATTATAAGATCAATCTAGATCTGCTAAGATACTATAAGGGCAACATTGAGTAGATAGCTAAAGGTCATACCAAGAAGCTTAGTAAAGGTTCTAGAAACTAGTGTAATATTTGAGTAAGGATAAATCTACCCATACAAGCCTTTATAAATACTATAAAAGACAGTCTGTATACAATCATATGAGCAAAAGTTCAATAATAGCACTTTCTACTTAGAATAAATAGAATAATCAGAGTAACAAGTAAACAAAAAGGCCAGGGAATAGATGAATAGATAATAAGATAAGATCCACTAGATAAATGTGAACCAAACACTTAGCTAAGCTCTATTCTAAGGTAATAGTCATCCTCTTACAGATACCAACCTTTATGTACTATAACAAGCTTACTATCAAAGTAGTCAGTAAACCACTCCTAGGCCTTACTATACTTAGTCAAGCCTTCATCCACATTCCCAACACTGGACCTTATGGATATGACACAATCTAAGTCAATGACTAGCCAAGCTTTCTAAGTCTACTACCTTGTAGAAGGTTGTTCAGGTGACTACTACATCTTGTCTCTAGAAAGAGTAAGGTATAAATATGAAAATCATTCACCAACTCAACCTCTTACCAAGATCACCTCTTACACACTCAAAAGAATTGCATCCAATGACCTCAAGAGCTTCTAAGATAAAAGTAAAAACCAAGAAGATATTGTCTATCACTTTCTACTCTGAAAAGTATATTAGAAATGACAAATGTTTGAGACTCAATTGACATAAAAAGAAAACTCAACACTGATCCTGTTAGAGGACACAATCAATATTGATAATAATATTATATAATATCACTAGTTTAACTAAATGCTATATACAAACTATGCTTAGCCTCAAATTTACTTTTGCAACTAGTAATTACTCTTGAATACTGGTAACCTCTAACAATTTGAGGTTCAAAACTATTTAACAGTAATTACTGTTACCTTGTTTTGCTTTACTCTACTTTGTTCTACCCTAATCCTACTCAAAATTTCTCTACTATAGTCTAGCCTATAATGTGTTTCCAATCTAATATCTCAGATAATGAAGTAGAAGTGCCCAACAATCCTCTGTCCACCTTTGAAAAAAAGGATTGTGAAGAAGAAAATAAAGTTATCTTTAACATTGCTAAACTCTAGCCATAACTTGCAAGAATTCAACTAAAACTATTTAATCTTCAATGCAAATGCAATTCTGAAACTCAAAACCTTGAACTTGACTTCCCAAATGATGTTCTAACCCTTTCTTCTATTAGACAGTCTATTATTCCATTTGAAGATAATATCAAAAATGAAAAAAGCCCTATTATTCAACTATTCCATGGTAATGTCTATGATTTTAACAGGTTTTTTACTAAAATAAATAGAGTATTCCTATTAGCCTCTTGAAAATTTGCAAATAACATGTATCAAGTATTATTCACATACCAGCACTTAAAGGGCAATGCTGCTTCTTGGGCTAAACCTATTCTAATTGAAGAAGATCTAAAACTACAAGGAGATTGGCAAAAATTCTTCATAGTCTTTAGAGAACAGTTTAAAGACCCCAATTTTCAAGACCAATTAACCAAACATCTATATATCTTAAAACAAATTAGGTTCATCAGAGAGTATATTACAAACTTTAAAAACTTGGCTCAGAAGATCAGGCAACTCCATAGTATATAGAGAAATATATTCTATAGAAACTTAAAGAATAGAGTCAAAGATCTATTGGTTGGCATCCCTTGTTAAAAAGGGGATTATACCTAGCTCAAGCATACTGTCCTAGAGGCTGGTAAATGCTAGATATTCTGCTGTTTGAAAGAACCTTTGTAAAATGGCCCTACCCAAATATTTGTTAGCCAATCCACCTCAACTCCAGCCTATTCTGCTTGTTCAACCACATTCTTATTTTATTATATTACTATCTCAACCTCTACCTGATATACCAGTCTATTGACATTAGAAAAAAAGAAATATTGTCAAAATCTCAGACTCTGTTTATACTATAGATATCATAACTTGTCAAAATGGCTAAGTCATTATTTTCTTTACTTTTTTTATTTGGACCTACTATACAAGGAAGGAGTGTGGGAAAGTGTTACATAACAAATGTCACACATCACAGTCATATGTTAGGATATTACAGAGTCATATCATATAATAATATTACATGATAAGTATAGGAAAATAGTATACAGACTATATAGTAGTTGTATAAGTAATATATAGAATCCAATAGAAACTCTATTGAGTTCTCCTTGTTAACTCAGACTTGAAGTGTGATTAAGTTATCTCAGGCTAAGTTGCTACAGTGGAGATTCAGGCTACATCACTATCTCTTGCTCTGCTAAAGCACCTTGCATCTATCTCAATACTATAGAGTTTTCTCCCTCCAATGACCTTCATACTTCCTTCTTCTCTCTGTCAGAGTTGGAAAAAGAATAAACTTGATACCAATGGCAGTTCCTCCATTAAGTTCCCTGCCAAGCCAAGATCCAAACAACTATCTTTCCTTTATTTCAGCTAGACTAATTACTGTCTCTCATTTGACTCTAGTTGGAGAAACAATAAATCATGTTATCTATTATTTTCTTGACTGTGATGTAATTACAAATTTTATATCAAAAACTTTAGTGAATTTTCTCCAGCTAATGCCAATATCTGAGTTAAAAGATCTAATAAGAAGCCTAGACACCAAGACTATGACAAAAACACCTCTACTTGTCTATCTCTTACAATTATTAGATAGGTAGGGATAGTAGTATAGGAAGACTAGGAATATACTGTAAATTACTATGAATAAACTATGAGTGTATACTCTGGGTTCTAGGAAGTGATACAATGAATGAAGTCAGAAAGTAGAACATACTACTAAGTGAAATAAAAGATATTGTTCTTTGGTTCTATAGTTTTACAACTGGTCCAGAGGTAATACAATAACAACGCAGAAGTGGAATGACCTTGATCTCAGCTCATGTACTGTATCTTGATCTTCTGTCACATGTGTAGTTATATATTTCAGAGTAGTAGAATATTGTCCAAAGAAGTGGTAAATTCAAGAGTAAGAAGTTTAATGTAAGGGTGACTGGAGTGGAGTAACTCTAGGAGAATTCTCAGTTAAATTACAGTCTGAAATTATAAGTTATACTCATCTCTAAAAGAATACTTAGAGATTAGAATGAGACTTCTAGAGGGTGTGCTATACTATATATACATTCTAGTACTGGTACATCCCTATTTCTATAGTTCTAGTTACTAAGGTCTAGAGTTTCAGAGGCAGACTAAGAGTAATCAAATATTATATAGTAATATTTAATATATTGTAGGGTTGCTCCAGAAGGTTAGTTTGGTATCAAGGGTAACATTGGTAAGGTTCCCTTACATTTACCCCCCTTCCAAGATTACTGTATCTTGAAGTAACAGGTCTGAATCTAAAAATGGTATTGAAGTCCATCTAGTAGATGTATCTCAGGGTAGCTGGGTATTTGTAATAGAAGTCTACTACAAGGTCAAATACTAAAACATTGGATCTTCTCTAGTACCAGTGACTATTTAGGATCTTCTCTATCTCCCATTCTTTTTCTCTGTTTATAATAATAGATGGTAGTAGGGACTCTAGTCTTTTGCCTGGGATTAGGCTAGTCAGAGCAGTAGAAAGCTTTACCATGTTAAACACAGAATAGATTTTCTTTATTACTGGAGGCAGTTTGAGTCTATAGACCATAGGTTCCACTTGTTGTTCTATCTGGTAGGGTCTGAGTCTTCAGTGTAGTAGCTTAGTAGAGGGCCACATTATCTTGATATTCAAGGCATCTAAGAACACTCAATCTCCAAGGTGGAATATTGGGGCAGAAGTCTTTCTCTGGTTATGGTACTTGACTATATCTTTTTATGTCTTTTGGATTGCTAACTTTGCCTCTTCAACAACTGTCTTCATTTATTCCATAAACTCATTGACAGTCTCTGGCCAGGAGGAATACTGCCTTGGTTTGAAGCCCATATATGGGGTTCATCTGGTATCAAGTAGAAATAGAGTTTGCTAGGTTGCTGTATAGATATAATTGTTATGCTGAAACTCTACCAAGAGCAGGAGATTGTACTAGTTGTTCTATCATTTATTTACAAATATTTGGAAGTATTGGTCTAGCTCTTGGTTGATTCTCTCTGTCTATTCATCTATTTGGAGGTGCTAGGCCATAGATGATATTAGTTGTATACCTAGTAGTCTGTAAAGTTCTTTAGTAAACAGAGCTACAAACTATGCTCTATGGTCTAAGATGATGTATTGAGAGAATCCATAGAGTTTTCAGACATGATAGAGGAATAGTCTTGCTGCTTTCTTTATAGTGACCACTGTATAAGTTGGAATAAAGTATACCTTTTTAGACATCAAGTCAACTACTATCATAACCATATTGCAATCCTCAGACTCAGAGAGTTCTACTACAAAGTCAATGCTAAGTATATCCCATTACTCTTCCAGGACTAGGAGAGAATAGAATTTACCTGTCAGAGGGTGTCTTATAGATTTGGTGTAAAGACATAGATTGTAGATGCTAATATACTGGCCTATATATCTCAACATCTGGAGCTACCAGTAGTTGTGGGATACTAGCTCCAGTATCTTTCAGCATCTGAGGTGTCCTGCTATCTTGTAATTATAGTATAGTAAAACAATCTACCTTTGTAGTTCCAGGTTCCAGAGTATGTAAATTTTGTTTTGAAAGTAGAGTAACCTATTAATATTGGACCATTCCAATGAGTGTATCAATCTGCTGGCAGATTAGCAAAGCTTCTAGGCTACTTTAGCAACAGACTCTTCAAGATCTCCTTTGTGGTTGCTATGGTAGATTTTGGACAGCACTTTCTGTTCAACCCTTGTTAACTCTACTTCTTTGAGAATGTAAATAGTAAAGAGCTCTAGGTAGAGTAGGATAATTTTCTTGTTATCAGTGACTCCACTACTATGATCCAGCCTTTGAGATAGTATATTAGGTTTTTCTATAGAGCAACCAGAGTGGTAATAGTAGGCTTGGCAACAATTGAGTTTCTTGGCTGTCATAAAGTACTCCAGGTTCTTGTGGTCTATCTATATTTTCACTAAGTAGACTACTCCTTTGAGAAAATGTCTCTACTCTTCCAGAGCCTAGATAATGACTAACATCTTCTTGTTGTGGATCTCATAGTTGCACTCTACCAGAGATAAGGACTTGCTGTAGAAGGCCACTAGATACCATTTACCATCCAGTAGAGACTACTAGAACAAGACTGTACCCATGGCAAAGTCTAAACTATTGGCCTCAATCCTAAAAAGATCTGAGTCCTAAGGTAATACCAGCACCAGGGTAGAGATCACTGCTATCTTGAGATTGTTAAAGGTCTTCTACTCCCTTTCAGCCTATATCCAAGCTTAGTTAGAATGGATAAGATCAAAGAGAGAGCATGCTATCATAGAGAAGCCTTGGATGAACCTTTGGTAGAAGTTGATAAATCCAAGAAATACCTGGACATCCATCCAGTTCCCTGGGATAGGCCATTCATGGACTCCAGCTACCTTTATGGTATCCATAGAGACTTTGTTCTCCAAGATAACAAGTCCTAGATATTTAATCCACTCCTTCTGGAACTTGTATTTCTTAGAGTGTAGAAATAGCTTGTATTTGGCCAGGATCTCCAATACTCTCCAGATAGTCTATATGTGCTCTTTCATAAATCTAGTAAAGATGAGATAGACTACTACTATACCTTCTACAATGAGATCCCAGAAGATATTGTTCATTATTGTCTGGAAAATGACTAGACTGTTGGTTATTTTGAAGAATATTACAAGAGGTTTGAACAGGCTATAGTTAGTATAGAAAGTAGTCTTCTACTCATTGCTAGGCTTAATATACATGTTATCAAACCCTCACTAAATATCAAGCTTGATGAAGTATTTGGCTCTACAGAGTTGCAAGACAAGCTCAGAGATCAGCAAGAAAGGGTATTTGTTCTTAATAGTTATAAAGTTAAGTGCTCAGTAGTCTTGGACCAAACAGAGAGAGCTGTTCTTTTTCTTGATAAAGAATACTGAAGCTACCATGGAAAACTTAAATAATCTGATATATCTGGTTTACAGGTTCTCTTCTAGAAAGGCATTAAGCTCTCTCTGTTCTATTGGAGATAAGAAATATATCTTAGAAGACCTGGGCTCCAAGCCCAAAAGAAGTTTAATGGTATAGTCCCAATGGTGGTGCTCTAGGAGGATGTCAAAGTCTTTCTTAGCAAATACCATTTCAAATTCCTGGGCATAATTAAATAGCAGACTACAGATGGCCTGGACTTCTATACTATAACAAGCTTCTTCCACCAGACACTAACAAGTAATGGTAATGGCTTAGAGTTTCTTGATAAAAAAGCTTAGTAGCAGCCATATTATAAATAGCCTATCTCTAAGCTTTTAATTATGTCCATCAGTCTTGGTTAGAGATTCTTCTTTATCAGTGTTTTTTACCAGTACAGGCAACCCTCTATTCTAACAGATACCTATTGCTCAAACTTTTTGCCTTTTTTATATAGCATATTTCTTCTATATTGTTTGACATCCTTTATATTAGGACAAACAACAAGTTATCAGTACCTCACCTCTCTGCCAGTCAACCTCTAGGTTATAATCCTTAAACTAGGGGTATCCTAGTATTAGGTCTTGTTTTCCTAGACTAAAGACCACAAAGAGCATCTGTTCTGAGTGGGTGTTATACTGAAGAACAACATCTATGACTTTAGAAATTTGTCTAGCCTCATTGGAGGTACTATCCATATTAAATATAGGTATTGGATATGAGATACTCTAGGTGTTGATTTCTTTGTTGCAAACAAAATCCCTGTCAATAAAACTTCCAGTTACTCTGTAGTCTAGAAGTATCTTGATAAGGTAGACTTTACTGGTATCAGTGGTATAAAGCTCTATGGTTAGGATTAGAAAGGCTCTATGTATATTAAGTATGCTTATGGAGAGTTGCTTTAGAAGTCTTTTTTTCTATTTTGGTTTCCAAATTGCTAGTATTACAGTAGAAGAAAAAAAGAGTGCAGCTTTAGGTTCATATGTACTTATATTGGATTCTTTTATGTTAAGTACATAAAACCTATTTACTAGGGACAACTAGAGCACACTATTTACCAGCTATATTATGCAAAATCCTCTTCTACCAAAGGGTTCTCTTTTTCTGAAACCATGTCTTTCAAGGCCAAAAGATCTTCTATTAGCTCCTTCTGTTGCTCTGCTGTTAACAGTCTTATGTCCATCTAGTAGAGACAGTTCTTTACTAGGTAGTTTGTATTTCTGTATCTATAATAGCCTTTTGGAGGTACAGAATAGAGCTTCCAGGTGGTATTAATATCCATAGCTATAGATGGAGTTGGAAGAGGAGGATGTAGAGGCAGAAGAGTTAGAACTGGCAGAGAATAGGCTACAGGTAGAAGAGAACAGATAACTAACAAAAGAGGTGGACAAACTAGAGTAGAAAAAAGAAGGAGTTACCATTGGCTGGACTGAAAGACCTTGTTTGCCAGATAAGCTTAGTTAATCCTTCTGGTAGCTTTATATCATGTCTTTGGGTCTATATTGCTAGGATATCCAACTAGTATAGTCATGATTTGGTTTTGGATACCTATCTACAATCCTCTCCAGAATTTGACAACAAAAGTCCTTAGATTGGAATAGCTAGTATCTGAGACCAAAGCCTAGAAAGAGTTCAAATAGTCCTTTACTGTCCAGTTGTTCTGGTAGTAGGAGGACCTTTCTAAAGTATTGGTGGCATTTACTTCCATGTTGACAAAAAAGAATTGGGCCCAAAACTACTGTTTAAAGGCCAACCAAGACTAAAAAGGAAAAATACTAGTGTTTACTTTCTGGTAGAAGAGGTTTTCAGACCACTTTGCTATATATCTACTTTTTATTAAAGTCTAGTAAAAAGAGAAGTTTTGGCTATACTTGCAAGTAAGAGAAGGCTGGTGCCAGAGAGGGTGAAGGTGATGACTGAGATACCAGAAACAGAAAGGTGTTCACAACCAGAGTAGGAGAGAAGTACAAGACTAGTTGAGTGAGTTACTGAAGCTAGATTGTCAAGAAAGCAAGAACAGTGTTGATATTGTTTTCCAAAATATTCTGTCTTTTAGTGAGCTCTTGTAGGTGATATTGAAGGTAGCTCAGAACATTGACTAGGCCCTGAGGGTTTTCTATTGGTACTAACATACTTGAGGAGTAGAGTTATATAGAAGGTCAAAATGGACAAAGGAGAGCAGCTAGTAGGCAGCTGTCTATTGCATTTGCTTGAAACTCCACTTAGAAAATCCTAATCTACTGTAAGAGCAACTAGAATAAAGTGACTCTAGGAAAATCCTCAGTTAAATTACAGTTCAAAAATATAAGTTATACTTACCTCCAGGAGAATCCTCAGAGATTAGAATGAGGCTTTTAGAAGGGTATACTACACTATATATACATTCTAACACTAGTGTATCTCTGTCCCTATAGTCCTGGATACCAGGGTCTAGAGTTTTAGAGATAGGCTAAGAATAATTAAATATTGTATAGTAATATTTAATATATTGTAAAGTTGCTCTAGGAGGTTAGTCTGGCATTAGGAGTAGTATTGGTAAGGTCCTCTTATATTTAAAAGATATATAGCAGAGAAAGAGCACTACAAGATTATAGAAAGTGTAACTTTAATTATGAACTAGATTATTACTATATATCTACTCTATATATATACTATAACTAGAATAGAAGAGAGCTAGTCTAAAATGTAATACTTCTACTCTTAACCAAGTAGAAGATAAATATTAATTTATACCAAATTTCTAGTATATAACAACAATACTCAATTCAAGGCAATAAATATAAAGATTACTTTGTTAAAGCCCAAATTGACAAGTATGAAATTGTTCTAGGAATGCCCTAGTTCAAAAGAACAAACCCAAAAATAGACTGGGCAAGACATCAAGTCTACTTTAAGGGAAAACCCAATCTAGAACCTAGTTATTATAAGAGAACATCTAATACAAACAGGTACTATAAACAAGTTCACATGTATATTGAGGATCAAATAGACCATCCATATAAGTCTTTTTTTGCATTGGAAGAAAAACCATCTAGACTAATATTGTTTAAAGTTAATATTGATACCAAATACTATACTTCTAAACCTAAACCCCAAGTACTCTCCTAATACAAGAAGTTTACAGACATTTTTAATTCCTAGGCTACACAAATACTTCTACTATACAAAAGAGTATTAGACCATAGTATCAACATACTAGAAGACCAAAACCTCCCTTGCCACCCTATCTACCATTACTCTAAAAAGAAACTAAAGTTATTAAAGGAGTTTATTCAAAATACAGAGTCTAGAAAGTTTATTAGGTAAAATACTTCTTTTGCTGTCTCCTCTACTCTTTTTGTAAACACCTTAGATCTTTGGCTATATATAGATTACAGAGTGCTGAATAAAATCACAATAAAAAACAAATACCCAGTTCTTTCTATTGATATACTACTGGATCAACTTTGAGAAGCAAAATATTTCACAAAGATTGACTTGTGAGAAGCCTTCTATTTACTTTGCATTTGCAAAGAAAACAAATAAAAGACTACTTTTTAGACTCTATTTAATCTCTTTAAATTTCTAGTAATATCTTTTGAGTTATGTAACACCCTGTCTCTTTCCAAAGTTATGTAAACAGAGCACTACAAGACCTAAAAGAATTATTGATTGTTTACTTGAACAATATACTAATATTTGGTACCTCAATTAAAGAATTATACTATTGTACCAAATAATACCTATAGTATCTCAGAGAAAATAGAGTATAGAGAAATTACTATACTTTTTACCATACTTACTACATTCTGTTACAAATATATTATATTGTACTAATATCATCAACAATTGACATTATCTCTTGCTCTACTATATATTGTAGTTACTGTATACTATATTAAGGGTTACTCTGAGATTATTAAGATGTTTAGGTCTTGTTTTCTCCTGTTAAAAAATTTATCAGTCACTCCAGAAACATACCAGATATCTTCTGTAGATGTACCTGCTCTATCTATGGTACATTTCTTTTTTTTTCCAATTATATATCTATTTTTACTTATTTTTTGTCTTTATAGATTACTATATGCTGTTTACTCTTTCTTTTTCTCAAATATATTACAAACACCCCAAGGACATGTAAGACATTTTATAGAGGTATTTCCATATACCCAAGGTCCATAAATATTTCTGTTAATTTATTTTTATTTGATTTTACTGCTCTTTTTCCTTTTTATAGATAACTATTCTCCTTTTGTTTTACACTTATGCTAGACATACCAGGAATATTTTAGATATCTTTTGGATATGTGCCAGTTGTGCTCAAGGTGTATTTTCATTTTTCAATTTATTTGTGTTTCTTTACTTATTTTTTCTTACTTTTAGGAAAATTGGTACTAACTAGGCTTATTGTTGCAATTAATATAAAACTAATTACCAATAAAACTAATTAAGAAACTGATTAATTAATTACTAGTTCAATAATAAAAGTAACACTCTTTGCTCATAAATATATATTTGTTATATCATTTCACAGATTGAAAACAAAAAACTGATACTGATATTATGCTAGTCTTTTGAGATTTCCTTACTAAGAAGTTACTACTACTACTCTACCAAACATTACCTAGTGCCCAGAGTATATATGAAGTAGATATAGTAAGAGTGATTCTTTGATCTCAGACAAAAGAAGGTCTTTTTCTTCCTTTGTGCCAGTAGTTTAGTTTTTAATAACTATAGTCTAGAGAGAGCTTGGGGCTTGGAATACTTGCTATATCTCTTTCCCTAATGGGATCTAGAAGATTCTCTACTATTCTATACTCTTTTCTATCTCTCTACTGACTAGAGTGCATAATAGAGTGTTTTTTCATTAGAGAAGAGTTTGTGGTCATTTACTTGTGTCTAAGGTATCTAGGGTATATAAAGTTGTAAACTACTTTCAAAATAAGTTGTTTTTTTTTCAACTGTTTTTTATTACTGATTTCTTTGCTGTTTATAGAGATATAATATGCTGTTTGCCTTTTCTTGCCTTAATCTGTTACTGAACATTGTAAAGAGATGCCAGTTGCTATATAAAAAGCAATCAATAATATATAAGGTATATATAGTTTTTTTCAATAAATTTGTATTTTTTTCTAATTTTTCTTCTTTGCTAGTATAGAATGTACCATTTGTTCAACTCCTGTTCAAATATTCAAAGAATACTATAGAGACATGCCAGATGTTCCCTAGAGGTATGTTTGCTATGAAAACTACATGTATATTTTTTTAATTAATTTTTTATGTATTTTTACTAATTTTTGACCTTTATAAGTTACTATATACTATTTGCTTTTCTTTTCTATGAAATATTTGGAGAATATCTCAGAGATATACCAGATATATCCTAGAGGTGTGTATATCACAAATACTGCATGTATTTTTACTGATTTTGTACTTTTATAAATTATCATATGCTATTTGTCTTTCCTCTCTGTTAAATGTTTGAAGGATACACCAGAGATATACTAGTCATCCTCTAGAGATATTATTGCTATACACAAGATGTATAAACTTTTTTATCAATTTTCTATCAATTTCCCTTATCTTTTAGCTTTATAGACAATCTATGTACTATTTACTTTACTTTTCTATTCAATATTTAAAAGATATATAATACAATCTCTTGCAGTGTTTTTTTTTTTTAAAAAAAAATCAACAATTTATTATATGGTGCTTGAATGCAGTCTATGGTAGACATGTTTAAATAAGCTACTTAAATATATAAAGAACAGAGTGAGAATTATGGGTGAAAAAGGTTTGGGAGATGTGCTTAGTTAGCAATATCTACAAGTCACTCTATGCTATCTAGAAAACAGAATACACAAGGGTTGGTTTAAAGAAAATCAACTATCCTACTTAAGACATAGCCAACATAGTTGTATCTTCTGTAGAGTAGGCATTTACATAGCATATGATATCATGTTTTAAGTTGGTTATTGTTGCATATACAGGAATTAGTTTTATCTGGGAAGAATCTTACTCTATATTTGCCTATAGGAGCATAATTAGTAATAAGCCTAGTGGCTCTTGTATACAATGAGTTTGAGATGCTAATAGTATTGAACCATCCTTCTCCTTTTGTGTATGTTGGGAGAATGATATAATTATTGTTATTACAGGTGTCCAGAAAATTGTTTCTCTTTTATAGAGAGTTCTTAAAGAATATTTGCTATATTGAAATGAGGTTATCATACTTAGATTTCTGGCAGTAATTCTAGGACTCTTTGTTGGGATATTATATGGGTAGTTGAAGTGACTTTGTTTGGATATTAACTTTGTGGTGTAAGGGCCATCTGTTATTACTAGAGCAGTTCCAGAAATGGATGGAGTTGGTAGGGTTTTTTTTTGAAAAAGGCTCTGAGGTAGTGTAATATAGCAATAGTGTAGTCTTGTAGAGAGTGATTGAATATATCAAAGAGTTTTTGGGTATATTAGATAGAGTCTATGATTACAATTATCTAGTTGATTTCTTCTAGGATAGTGGCTTTGCTGATACTATACCTTATGGCAAATATCTCAGCTTCTGATAAAGTAATATTAGAAGCAGTATATTCCAAGTTGAAAATAAGAGATTTGTTTTACCACCCATGTGCAACAGAAACAGTATAGATATTATATTTAGTACTAGCATCTGTAACTATAATAATAGTGCCTAGTTGAGTTGCTAAGGTATACAATATGTTGTTTAGTATTCCTAGGTGGTTTGCTCTAGCTATTTTATTATTACATTTAATAGTATGAAAGAAGAAACAAATGAAAAAAATATCTACTATGTATATGTCTGGCTTTAGTTTTGAATTCATGGAGTTAAAGCTTGAGTAAACTTAATTGAGATAGTAATTTATGTTTTGAATAGAGCTTTTGAGTTTTGAGTTCTGTTTTATAGTTAGAAAAGAGATAAATATATAGTAAGGGGAATACCTTTGGAGTAGTACCTATCAAGGAGAGCTATAAGAGCATATTATTTGGAAAGAGTAGCAACTTGGAGTTAAGCTCATTTAATGAGTTTCTTTAGATATAGCAAAATTAACATGAGACTAGCTATAGCTTCAATGCTATATAAAAGAAATATATAGAATGCTCTAGTGATCCGCAAACCTACTCTACATTATATTTTATTAAAACTTTGAAGAGAAAAAAAAGTTGGAGCACCCTTGAAGAACTATAGCTAAAAGCTATAGAATATAATGAAAAGTATACAAATATCATAAAAAAGTTGTTTTTGTATAGAAAATAGATCTCTTGATGAATTTCCAAGCATGTTAAGGACTTTGATTGTAAATAGTGCTTTGTTAGCATAGTATTATATATGATATTGAAAGGTAAATTTTTTGTCAAAATAAAACCTTAGATATTGTATATTATTTTTTGATTTTTTAATATTTATTAATTTACATTGTATATAAATAGGTTATTTGTTGTTTTATCTTTTGATTTCTTAGTTATAATACAGACAAAAGATATATATAAGATATATTTTTACTATCTTTTTATATAAAGCTAAGTAATTGTTTTCTAATATATTTTTGAACCCAATACTGTTGAGTTTTCTAGATATTATTTTTATTAGGTAGCTTTTTTTAAATTTTTTTATCTAATTTTTAGTTACTTTTGAAATCTGTCAAAAGAAGCTTTTTTAACAGATATCAAAGGTAACTTTGTAGTATAGATAATATATATATATATTTTACAATAAACTTAATATTTTCTTAAAAATATGTATAAGAAAAATAAAAGGAAACTCTGTTAATTTAATTTAAAGTCACATTTAATTATGTCTAAAATCACAAAAAAGACTAGTTTTAACAAATTAATACACTTTAATATCTTTTATTCAATAAGATCTTAAATTATATTACAAAAGAATATTTAAGAAACTTTTTTAATTTTTTCTTTACAAAA
>Ga0153941_1000585_pt1 | contig 15990 bp, 13 predicted proteins | sample TSNJ025MetaG_FD_104733 | JGI IMG/M metagenome (GOLD analysis project Ga0153941, IMG submission 104733) | Attine ant fungus gardens microbial communities from New Jersey, USA - TSNJ025 MetaG | ecosystem: Host-associated > Fungi > Mycelium > Unclassified | place: USA: New Jersey, Brendan T. Byrne...
TCTGGTATCCGACAGGGCCCAGATTATGATGCCGTATCATATTTTGCTTGATACGTACGAAGAAGCCCGTCTGGCCGGGAAATCTTTTGGTTCCACCAAATCCGGAATTGCCCCCTTCTACTCGGACAAATATGCCAAAATCGGGTTCCAGGTCAGTGAATTATTTGACGATGGGATCTTGCAGGAAAAAGTCGAGCGTGTTTGCGAACTGAAAAATGTCATATTAGAGCATCTCTATCATCAACCCCTGCTCAATCCGGCAGAGCTTTTAGACACCTTACACGAATATCGGGATATGATCGCACCCTATGTATGTGATGTATCTGCGTACCTTTTTCGGGCCCTCAAAGAGGGGAAGAACATTTTGCTGGAAGGGCAGCTGGGATCATTAAAAGACCCGGATCACGGAATCTATCCAATGGTAACCTCCTCGTCTACTTTGGCTGCCTACGGCGCCATTGGCGCAGGAATTCCGCCATATGAAATCAAACAGATAACGGCGGTCGTAAAAGCTTATTCCAGCGCGGTTGGAGCCGGGGCCTTTGTCAGTGAGATTTTTGGTGAAGAAGCAGAAGAGCTGAGAAAACGCGGCGGTGACGGCGGTGAATACGGCGCCACGACTGGACGGCCAAGACGAATGGGCTGGTTTGATGCAGTGGCTTCCCATTACGGCTGCCGGATCCAGGGGGCAACAGAAGCAGCACTGACGGTTCTGGATGTGCTTGGTTATCTGGAGGAACTGCCGGTTTGTGTCGGATATCATATTGACGGAGAAGTGACCAGGGACTTTCCGGCGACCGTAAAGCTGAAAAAAGCCAAACCGGTGTATGTAACACTGCCGGGCTGGAAGTGCGATATCAGAGGAATCAGGAAGTATGAAGATCTGCCGGAGAATTGCCGGAAGTATATTGAGTTCATTGAGAAGGAACTGCAGGTGCCGATTACGATGGTATCCAATGGGCCGGGACGGGACGAGATTATTTACCGTTGACATGCTCTGTCAGCAGACATTTAAAGAATGGGGGATTCCCCCATTCTTTGACGTTATCTTATATTTTCAGCTTTTGCTTCAGCAAATTCCGGGAATTGACGCCGAGCTTTGCAAAAACGCTTTTCAGCTGTGTTTTTACCGTGTTCACTGAAATATACAAGCGAGTGCTGATTTCTTTGTTGGAAAGGCCCTGTGCCGCAAGACACGCTATTTCGTATTCCCTTTCCGTCAGTGCGGTTTTGTTCACCAGGGAATTCTTCATCATCATGTGCTTCCCATGCTCCGCGGCTTTATAATACTGCTTGTAAAGCACCAGTATTCTGGCAATATCATCTGCATACAGGTTGCGTTCCTGCAGTTCTTCCAAAAGCGGCTTTATGTATTCACCGTTGACCACGAATGGCATATAGATATGATCCGGCATTGCCATGGAGAGCGCTTGCTCCAGTGCGGCTGTCGCGCTGTCCATTCTGGAAATCTGCGCACTGGCCGCCGCAATGTAAATATACGTATAAATCTGCGCCAGCAGATTCGGGTAAATGCGGGCCATGCTCAGAAATTCCTCCGCCCGGCCAAGCAGCTTTAAATACTCTGCGTTGGCTAATAAAACCTTGCCGTATACGATGTTAAGATAGGGGTGAGATGGGAACAGGAGCTGCGTGTTTTGAAACTCGCCGTTTTTAATCCAGGGCTCCACCTGTTCACTCATCTGCAAAACACAATAGACATACGCACTGCAAAGATCGATCATGTGCAGGAGCATGTGCCACTGCTCATGAAAGATACTTTCACGCAGCTTTCGAAACAGCTTAAGCGCATCGTTAAACCGGCCTTTCATAAAGCTGATTTTTATATTCAGGAACATTGTGCAAAGCATAATGTCGGATGCTTCCGCCGCCGCCTGATAGGCGCTGTGCATGGCGATTTCAGCATTTTGAAAATCGCCCATATAGTAAAAGTATTCGGCAATCATGATTTCCACGGCACCTTTTCCATGGTTGCCGGTAATCTGATAGTAATAAGGCATTATTTCCCGCATAATTTGCACATCTTTAAAAAGCTCACCGGATTTTCTGTAAAACAGATATAGCACCGATGGGGAGCCGAATGTCCAACTTGAGAGACTGTCGAGAATCCGGGAGGGTTCCTTTAAGAGTATGTATGCCTCCTTAAAGTGTTCGGCCATTTTTTCAATGTCATTGTATTCCACAATACCCAGGAGAAGGTTATATTCGCCAAGAAGCCTGTTTTTGTAGGTGGTGTCTTCGGCGTCAATGCTTCGATAAATGGTCATAAACAGTTCAACGTTTTTTTTGAAAAGAGAAATTTCACTAAATAAAAACATCTGGCGGGTATAAATAAGTACGGCGTATGGATGATTTGTTTTTTTGCTTAAGGGGCAATCTTCAAAATACTTGATCAGCAATTCTTTGTGCTCGCCGTTTATGCTTTGCCCCTTATCCAATTCCAGCGCCTCAAGCAAAGTGTCAAAATCTCCGCAGATGTAGGAATATTGCATGGATTGGAGATAGTCGCCAATTTGTATGTACCACCCGGCCGCTTTTTTATGAAGCTCCGTCCGAAAGGACTCACTCATTGAATTTAACTTATTTGCGAGGAAGTTTTTAAACGTGTTGTGAATATAATAGTTTTTTTCAATGGAATCGTACATGACAAAGGCATTCCTGCCGGTGACGTTGTCGATTATTTCCGTTATGTTGGCATCCGGCATCATATAGCCTGCCTGCTTCTGTGTAAAGCGGTTGTAGATTGACATTGACAAAAGGAAATGCTTGATTTCATCCGGAAATGGATCATAGATCGCCTGCTCAACCAGATTGTAAATCGTGACCGGCGTTAACAGGTTCCCGCCGTCCTTTAAGTTGAGCATGAGAAGGTACAGCGCGCTGATCCAGCCTTCTGTCAAGGTGTATAACTTATTTGCTTCGTTTGCGGTTAAGCGTATTCCGCAAGATTTATAATAATCAACGATTTCTTTTGGGCTAAACTCAAAGCTTTCCTTTTTAATGTGATACAAGTAACCCTTTAGCGACAGCTCTTCCTTATTAGAGAAATCAAAAAAACGGGAAATCAGCATAATATGCAGATTTGCGATTTCATTTACCGTTAGAAAGGTTATAAAGTCTGCTATCTCCTGCGCTTCCACAAGGTGAAAATTATCAATGACAATAATCGTTTGTTTGGGAAATGCGATATCTTTTATGAGCTTCAAGGCCGCGTGTAAGGAATCGTTGTCGTCGGGAAAACCAAGCTGTGCGAGGCTGTGCGCACGGTCATTGTCCAGTTCCTCGAAAAGACGGCAAAAGTCAATCCAAAAGGCGGCTTTTGAAGTGTTGTGTATGTTTTGCCAATACAAATTACCGTTCGATAAAATGATGTGTTCTTTGACTGCTGTCGTCTTACCGTAGCCCATCGGGGCTTCTATGATACTAAGTGGAAAGTCAAATGTTTTTTCTATAGCTTCGGTGATACGCTGAGGAAAGAAAAGGGTGCGTTCTTTACTGTTTGGCATCTGTCGCATATTCCGCCTCCCATTTTTATTAAGTATAAGTAATTCACTGTCTTATATTATAGCACATTTTTTCGCGGTTTATAAGTGGTTTATTACACAATTTAAAATAAGAGTTACGACAAATTCACCCGCTGTTATCACCCACTGTTTTCACCCGTCGGGTGAGGGGAAGCTTCCAAGGAAATGTTGTCGTCGGGAAACTGGGTTGTGCGGGGCTGTGTGCACGGTCATTGTCTGATTCCTCAAAAAAAGGCGGCAAAAGTCAGCCTCAAAAGCGGCTTTTGGAATATTTTGTATGTATTTACAAAACAATTTGGCATTTGACTAAATGCTGTTTCTCTGACCGCCTTCGTCGTACTGCAGCCTATGTTACATAATTAGACATATAGGTTACAACAAGTTCACCCACTATTTTCACCCGTTTTTTTCACCCATCGGGTGATTGGAACCTTCGGGAATCCACGGTATAATAATAAAGTATAATAAATATAGTGGATTCCGTTTGGTTTTTCATGTTATTTAAGGGAGAGGAGACGAAATCATATGTTCCTCAAAGATAAGACCGTTACGGATAAAAGCACAATGATGCATATCTGTATTTTTTATCGAATGATCTCGTTGCTTGTGTCTACCATAGCTTATCTGTTTTTCAGCGATCACGGGGTGACACTGCTGCGGATCGGAGTTGCCTCTGGAATGGCCGCGGCAGGAGGAATTGGTATATTTCTGCACATATGCAATTTTAATGAAACGGAAGGCAGCGGGACAGTTTGGCAAACGATACCTACCTATATTGAAAACATCGCTTATGGTCTGTTTTTGATGTTGTCGGGAGGCTTATCCAGTCCGTATCTCTGGTATTTTATCAGTGTCTTCACCATGATGATGGCGAATGAGCGCTTCTTGAAACGGTGGCAGTTCGGTACGTTGCTCTCGTTGCTTTGGTGCTTATTGTGTGCCCTGCTGGGCGGATGGTATGGCTCTGGGAATGCTATGCAACATCCTTATATCAATAGCGTGATTGGATTTCTGATGGTCATAGGGGGTTTTTATATACTATTTATATATATCGTTGCATTAGACCAAAGTCAGATGGAACTGGAGCGCTCCAATGAGCTTTTGCGTCAGCAGACACAACGCAGTGAACAAGCTTTGCAGCACACACTGGATATCTACAACACATTGCAGCTGTTCGGCATCACCGAGCCGGGCAAAGTGATGGAGGAAATCACCGGGCTGCTGCGCCGCACTGTGGCTCACCAGGGATGTCTGCTGGTAAAAACAGGACCGATGCGGCAGGTTGAAAGGGCGTACAACAGTGGTCTGCCGTCCGCTCACGAAGATTATCTGCTGGAACACTTTGAGGAATTGGCAGTTTCGTCAGACACCGAAACAGAGTATGCTATCATAGATGTTATGGAAAGTATGTATCGCCTGATCCCCATCAGCGGTCCTTATGGCGTGACCGGTATCATGGTGGCCCCAACCGGTGAAAATGACACGGGGAATTTCGAAGTGGAAGTACATCAACGGTTTTACCTCTATCTTGCCGGGGTGCTGCTGCAAAATCTGGACATGCAGGAGATGGTGGAAGATTCTATCGTCAGCGAGGAGCAAGCCCGTATTGTCAATGAAATTCATGACACGGTGATTCAAAAGCTGTTTGTCGTAGCATGCAATCTCCGGCTATTGGAAACACAGTCAAAACAATGCAGCCCGGAAGAGCTGACAACCCAGCTTCGGCAAATTAAACAGGTGGTCGAATCCACTATGACCGAACTTCGGGAGGCAATTTGCGGTGTGCGGTGGGAGGCGGACGGTAAAGCTTCTCTCGTTCATAAGCTGACAGCTTTTCTCAAGGAGATCGAACTGCTGAGCGGTACGAATATCTGCCTGCAGTTTAAAGACGACGGGGAATTTATGAGCATTAGTCAAAAAACAGCGATCTACCGCATTGTATGCGAAGCAGTATCCAATGCTGTGCGGCATGGAAAAGCCAAAGACGTACAGGTGGCGGCGGGCATATCAGGAGAGAACTGGAACATAGAAATTGCCGACAACGGCACCGGATTTGCTCAGGGCCATGTCTCACAACAGGGGCATGGGCTGAAAAACATGTACCGAATGGCCAATCGCCTGAAAGGGCACTTAACGGTGGACTCTAAGATGGGAACCGGTACTTGCGTGAAGTGCCGCTTTCCCCGATAAAATATGCAAAAGACAGGAGGTTTGAACATGATTCTGGTATTAGATGATCATCCCCTTGTGCAGCAGGGAATCCGTACTTTGCTCAAGGCATATAACGCCGATGAAGAAATTGTGTGCGCCGGCACACTAAGCGAATCATTAAGCTTGATGGAAAACAACGATATACATATGGCTTTTGTAGATATTAATCTGGGCAGAGAGAACGGGTTGGATTTATTGGCCTGGGCCAAAGAAAATGAATTGCCCACAAAAATGTTTATTATCACATCTTCCTCTCGCCAGAGCGACTTCTACCGTGCCCGAAAATTGGGCGCAGACGCCTATGTACTAAAAGACGCTTTTATCGACGAAATTATGTATGGCCTGAAAGTGGTGGAACGAGGCGGTAAGTTTTATTCTGCCGCCCTGATTGACCAAATGAGCGAAAGTCTGGATGAAAAAGAAACTTTTACCGCTCTGACCAGAAGAGAAACCGAGGTTTTCCTTCTGCTGGGTGAAGGTGATACCAATGCAGAAATCAGTAAAAAGCTGTATATTTCCGAGGGAACAACGAAAAAACATATTAGCAGCATTTTGAGTAAGCTGCACCTGCAAAACCGGGTAGAGGCGGCATTGCTGGCCAGCAGACATGGCAGCAGTTCACACTGAAAGGAGGCATCTATATGCGAAGAATGTATGCATACAGCAGGCGGATTTATGGTATCGCGGTTCTGCTGACGATTGTCCTGTGCACCATCGGCGTGGGCTACGCAAAATGGACAAGTGCACTGGTAACCAAAGCAGAAATGACCACAGGAACCTTAAACATGGTATTCGATCATCAGGGCGAATTTTCGGTAAGCATGGTGGAGCTGGACGGCACACGAGCTGAAATACTGGCCTGGGGAGACGATGTAACATGGCACACAGACATGATGGAAGGTACCGAAAAAAACGCCGGTCTGACGGTATCCGGCAGCCTGTTGATGGAGCCGCTGATCCAGGGAGACAACATGCTGCTGCTGAAATATGATATTTGTCCGGCCGAGGACAGCACCGTTCAGTGGATCCATCCGCGCGAAGTGGATTTCAGCAAACCGGATCCTGAAACGGTCACCTTCCAGCCGGAAGAATATGTGCTGGTAGTAGACGGGGAAGAATACGACCTTCCTTCGGAGCTGATGGAATACGCGCCGGTCCTGGAGTGGGAGAGCTATTCCGCCCTGGAACAGACGGATACAACCATAACCGGTTCCACGTATTTACGGCTCACAAAGGAAAGCATCGCGACCCTCACACTGTTGGAGGAAGTTACTTTAGATGTGGAAGATCTGCCCGCCGAAATACTTGCGGCCATTGAACCTGACCCGGAAACCGGTGAAGGCGATCTCACCGTAAATATTCAGGTGAACTATTCGTTCCACCTGCCCACCTTGCTTGAGCAGGCACATTGAGCAGAGAAAGAAGGCGATCATTTTGAACAGAAAAAAATGGAGTATATGCGTGTTGGTGATGGCTCTGATGCTGGGAAGCAAATCAGTGTATGCCTATTGGGTGGATGAGGTAAGTTCGGATTGGACGGTCACCATGACACGAGAAGTGACATTAAAAGTGACTGGCTTTTCGATCGAGTCTGACGACGAGATCCTCGATGAAGAGATGGATCTGGAGAATGACACGGTTGACGATCGCAATCCTCCTGATACCGACTCTCATGAGGAGCCATTTGAAGAGCCATTTGAAGAGCCGTTTGAAGAACCGGACATCCAGCCGGACGATGATTCAACAGAACAGTGAGGCGTAGATGAAAATGAATTATATGCGCCGGGCAAAGATAATGGGGACTCTTCTGCTGGTGAGCTGGCTGCTTTCCCAGCTTCCCGCCGCAAATAAAAATGCCGCAAACATCCTTTGGTGCGGGTTGAGTCTTGTTGTCATCAGACTGCTGCCACAGCCCCACCTGCCAGGGGCGCTGCAGCTTCGAGAGCAGGTAACCGGTTTTGCCATGGCTTGCGGAGTATTTTCGCTGGCGATTCGCTTTTGTGTCGGAGTCCTGCTGCAAGAAATGGCCGGCAGCCCCTACGACCTGTCCCCCCGGGGGATTGTGCTGAATTTGTGGAACCTGTTTCCTTTTCTTGTGGCCTGTGAGGTATTGCGCGCCTATATGATCGGTGCCGCTTACAATGAAACCCGGCGGTGGCGGCTCTGGGCGGCGGGGCTGTCGCTGGTTTTAGGCCTGATGCAGCTCAATCTATTCAGGGTTTACTCGTTGAAAGACGCCGAGCAATACTTCGTCTATGCCGCCAAGGTCGTACTTCCCGCTATTGCCCAAAGCTATTTGCTCACTGCTTTGGTAACTGGCGGTGGTGTCCGCAGTGCAGTGCTGTACGCAGGGCTGACCGGCGGCTTTTTGTATGTGTTCCCCTTTCTGCCCGACCTGCCCTGGCTGGCGGAAAGCGCTGTGGGCATTGCCTTTCCGGTAATGGCGGCATTGTATATCGGCGGGAAGAACCAACGACTGGCAGCTGCCACGCAGGAAACAAACCAGGAGTCCGTAGTCGGCTCCGGTATTTTAATGGTATTTTCCGTGGCTTTTATGTGGTTTGTAGTAGGGGTTTTTCCGGTTTATCCTTCGGTGGTGCTGACCGGCAGCATGGAGCCCGGCATTATGCCGGGAGATGTGGTGCTGATTGAAAAATTTAAAAACGAGCAGGAGATTTATGCCCTCGCTCCCACGGACATCATCAACTTCCAGCGGGGAGATATTGTGATTACTCACCGGATTATGGAAGTGCTATACGATCAGGATGGAAATATTTCCTTCCGGACAAAAGGAGATAATAATAATACTGTGGACGTTCAAACTGTTTCACCCAACGATGTTAGAGGTATCGTGCGAAAAACAATTCCCAGGGCGGGACTTCCCGTCTTCTGGATGAGAAGCAAAACCCCCTTGCCGGAAGGAGTAGTGGATGTTGAAGACGAAAAAAAAGGATAAATACATACTGCGCACCAGCGTGCGCTGGTGCTGCTTTGGGTTGTCAGGACTGCTGGTGGCCGCCGCCGCTTATTTTGCTTATCGGACAATGACCCCGCAAACACAAACGGTCGAAAGCACACTATACAGCTGCCATGTGTCCGCGGACGGCAGTTATACGGTAGTTTTGCTTGCCAATGATTTATATGCTGAAGCAGCGCTGGAAGAAGGGCGGCTCTATTCCAGCAGCCTGGTCGACCGTCTGCAAGTGGTGTTTGAGGCGGAATACGTGGGCAGCAAAGCCGCACAGGTGACCGGCAGCTATACGGTTGATGCGGTGGTATCAGGTGTTCAGAACGGGAGCCTGATTTATGAACGTTATTTTCCGTTGGTGCCCCTGACAACCGTAACAGGGGATACGAACGTATCCATTTCGCGTCCGGTACCGGTGACACTGAAGTCCTATCTGGAGTTTTCCGAAACGGCCGCACAGATATTGGGTGCCCGGCCCCAGCAAGAGCTGGCGCTGTTGTTTTCGGGAACCTTTGTGACGGAGACAGATGCGGGCAGCGTGGAGGCTCCATTCTTCTACACGATGACCGTTCCCCTTACCAGCGGATTGTTCTCGATCAACAAACAGGAAGCCTACATCTATAAGGACAGTATTATAAAAACAGATGTGCTGTCGGTTCCAGTCAACCAAAACCAGCTTATTCCATGGGCAATTTGTGCTTTTTTGGGGCTGCTGCTGACTGTGATAACAGGGGTGTTTACCCGGCGGCCGACCCTGGAAGAACAGTCACGTATGGAAATGAAAGAGATGCTGCGTAAACACAAAAGCAGAATGATCCAGTTATCGGAACCGCGAGAATTGGCGGTGGACTGCGTGAAAACGCCGGTGTCCACGTTCGAAGATCTGATTAAACTTTCTGATTCCCTCCAGCATCCCATTTACTTTTGCCTGGCACCGGACGGTTTGCCGGCAGACGGCTTATTTTATGTAAAGGACGGCGGGCATTGCTATGATTTTTGTTATCAGATGCCAGGCAACTACTCCTTTAGTAGTACATGTACCCCGCCAGAGGAGTAGAAAAAAAGGATCTTAGGTGGGATTTCTCCGACAGTACAGTAGTGTATACTAAATATAGGGTTGACCACCCAAAACAAGTATACTTATTGAAAAGAAAAAGGAGATGTTTACATGAAAAAGAAATCAATGATATGCAGTGTAGTAGCTATGGCACTCATCCTTACCGGTACCGGCTATGCCTACTGGACGGATTCACTGAAAGTTACAACAAAAGCCACCACAGGTGATATGGACGTGAATTTCGTCGATCTGGGACTGTATGCACAGTACACCGCAGATCTGAATGGCAGTAACTATGCTAATGAATGGAGTATTGTGGACGGTATCGGCAATACTGGTTATGCCGCAGCAGATTTTTTCATGAGAGGTTCTGATTTTGATTCTGTTGCCAAGGGTGGCATTAAAGGAGCAAATGAGACGTACAAGGCACGTGCCAAAGGCTATAATCAGGTGAATTTTGACGCTGAATATGCCGAAGAAGGAAAAAGCGTGCTTAAAGACACGATCAGAGATTATACTGCGGGCACAACTGCGGCCAAAGAAATTAAGCTGACCGTCAACAATATGTATCCTGGTTTTGCCCAGGCTTTCCGCAGTGATATTGCCAATACCGGCTCTATTGCAGTGAAGCTGAGCAAACTGCAGTTTACAGTAACTGATTCCAGCAACGGTGTTACCGAAGATATGCTGGGTGTTGCGGTTCTGGTAGAGAGAGAACATCAGGTGTCAGGCGTGGATGGTGAGCCGGTATTTAAGCTTGCTAATATCGTAGATAAAGCTGATATATTTACACTGGGCGGTGTTGATTTTGTCCGTTTGTCTGCATTAAAAGACCTTTCCGCGGATACGCTGGATAAATACAAAGAGCTGCTGGCACTTCCGAGCGGAAACACGATGGACTTTTTCATTGCCATCGGTATGGATCCTGATGCCGAAGGTGTCTACACCACCGGTTCCACTACAGTAATGGCAAGCAATGATGATACCGAGAGCCAGGGAACTGGTGCTTCTCTGACAATTGATCTGCTTTGGGATCAGTTCAACGAGGGGAAAGATGTTAAATCCTCAAATATTCTGGTAAGACAGAATCATTAAGCTACTAAAACGAATGTATGATTAAGAAAAGGCCGACAGAAATGTCGGCCTTTTCTCTGTTAACCATGGAGCGGTATACATAGTGTGTGTTTTTTTTCATAACGGTCGACAATAGAGACTACCTCCATTTCAATTCCGTAGACCCGCTCCAATACCGGGCTGGTAATGGAGGTTTCAGGAGGACCGAAGGCGGCATTTTTCCCATCCTTGAGCAGCAGTACTTTATGGGCGATCGAAAAAGGCTGTTCCGGGCTGTGGGTAGACATGATGATGCCATACCCCTGTTCGGCCAGGTCAACGATGATATCCACCAGCAGCTGTTGATTGGCATAATCAAGGTTGGCTCCGGGCTCATCCATAACAAATATATTCGCATCCTGACAGATGGCTCTGGCGATCAGAACCATCTGCCGCTGTCCGCCGCTTAAGGAGGTATATGTCTGATTGGCCAAATGAAGGATATGCAGCTTTTCCATCGAAGTAAAAGCTTTTTCACGGTCAACCGGTTTCGGGTGATCAAATGCCGAAACGTGACTTGCCCGTCCCATCATAATTATTTCCAGAACGGTATAAGCAAAGACAGGTGCATGATGCTGGGGAATGTAAGCAACCAGCTTTGCCAATTCTTTTTTTGTCATTTCGAGAGCGGATCTGCCATTTATGCGGATGTCACCGCCGGTGGGCGGTAAAAATCCCAGCAGCAGACGGAAGAGTGTCGTTTTTCCGCATCCGTTCGGACCAAGGACACTTAAGATCTCGCCACGTTCCAGATCGCAGCTGATCTCCTTACAAATATCTCCATTACCATATCCGCCGCTGAGCGAATCTATTTCTATCAACATATTCAGCCTTCCTTTCGCCGCAGAATCAAGCTTACAAAAAACGGTGCTCCCATAAATGCAGTTACCACGCCGATCGGCAGCTCCAGGGTCAGCAGAGATCGCGCGAGATCATCCATCAGCAGTAAATACAACCCACCCAGCAGCATGCATGCAGGTATTAGCCGCCCGTAATCCGAACCAAACAAGGACCGGCACAGATGCGGAATCATCAGCCCCACCCAGCCGATGAGACCACCAAGACATACGGCGGAAGCACTGAGCAGGGTTGAGGCAGTAATTAAAATGATCCGGTATTTTCGTGTGTTGATTCCCAGACTTTGCGCTTCCTCCTCCTCCAGTGCCAGAAGGTTAATTCGCCAGCGCATCAGAAAGAGGATAGCCAGCCCGGTCAGCATGGGAACCGCGCTCATCATCAGACCGTCCATGCGGACTTTATTCAGACTGCCCATCAGCCAGAAGGTAAGCTGCTGCAGTACATCATTGGGATCGGAGAGATACTTGACCATGGTGACTACAGCATTGCACAGGGTACCAATCATGGAACCGGTAAGAACCAGGCTGAGGGTCTGGTTATGTACGCTTTTGGTGCTGATTATGTAGCAGAGAATCACTGTCAGAGCGCCGCAGGAAAAAGCAAAAATTTGTGTATACCAGTAGGGGAATCCGAAAAAAATCGAGATGGCCGCTCCCATGCTGGCACCGGCAGATACGCCCAGAATATCAGGAGAAACCAGTGGATTGCGAAACATCCCCTGGTAGACGGCACCGGATACGGACAGTGCTGCCCCGATCATAAAAGCGGCCAGTACCCGGGGGAGACGGATGCTCCAAAAAATCGTCATCGCCTGGGGAATGATCTCCACCTGAAAACCGCACCCCGCCAGCATGGCCCGCGCCACCTGCCCGGGACTTAATGGATAATAACCTACCCAAAAGGAAAAGAGCGCGGTCAGTATCGAAGCAGTCACAAGAATGAGCATTTTTATGCGATAGCCTGACTGAAGGCGTGCGGCCTCTGCTTCGTGTATTTGTCGTTCGTTTTTCTCCTGATTCACGTGTTCCTCCCGGACTTGACAGTATTTGCCAAGTATGCTATATTTTAGTTAGTTTTGGAATTGTTTTGTAAAACAATTCGGATATATTCAGATTATCATTGAACGGGAGTCTTGTCAATCCCCAGGTGTGCCATACGGTGCATATTAACGGCAAGAAAAAAGAACAGGGAGGAACAAACATGGATGGTAAAGAAATGAAGAAAGTCCTGTCATTGCTGGCTGTATTAGCCTTGTCTGTATCGGTGATGACCGGCTGCGGCGGCAACCGGCAGCCGGCTGCGGCGGCAACAACAGTTCAGCCAACGGAGGCCCCCGGCGAAGCTGCCGAAGCTGCCGAAGCAGAAACATCGGCGGCGGAAGCAACCAGACAGATAACAGACATGTCCGGCCGTATCGTGGAAGTACCGGCAAGTGTCGAAAAGGTATTCTCTACCGGACCGATTGCAGCGATTTATTTGTATACCATGGATCCGGATCGGATGCTGGGATGGAATTATGACTTGAATGATCTGGAGAAAAAAATAATACTGCCGAAGTATCATGGGCTCCCATCCTTTGGTATGGGGGATAGTGTCAATTATGAGGCAGTGATTGCTGCCGGTCCGCAGATCGCTCTGGATGTTTCGTCAGGAAACGATGGGGCAAAAGCAGAAGCCGACAGACTGTCGGACAGTCTGGGCATACCGGTTGTTATCGTCAGCAGCAAACTGGAGGATACGGCAAAGGTGTACCGGTTTCTTGGTGAACTATTCGGTGATACGGCCAGAGGCGAGGAACTGGCGGCTTATGTGACAGATACTTTTGAGCTGGTTCAGAATGTCAGCATTGCGGAGGAAGATAAAGTAACGATTTATTATGGAAATGGTGAAGACTCACTGGAGACAGCTCCGAAGGGTTCCACTCATGCCCAGATTATTGATTTTGTCAATGCTCTCAATGTCGCCGAGATGGAGACAGAAAGCGGCAGCCGGGTGAAGATCTCGCTGGAACAGCTGCTGGCCTGGGATCCGGATTACATCGTTGTAATTGGCGAGGCAAAACAGGATCTTTCCGGTGGGGCAGCGGCCCGGGCAATTCTGGACAATCCGGATTTTGCCCATCTGAAAGCAGTGGAGAATCAGAATGTGTTTGGCGCACCGAATACGCCCTTTAGCTGGGTTGACCGTCCGCCGGGACCAAACCGCATCATTGGTATCCGCTGGTTATCCAAACAGATTTATCCGGATATCTTTGATTATGAGATCGGTGCGGAGGTGAAGGCGTTTTACCAATTATTTTATCATCTGGAGCTGACAGATGCGCAGCTTGATGAGCTGTTGAACAATTAGATACCGTTTATTTATGAATGGCGCTTGCAAGACGGGCGTCATTCGTTTATTATAAAAGATAAACTGAGAGGAATTGAGGGCGGGAGGGGATCTGGATGCATTACTTTTTACAGGGAGAGCGGGGCGTTGGCAAATCCTTTTTGCTGCAGAAGATGCTTCACCCTTATCAAAAAGAGCTGGCTGGTTTCGTGGTTTCGCGGTTATTTCAAGGCGGCAGTTCCTCGGCTCCGGGAACTGTCGGAGAGGGTGGCATGCCGGCCGGTTTTCGGGTGCAAAATATAAAAGATGGATTCCCGGCACTTGATATGGCGGATGACGGAAAGCAAAGCGGTGTTTTTCTGCATCAGGGTACCAGAGACTTATCCGTGTTAGTAAGGATGATGGAGCAAGTGGAGCAGGACAGTCAGGAGGCGGCCTGTAAACTGATCCTTTTGGATGAGATCGGTGGAATCGAACTGGAACAACCGGAATTTATGGCTCCCCTCAGACGTATCCTGAACGGTAAGAAGCCCTGTACCGGTGTTTGGAAATCGCAGCAGAACCTGGCTCACATGGTAAGGTGTCAGGGGCTGGAACCGGTATATATGGAACGGCACCGTGAACTTCAAACAGTATTGGCGGGCAGGGGGGAACTTCACACCTTTTGCGATGAAACCAGAGAACAATGTGAGAGAAGCTTAGAAACCTTTCTGGATTCTCTCATGTTTTCCCGTAACGATATGGTATAAAGTAAGGAGGGGAAATCTGTGAATTCCAATCAAATCCAATGGAGACCGGTTATGAAGCTGTGTATTGCGAATGAATCTAAATTTTTAGGACCCGGCAGTCGGCAGCTGCTTTCGCTGATTGAAGCGACAGGCTCGGTACGCCTGGCTTGTGAAGAGATGAATCTGTCTTACAGTAAAGCGTGGAAAATCTTAAACAATATGGAGAAACAGGCCGGTTTTCCTATGCTGGTACGCAAGCATGGAGGAAAAAAAGGTGGGGAAACTTATCTGACAAAGCAGGGAAAAGCTCTGATGGAACAATTTGAACGTTATGAGCAAGAGTGCAATCAGGCGGTCAGCCGAATCTTTATGAAGCACTTTGGTACAGTGGAAGAAGCAGAGGAGGAACAACATGGCGGAAGGTCTGGACTTAACCCGGGATTTTAATTACTTTCAATCAATCTGGGAAGCCAAAAAGAATGGCGAGTTTAAGCACACGGCCAAAGTGTGGGACAGCCGCGCGGACGACTGGGAGAAAGAACTGGCCAAGGATGGTTCATTCCGGAAAAGTTTGGATGAGCGCGTGAAAAAGGTTACGGAATATCTGCAGGCCCATCAGCTTTTGCAGGCCGGGAGTGAGGTGCTGGATATCGGCTGTGGACTGGGGCGATTTGTGGCGGAATTTGCTAAAACCTGCGGACACGTGACCGGGATTGATCTTTCGGGCCGGATGCTGGAAGTGGGAGCGGATTACGCCAGAGAATGCGGGCTGGATAATGTAACCTTTCTGGCGGGCGATTTTGGCGAATTTGATTTAGCGGAACTTGGCTGGGAGGGTAAATTTGATCTTGTTTTTACTTCGATCACACCAGCGGTAGGGACGGTGGAAACGCTTGCGAAGGCGATGAAAATCAGCCGTGGATATTGTTTTAACAGCTGTTTTATCTGTTGGGAGGATGAGCTGGAGAAGCAAATTGCCGGGGAAGTATTTCACCGGGAGTATGCACCGTCTTTGAACAGTCATGGACGGGGATTCTATTCTTTATTTAACCTGCTTTGGCTGATGGGCTATTTCCCGGAGACCAGCTATCATCTTCAGGAACAGTTGGAGTATGTTGATGCAGATGAAGATCTGGCCAGATATTATGCGAAATGCTTTTCTGATGATATGCTGGCAGATGAAGA
>Ga0153941_1000587_pt1 | contig 15958 bp, 17 predicted proteins | sample TSNJ025MetaG_FD_104733 | JGI IMG/M metagenome (GOLD analysis project Ga0153941, IMG submission 104733) | Attine ant fungus gardens microbial communities from New Jersey, USA - TSNJ025 MetaG | ecosystem: Host-associated > Fungi > Mycelium > Unclassified | place: USA: New Jersey, Brendan T. Byrne...
CCACTAATGAAAACCACTTATAAGTAAGTTTTGCTCAACGTTACATTGAACTATTGAGCAACCCTGACTCTACACACGCGTACCGCTCTTTTTGATGAACTCGTCGCTGACATCGCTAAACCTCCTGTCGAGGTTTAGCTAGAGGGGAATTTTACCCGCAAAATTCCAAGAAAAAAGTTTTGCGATAGGGTTAAGAGGGCTGTGCGTTAAGTTGACGACATTGGTTTGCCATAGCTGACACAATTAGCATCTTGCTACTGCTAAGCTATCCAGTCCGAGAGTTGACGATACAAGAGTTAAAAATCGTCTACACTAACGCTCTTGCCAAAAGCGGAATGACCGCCCTAACTGCTGTCGCTTAACACAGACAGCAGTTTTTTTATTGCATAAACTGTTTCAGCAGACAAATGGTGTTCAATTAGTTCAGCCTCCTTAAGTGCATCGGGACTCCCTATTTTTACTAAAAATTGCTCAATAGTCGCATGCCGAAACAGCAAAAAGCCGGATTTCTCCCGCCCCTTCTCGGTTAATATAATGCTGGTGCTTTTTTCAAAGGTCAGATATCCAAGCTCCTTGAGCTTTACCACCATTTTGGACGCAGAAGATGGCTTGACATTTAGCGCTGCAGAAAGCACGCCAATACGGGTGCATCCACTCTCACTACACAGTCTAGCAGTCATTTCTAAATAATCTTCCATTGCAGGAGATAGTTTTTTTTCCGAGCTTTCCGATATTTGATAGCCGCGTGTAGTCTGAAATATCCTGAGCTGTTTGGGCTTCATTAATCTCCCCCCCTTTTTTACCCATGTATATTCGGAACCAAACGTCAATATTGCGCATATAGTTAGCTTAGGATAAACTTTTTCCCTTGGCTAACGGTTGTGATTCGTGTTGATAAAGAGAGACGCACCCTTTAGGTGAGGTTTTTACCCTATCTGAAGTTTAGTCGACCTTATCCGAATGACTTAGCCGCTCTTAACTCCCGCTTGCAGAAGAGGGAGAGTCTTAGAGCGATTTAGTCATCGGATAAATGCAAAACTACATAAGTTAAAGAAACAAAAAAATAATTTACCGTTGGCTATAAGGTAGTGCATGACCGATATCAATAAATTTGTAAAGGAGAATGAACAATGTATAATTTAAAACGGAAAATCCCTACATTTGTCGCGGTCGGATTGGTGCTTATATTTGTGCTGGCGTCAACGCTGACCGGTTGCTCGCCAGCTCCCGCCAATACATCCGGCAAACTCAATGTGGTAGCCACTACCACCATGATCGCAGATCTTTCTAGTGTTATCGGGGGCGATTTAATTGAAGTCAGAGGCTTGATGGGACCTGGGATTGACCCCCATCTTTACCAAGCCAGCGCCGGCGATGTAACAAAAATGCAAAACGCCGATGTGGTTGTATACAACGGTCTTCATCTTGAGGGAAAAATGAGTGAAGTGTTTGAATCGCTCAAGGGGCAAGGCAAAACCGTTATCTGCCTCGAAGACGGCTTGGAGCGGGCCAGATTGCTGGAGGATGAAGATAACAACCAACTGTTTGACCCTCATATCTGGTTTGATGTGTCGTTGTGGAAAGATGCGGCAAAACATGTAACTAAGGGTTTTTGCCAGGCTGACCCTAAAAATGAAGCAGTATACAAGGAAAACCTTCAGGCTTATCTTCTCAAGCTGGAGCAGCTCGACACGTATATTAAAAGTCGTGTAGCCGAGCTCCCTAAGAACCAGCGGGTGTTAGTTACCGCACATGATGCATTCCGCTACTTCGGGAACGCCTATGCCTTTGAGGTAAAAGGTCTTCAAGGCATCAGCACCGATGCCGAAGCAGGCACGGCTGACGTCAGCAATTTAGCTTCTTTTATCGCCCAAAATCAGATCAGAGCTATATTTATAGAGTCGTCCGTACCGCCCAAAAACATCCAAGCACTGCAGGCCGCCGTTTCGGCCAAAGGCTTTGAAGTGCAAATTGGCGGAGAGCTGTATTCCGATTCCCTGGGGGATGCCTCATCCGGTCACAACACCTATATCCTCACATTCAAAGCAAATATCGATACCATCATAAATGCATTAAGATTGGGGGCAGGAACATGAACTGCGAAGACTATGCTGTTGAGGTATGCGACCTAACGGTCGCATACGATGTAAAGCCCGTACTCTGGGATATCCATCTGGCGATACCAAAAGGAAAGCTGGTTGCCATCGTGGGACCAAACGGGGCTGGTAAAACAACTCTCATTAAAGCCATGCTTGGGCTTGTAAAGCCAGTATCCGGCGCAATTTTTTTCGGTTGTAATACGCCAAAGATGATCGATAAGAAAAAAATTGGTTATGTGCCTCAAAGCGGCAGCGTTGACTGGGATTTTCCCGCCACCGTACTAGATGTCGTCATGATGGGGCGTTACGGGCATTTAGGCTGGTTTAAACGGCCTGGACATAAAGATCGGGACATGGCCATGGAAATGCTCCATAAAGTTGGAATGCACCAATATGCCGCCCGGCAAATCAGCCAGCTTTCCGGCGGGCAGCAGCAGCGCGTATTTCTGGCACGTGCACTGGTGCAGCAGGCAGACCTATACTTTATGGATGAACCGTTTAAAGGTGTGGACGCTCAGACCGAAAAGTCCATTGTCTGGCTTATGTCGGAGCTAAAGAACCAAGGGAAAACGATGGTTGTGGTACATCACGATTTGCGGACAGTGCCCGATTATTTTGATTGGGTTACGCTAATTAACACGCGTATTGTAGCAAATGGTCCCGTTGGCGAGGTGTTCCATGAAAAGAACCTTTGCAAAGCCTATGGCGGCCAAGGGCTGTTGTTAAAGGGGGCAGCCGTCTGATGGATTTCCTTGTCCCATTGCTTGGCGACTATACGTTCCGGACGGTCGCGCTAGGGGCGGCACTACTCGGCATTGTCAGCGGCGTTTTAGGCAGCTTTGCTGTACTGCGCCAGCAGAGCTTGTTGGGCGACGGCATCTCCCATGCCGCACTTCCCGGCGTTGTCACGGCCTTTCTGCTAACTGGCAGCAAGAATACTGAAATCCTGCTGTTAGGAGCGCTTATAAGCGGTCTTGCCGCCGCCTATCTGATGATTACCATCGTCAGGCATTCCCGCATCAAATTCGACAGCGCGCTAGCGCTTGTAATGTCGGTCTTTTTCGGATTGGGGCTTGCGCTGCTCACTTGGGCGCAAAAGACACCAAATGCCAACCAGGCAGGACTCAAGCGTTTCATTTACGGGCAGGCATCAACACTGCTTGAACGAGATATCGTTATGATGGCAGCCTGTGGCGCAGTTTTACTGCTTCTAGTCGCCTTGCTTTGGAAAGAATTCAAGATTTTTTCCTTCGACCCCGACTTCGCCCAGAGTATTGGCTTTGACACAACTAAACTCAACCTTCTGCTGTCCTTTCTGATTGTAGTCGCCATTATTATTGGACTCCAAACGGTGGGTGTTGTTTTAATGAGCGCCATGTTGATCGCCCCTGGGGTGGCAGCGCGGCAATGGTCTAACCAGTTGTGGCTAATGGTTATGCTGTCGGCGGTATTCGGCGCCTTGTCCGGTGTACTTGGCGCCGTAATCAGCTCAGCCATACCCAGCATGCCTACAGGTCCCGTCATTGTTGTCTGTATTAGCGTGATTGCGACAATCAGCCTTTTATTCGCACCGGGGCGCGGTATCCTGCATAAAATCTACCGGCAGCTAAAGGCTCGGTCGTTGCTCCAGGTCGAAGGGAGAGATATATCGTGACGCCAGCACTTGAAATTCAACTGATCGCAGTATTTATTTCCATGGCCTGCGCACTTCCGGGCGCCTTTTTGGTGTTGCGAAGAATGTCCATGATGTCTGATTCAATTACTCACACTATTCTTTTGGGCATTGTCCTCGCCTTTTTGCTTACTCATGACCTGCAATCACCGCTTCTGATTGTTGGCGCAGCACTTATTGGCGTCGTAACAGTGTGGCTGACTGAAATGCTTGAAAAAACTCGGCTCGTCACTGAGGACTCAGCAATTGGGATCGTTTTTTCGCTATTGTTTTCGATAGCAATCATCCTGATTACCCGTTATACCGGCTCGGTTCACCTTGATACCGATTCAGTACTTCTTGGCGAGCTTGCTTTTGCGCCATTTAACCGCATGGTAGTAGCTGGAATCGATATAGGAGCAAAAGCAATGTACATCTCAGGAGTTCTTTTAATGATCAATATTATACTAATTGCCGTATTTTTTAAGGAGCTTAAAGTCTGTACTTTTGATCCTATGCTGGCGGCAGTGTTGGGCTTTTCTCCGGCGCTTGTTCATTACGCGCTGATGAGCCTCGTTTCCCTCACCGCGGTTGGGGCGTTTGAAGCGGTAGGATCAGTGCTTGTCGTCGCCTTTATGATCGCGCCTCCAGTGACCGCTTATCTGCTTACAGACGACTTGAAGAAAATGCTGATTTTAAGCTCCGCTTTCGGCGCTCTGAACGGAATACTGGGATATCAGGCTGCAGTCGCTTTGGACGTATCCATTGCAGGCAGCATGGCTGTGATGACAGGCCTCCTCTTTCTGGCAGTTTTTACCTTTGCACCCAAGCGGGGACTGATCAGCCTGTTGCTCAAGAAAAAGAAACAGCAGTCAGAGTTTGCCGAAAATACTCTGCTCATGCACATTTGCAGCCATGAACCCCATAAGCAAATCAGTGAAAACGCGCTTCATACAATTGCCGCTCGTTTACGCTGGGACAAAAAAAAGCTTACCCATACCATATGTCTTCTCCAAAAAAGCGGTAAACTAACAATGGTAAACGGCATACCGGCTGCTACGGCAAAAGGCAAGGATTGTTGTAAAATATTTGTCGAATCTTTAGGGACGCTTTAATTTGTTACAAATTCAGCTCCCCTTAGCTCTAAGATCTCAAGCTGGGTAATGTTCATTATAACGTTGTTATTTACAGCATCAATTGTTCCGGAAACCTTAATCCAGTCATTTGGTCTTGGCATTTCTCCACTATATGTGAACAAAAAACCAACCATGCCGTCATCACCGCAGCAGCCTGGACTTCTGCGATAAATAAGGCGAGAGATTTTACCGTCTGTTTGAAATTCATCATAGATGCCTTCCAGTTGGATGATCTTGCCTTGATACTGACTTGGATTGATATAGATATCATTACATTGCTGGATAAACATTTTTTCCCTGATCTCTACTATATTAGAATTACTGCAGCCCACAAGCAAAAAAGATATTACGCCCAGCACAATTAAAAAAATTCTTTTCATTTTCCACCTTTCATACCGCTTTGCGGATAAATGCTGCCAAAGTGAACAGGCAAAATGCCGCAAGATTTACAATAACAACACTGGCTCCCGCTGGTGTTGAAATTGTGAAAGAAATGACTATGCCCATAAAGAAACAAAAGACAGACAAAATTGCCGAACTGATAACAACACTTTTAAAGCTTCGGAAAATCCGCATAGATGTAAGCGCAGGAAAAATTATTAGACTAGATATTAACATGGCGCCCATCATCCGCATGCCAATGACAATGATCAAGGCAGTTAAAAAAGCGATCAGCATATTGTAATAACTTGTCTTTGTTCCTGTTGCCTTAGCAAAGCCCTCATCGAAAGTAACCAAGAAAATCTTATTGTAAAAAATGATATACAGGATCAGCACAATTGATGCTACGGCAACACTTAAATATAAATCACTGGTGCTCATCGCTAAAATTGTTCCAAACATGTAGTTGCATAGATCTGCGTTCATGCCTGAAGTCATCGCGATTATTACTACACCTATGGCCAGCGAGCTGCTAGAAATTAATGCAATGGCAGCATCTCCCTTTATCCGGCTATTTTCGCTTACGCGCAACAGTAAAAAAGCGGCAAGCAGCATTAACGGAATAGATACCTCCAGCGGCCCTAAGTTCATGGCCATAGCGAGAGCAAGCGTACCAAAACCAACATGCGAAAGCCCGTCACCAATCATAGAATATCGCTTTAATACTAAGCTAACACCCAGCAAAGACGCGCATAATGCTACCAGAGTTCCAACTAGCAAAGCCCTGACAACAAATGGGTAAGAAAAAAGCTCTTGCAGTAAGTCAAACATCTTCTTCACCTCCAAGCATTTTTCTGCCAGCAGGGCTTTGCAGATAATCTGCGGCGGAGCCATAATACAAAAGTGAAGTTTTCATATGCAGAATTTTATTTGCATATTTTATAGAGTTTTTAACATCGTGCGAGACTGTAACAATTGCAAGGCCTGATTCTTGATTGAGCTTTTGCAGTAAACCATACAATTCAGCAGTCCCCGTCGGGTCAAGTCCAGTTACAGGTTCATCAAGCACTAACAGTTTTTTTGTTGCGCACAGCGCGCGGGCTAAAAGCACGCGCTGCTGCTGCCCGCCTGACAAATCACAGTAAGATTTATTAACTAACGACTCAATCCCTAAACGACATAAGTTTTGGTATGCGCAGTCTTTATCTTTCCTAGAGTAAAAAGGAAATAGCTTGCGTCGATTCAGACACCCCGAAAGAACAACTTCGTAAACACTTGCGGGGAAATCAGTTTGATGTACTGTTTGCTGCGGCAAATAGCCAATTTCATCTTGGTTAACCCCACAAAAAGCAATTTGACCGTGTACAGGCTTAGCAAGCCCAAGCATTCCCTTCAGCAAAGTGCTTTTACCAGAGCCATTTTCACCTACAACGCAAAGATAATCCTTGTGGTGTAAGTCAAAGCTGACATTTTTAACAGCAACAACAGCTCCATATCTCAGTGTAACATTTCGGCATGAAATAATCTGATTCACTGTCAATTTAGTCCTTTTCTCAGATTTTCCACATTTTGTTTCATGAGAGAAAGATAAGTAACGCCTTTTTCAAAATCGGCTTTACTGACATTGTGACAAGAATGGAGCAGCAGCATACCGGCTCCTGTTTGTTCACTAATCGCTCTGGCAACATTTTGATTGCTGAGCTCAACGTAATAGACATACTGGAGCCCTTCATTTTTCACAGTATTGACCAGATAAGCGATTGTTGCAACACTTGCATCCGTCTGGTCACTGCAGCCGCTAAACGCTGCTCGGTAGTCCAATCCATATTCATCTACAAAGTAGCGAAATGGAAACTTATCAGCAACTACGATTTTTTTGCGCTTGGCACTATCGACAACATTTTTAAATTCCGTACTAACGTTTTGTATTTTACTTGTATAACTCTCAGCGTTCTGCCGATACGCGTCGGAGCTTTTTGAGTCTACGGCACATACGCCATCTGCAATTGCGTCAATTAGTTTTACGGCATTTTGCGGCGACGTCCAAATGTGCTCATCATATTGCGGCTCCTGCGTTTCTGTTGCATCATGTTCATGGCTTTCCTCTTCTGCTTGCATGCCCTCTACTTCATCTTCCTCCACCGGCTTGATAAAGTCCATTAACCGTATAAGTTTTATCTTCGAAGTATCCATTGATTGTAATATTCTGCTGACCCAAACATCACTTTCGCCGCCAATATAAATAAATATATCCGAGTCATTTATTTTTTTTATATCTGCCGGCGAAGGGTCGAAGGAGTGAATGGAAGCACCCGGACTAACCAGCATCGTTACGGTTGCTTTATCCCCAACAATCGCCCTTGTAAAATCATAGATTGGAAATATCGTAGTGACAATACTCATTTTTTTATTGCTCGTATTTTTACTTGATTGAATATTGCCGGCGCAACCCGCTAAGGCTACCGACGACATAAAAACTACAAGCAGCCATACTAACATTTTCATTCGCATAATTCTATAAGCCCCCTCTAAAGTCCAATGTAATATTCATGCTGTTTTCTCAGCATTCTTAAAGAAGACTGCAAAGCAGCCATAGGAGCCTCAATTATTCAATCTTACTTTTAATCTAATAAGTGTATATTGTGATACATGTAAATAATTATTGTTGCTACATATAAAAAACAAGATAAGCAAAAGCAACAAAATCGTTGACTCATTTAAGCTTAAATGTTTAATTACCCTTAATATCTGGTTGCATTCGTTAAGCTGCATACATCTCGGGCAGCCATCGCCTGTACAGTCATGGTCAGTGTAATCAACTATATAATAGGTGCTCATTGAGAACGTAGTTACGATAGCGATTAAGATAACCCATGCAATTAGCCTGCTGCTTAGAGCTCTATGATCCATAAGACTTCCCTCTCAACAGAAGTGGACTGCGGATAGTATCATCCAGCGGTCACATAATAATAATCAAGCGCTATTAATTTATATGATGTGAAGGTATTAATAAGAAGGGGGTGTCGCAAAACGTTTTTTAAAAAAACGCAAAGCGGCACCTCCTTTTTGCCAAAAAACAAATAAATGAATGAGCTAGAAAGGGTATAGCGAAGAAATCAGGGAGGCCGCGGCCTGTTAATGAGCACAAGAAAAAAGAGGATGCCTTTCCCCTTAAAAAATAGGTCCTATCGTTTTATTAGGATGCTTTTGGAATATGCAGGTATTTGCCACACCGACTACCCTGGATCTTGTTGTGGAGTTTTTTAAGGTTATATGCCATGCATAGCAACAGCAACTCGGTCTGTACTTTGACGTTGCCTCTAAGGAGGAACCGCTGGAATCCCATGTCTTGCTTAAGTACTGCGAACGCTCCCTCGACTTGGATCGAACGGTTTATCCGCAGCAATACACCTTGCTCACTCTGAATGCGTTCTTGCATTTGTTCACGCTGCCTTAAAAAGTTCTTCGATACATGGAGGCTTTTGCTCCGCTCTTCAAGTGGCGTCTTACTGGCTCCTTTGATGCATTTGGCTTTATGGGGACAAGGCCCACACTCTTTACAGGTGTATACAGTTGTGGTGACAGTGTAATTAGAGTGATTGGAGGCAACAACTTGATAAGTACATGTATGTGCAATAAACATCAATCATGTTATCTTTATTGATATGTACTAGAGAGTAATTATTTGACAATAATTATTTAATAGAGTATAATATGAATACCAGAGGCGGGTCTGTCATTGACGAACATGCGCGGGTACTTGAAACCCTATCCCCGGACTATATGGTGCCGGGAATTGCATTGCCTCTCCTACTGCCAACACTTATTTGAGTGCCGGCAGTACCATTGGCCCTAGTATGACGTTTGGGTTTATAGCTGCACAGGAAGCCGTCAAATAAGTCATTGAACAGAAGGAGGAGCAAAATATGAACATATATGATTTTACAGTAAAAGACGCAAAACAAAATGATATACCTCTTTCACAATATCGCGGGAAGGTTCTGCTTGTGGTCAATACTGCAACCAGATGTGGTTTCACCCCTCAATATGAGACATTGGAAACGCTATACAAAAAGTTTAAAGACCGCGGTTTCGAGATTTTGGATTTTCCATGCAATCAGTTTCTAGAACAGGCGCCGGGCTCCGATGAGGAGATTGCCTCTTTTTGCACGTTGAACTATGGTACGACATTTCCCCGCTTCGCCAAAGTGAATGTCAACGGGGATAATGCTGTGGCCCTGTTTACGTGGCTAAAAAAACAATGCTCGGATGAAGCTGAAGATGAAACATTAAAAAGCTTTGTTAAAAAACTACAAGGGCTGGGGCAAAAAATTGAAGGTAACGATGTCAAATGGAACTTCACAAAATTTTTAATTAGCCGTGACGGTGATGTGGCCGCACGATTCGCGCCAACGAAAGAACCGCTTGAGATTGAAGCGGAAATTGAAAATTTACTGTGGTCTGCACCGGATGGTTTGACATGCTCTGCGGAGTTTTCGGAAGGATGTAAATAGCATGATGAAGAAAAAAGAAGACTTATCCGGTCCTAAATGGAACAAATTCAGGCTGATTGAATGCATTGAGGCGCTGTATTGCTCATTGCGTCAAATGCATGGATAACCATTAAGATTCGCAAACTTTTGCTTAGCCGCTGCAATAGCAGTGAAGGAGATTTTTACCCTGAATCAGCTAATGAAATAGATTAGACGAATGAGCGGACTTGCCAATAATAATAGTTTATTTAATGTAAACACGCCTACTTATAAATGCAATGTCAACAGATTAAGTAAAATCGTCAGCAATTAGCCTTTTGATTATGGTGAAATTTAGAATTTCGTGTTGAAGCGTTTCTGGGAACAGAGCGATTGAGGCGTATAAATGAGAGGAGCACTATGAAGAAATCAATTGGTATTATTGTTGGAAGCCTGAGAAGAGATTCTTTCAGCAAAGCAATTGCCCGAAATATACTGAACTTACTGCCCGATGATTTCCACGGGGAAATGATTGAAATCGGCCACTTACCCCTTTTCAACCAGGATTATGACGATGATGGAAACACACCTGATTCTTATATTCTATTCAGGCAAAAAATTAAAGAAATGGACGGGTTTTTGTTTGTCACCCCTGAATATAACCGTTCTTATCCGGCGGTCATTAAAAATGCGTTGGATATAGCGTCCCGTCCTTATGGACAAAATGCCTGGAATGAAAAGCCGGGAGCGATTGTCAGTGTCTCGCCGGGAATGTTAAGTGCTTTCGGCGCGAACCATCATTTGCGCCAAGTGATGGTTTTCCTCAACATCTATATGATGCAGCAGCCCGAAGCCTATATTGGCAATGTAGACGCCATGCTTGGCAAGGACGGAGTCGTGAATGACGACAAGTCTCAACAATTTTTACAAAGTATAGTGGATGCTTTTGGAATCTGGGTAAAACGTTTTAATTAGAAGAAAAGGGGTAACTCCCTTTATATGATGAATAAAGGAAGTTACCCCTGGAACTGTGTAAATTCGAATAATCTTATAAAAATTAGTAATACTAATACAGGCTTTTACTCACACTCAGGATAGCGAAACGGTGGAAACCGACCCGAGCGGCGTTTGAGGCTTTACCCAAAAACGGATGGCATTGGTCGTCCGCTTTTGCTTTTTATCTTAAACATTGAGTCAAGACTCCCGCCTCTACAGGCGGCTTCAGTTCAGGTGGAGTAGAGTCTCCACCTGAACCCCCGATGTTTTAGCTATGCTGAAACAAGTTCACTCGTTTTAGTGAAAACCAAAGCGGTAAACTCCGGGAGTGGGCAGCACCCACGGTTTTATGCAATTTGATTCAATCTATCCTCGAAGAAAATTGCCAACTGACTGTATGCCATGCCCCAACCGCGTACCGACATACTCCATTTTTGGGCGATTTCTTTAACCGATAAATATACCGATTTTTGAACGGTGTCATCAGTGAGGAAAATCGTCTTGGTTTTGGTATATTTACGTAGCATTCTATGGAAGCCCTCGACTGCGTTCGTAGTATAAATCAAGCGCCGGATTTCTTCGGGATACTCAAAATAAGTCGTCAATTCACACCAGTTTTTGTCCCACGATTTCATTATCGAAGGGTATTTTTTATTCCATTTTTCCCCGAATTCTTCTTTTTGCATACTCATCGTCATCAAGATTTACCGCACCGTAGATTTTTTTCAAGTCAGCACAAACCGTTTTTTTGTCCTTGTGCGGTACAAATTGAGTACTGGAGGACTAAATTCAGTTACCTCCAAACGTAAAATGTCTCATATTTTCAGACTTTTAGAAGTTTGTCTTTTCTGTGCAGCGGTTGATTCTATACTATCCTCAGCCTTAAGGTGACGACATTGATATTCTATTTACACAAAAGTGCACAAAAGTGCGACCGACATTGACGGCCACACTTTTGTGTACTTTCGGTTCTTTTAATGACTAATAGAGCTTAGGTTTCGAATGTAGCAAGACTTAACTTAGCTTCTTTTGCAGCTTAGATGGAACTTTAAGTTCATGATTTGCAAGACTTCTTGTTCCGGCGGAAAAAAACGCCATAAATAAAATTACTGACGCCATGTTGCCTAAAAGCAAACGGCTGATACGGTTAAATAAATTCATTCCTCTTCCGCCTTCCTCATACGGATGATATATGACATATAGTAGGGTAAAGCTGGTCACAGCCATTCCTGCCGCAGGCCACAACAGATATTGTTTTGTCCATGGCTGCCACAACCATACAAGCATGATGATACCTGCCTGTCCCACTACCAGCCGGCGGCTGATGGTTTTATGCTTTTGTGCAACCTCCTTGGACATCGGCTTGTTGGGATGATCGACCGGCGCCCAGCGCCAGGTGATCACGATGGCGCTCAGCAGCAGCGCCCGCCCGCTAAAAAGGAGAAACAAAGGGACAGTGAATCGGTTTCCAAACCCTATTTTTCTGATTACAGGAATGCTATCCTTTTCTGAAACAACGTCCCTGTCCCCATGTTTTTCCGTAAAGGGGTTGTGTGAAAACACCACTCAAAAAAAGAGGCCGTATTGAAACGTAAAAGTTTCAGCACGGCCTCTTTGTCTGGTATTTATAGTCCGCAATAAATAATTGTAAGAAGTCTCTATGGTTGCATCAGCCGCAGGGAAAGGCGAGCGCAGTCTACCATATGAGGGATGTACTGCTGCTCCTCGGTGCTATGTACCTTATCCATTCCTGAACCAAGGTTTATAGTCTCAATGCCATTGGAATTGAAGATATTTGCGTCGCTGCCGCCCCGACAGGTGACAAGCTTTGGTTCCAGGCCAATATCACGCAGGGCATCAGATACCACCTGAATAAACGGATGGTCATCAGAAAGCCGAAAGGGGGAAATCAGGTGGATTACCTCATAGGTCAGCTTGGCTCCGAATGTGCTGCAGGCATCCTCCAGGCAGGCAATAATATGGCTGGTTTGGGCATCCAACTTCTCCTGAATCAAACTACGTACCTCGAAGGAGAGCTCTGCCCGGTCTGTAACAATATTCAGCGGTGATTCCGCACTGAATTTACAAATATTGGATGTAGTTTCTTTATCCACACTCATAAGCTTCATATTGGACACCGCATATGCGCCCGCTTGTATGGCGTTGACACCGTCTTGAGGAGCTATGCCGGCATGGGCGGCCTTACCGGTAATGACGGCATGGACTTCATTGATTCCGGCTGCATTTATGATAATATGATCTGGTCCGCCGTCGGCGTCAAAGATAATGCAGCGTTTGGAAGCGACCTGGCTGTAATCAAACTGCTTCGCGCCATCAAAGGTACTTTCCTCACAGACAGTGAAGGCCGCTTCCACCGTGCGGTGGGGACCGTCCTTGGCCACCTTCATTGCCTCAATGATGGCGCACAGGCCCGCCTTATCGTCTGCCCCAAGAATTGTAGTCCCATCACTGCGGATGTAGTCATCTTCGCAAACGCGGGGGCGAATGCCCTTGCCCGGAGCTACAGTATCCATGTGACAGCAAAATAATATCGGTTCTAAACTCTCATCGCCGGGAAGGGTAGCATGCACATTAAACCCATTTGTAGCTGCGGTCTTGGAAAGGTCATGGGTAGTTACGGTAAATCCCAGCTGAGTTAAATCAGCTACCAGCCGCTCCCCCATGGTTTTCTCGCTGCCTGCCTCACTGTCAATCTGTACATAAGATAGGAATCGTTCGATCAGCGCCTGTCTGTCAATGACCGACATAATACCACCTCCTAATATTGAAACATGTTCGCAACAGATTCATTCCCTTTCTGCTGCATTATGACCAGCCAATGAAAACTGCCACTGCAATTAGCACCATCTGGGTCAGGAGAATGAGCACAAAGCAGGGGATAAACCACTTCCACCATTTGTCCAGCCTTACTCCGGCAATGCCGCTGATTACAGGTGCAAAAGCGGTGGGCCAGAGGATATTGGAAATACCGTCGCCAAATTGGAAGGCAAGAACAGCAACCTGACGGGAAATTCCCAGCAAATCAGACAGAGGCACCATAATGGGCATACTGGTGGCCGCTTGCCCTGATCCGGAGGGAATCAGGAAGTTGAGGCAGGTCTGAATGATCAGCATAACCTCTGCTGCCAGCCAGGGGGGCAATGTAGCCAGGGGCAGTGAGGCGCCATACACCACAGTATCAATAATGCAACCTTCCCGCAGGACAATTAAAATGCCGCGGGCAATGCCGATCATCATACAAGCCATGGCAATTTCAGAAAATCCATGGGCAATTTTTTCCGCCACCACGTTGGGACCCCAACCCATGATAATGGCGGTAATAAAGGCCATTATCATAAATACAGCGCTGAGATCATCAAAATACCAGCTGTAGACCTTTGTACCATAAATAATGACTACCAGCCCCACAGCCAGTGTTGCCAGCACCAAACACTCCCGGATCCCGAACTTGTGTTCTTTCAATTCATTGTCCGTGACGGAAAATCTGCTGAAATCATCTCCATACACCAGACTTTTGGTGGGATCGGTCTGAATTTTTAGGGCATAGCGCATCACATAGATAGAGGCTATCACAATCATTACAAGGTGGCAGATAACGCGAAATCCCGCCCCCGACAAAGTGGGCAGCTCCGCAATATCCTGTGCTATGCCCACGGTAAAAGGGTTCATCGCCGCACCGCTATATCCTAACCCGGCGCCAAGCCCCACAATGGCAAGCCCCACAATAGCATCATAACCCATGGCTATGGCAATGCCGACGAAAATGGGAATGAAGGGGAATGTCTCCTCAAAAAGACCGATAGTAGAGGAGAAGCTTCCGATAATTGTAATAAAAAACGGAATGATAATAACTCTTGCTTTTCCTTTCAGTACCTTTAGCAGCATGGACACCAAGCCGTTAAATGCTCCGGATGAGATAATCAGCTGAATGGCTGCAAAGGAGATAAATACAAAGAACACTACTGGTGCGGCATCATTCGTTCCGACGTAAATTGCTTTAATTGCACCGAACAGTCCAACGGGATTTTGTTCTACATTGTGAAAGGTTCCGGAGACAACTACATTTCTCCCGCTGTCATTGACTACGCGCTCGAATTCTCCTGCCGGCAGTACCCAAGTTAACACTGCACAGACTAAAATAATTCCTACAAGCAGTACATAGACATGGGGCATGTTGATTTTTCTCTTTTCTTGTTTCAAGGCATTTCCCATTACGCTTCCGCCTTTCCGGTATTAAGTTTAGTTCCCTTTTGATGTACAACCGTTATCATAATATGATCCTGGCTTCCCTCCTTCCCCATATAATCGACCGCAGGTAAAATAAATGGATTATCATACAGAGCTATTATTTGACTGGATTATTTTAGTTCAGCATTCCAATCTCTTTCTCAATTTCCTGCACCAGCCCCCCGTGATACAAATCTTCATAGGCTTTATCCATATCACGGTAAATGGCAATGTCCTTCTGCATGAAATTGACCTTTTTGCGCAGCATAGCATAAGTTCTTTTACCGGCAAGGCTAAGCTTATCGTAGCTGCCCCCGTCACGCAGATCCACACCCTGCGCTGCACACAGCCACTCGATGGAAATTACATGAAATGCATGCTGAATAATTGTGCGAGCTTTTCTGGCCGCAATTGTGCCGAAGCTGACATGATCCTCTTGATTTGCAGAGGTTGGGATAGAATCCACACTGGCCGGATGAGCCAGAATTTTATTTTCAGATACCATGGACGCCGCACTGTATTGCGCAACCATAAAGCCGCAGTTAAGCCCGCCGTCGGCAACGAGGAAGGCGGGCAGACCGTTGCTCAGTGCTGGGTTCACCAGACGCTCAATCCGTCGTTCGGAGACATTTGCCATTTCCGCCATAGCAATGCCCAGTGTATCCATGGCGATTGCCACCGGCTGTCCGTGGAAATTTCCCCCGGAAATGACGTCGCCGTTTTCGCAGAAGATCAGCGGGTTGTCGGTGGCTGAGTTAATTTCAGTGCTGATAACGCCTGCCACATACTCCAAAGCAAGCCGGCTGGCTCCATGGATTTGAGGAATGCAACGCAGAGTATAGCCGTCCTGAACCCGTAACTGCGCCTGACGGCTCGTAAGACTACTGCCGGCAATCAGTTTTCTCATATTGGCAGCAACGTCAATCTGTCCTTTGTGAGGACGTGCCTGATGAATTCGGTCATCAAAGGCATCCG
>Ga0153941_1000588_pt1 | contig 15930 bp, 14 predicted proteins | sample TSNJ025MetaG_FD_104733 | JGI IMG/M metagenome (GOLD analysis project Ga0153941, IMG submission 104733) | Attine ant fungus gardens microbial communities from New Jersey, USA - TSNJ025 MetaG | ecosystem: Host-associated > Fungi > Mycelium > Unclassified | place: USA: New Jersey, Brendan T. Byrne...
GTACCTCCGATATGTCCAGCTCATATTTATATTCTTCCTCTAATAATTTCTCAAAATAGCTGAAATATAATTCTTTCACTACATAATTGGGAACTCTTAATTTCACCATACCTGCATAGGAACTATCAATAGTCAAATATCCTAAATAGAAAAGCAATGACAGAAAATCATTTTTGTCAAATCTCTTCTCCAGGCTATATTGGGCTGTCATAAAAGCGGTCTGCTCTTTTCCATCAATGATTTCCTGTAAAACCTCATAATTTGATGACTTGTTCTTTAATGCAAACATCTTTCCCATCTTCGAGTAATCACTGGCAATGCTTGCATCCAATAAGTTTTTAGGGGGTTTTCTCCTTACAAAATATTCTGATAGATAATTCAATGACATATTACTGTTAAATATTCGCTTTCCGGCATCCTCATTAAACAAATATCCATCATAACACTTTCGCATTTCTTCTACGATTTGCTCCACCTCGTCATCAGACACGTCACCCAATGTTTCACATATAAGATATCTCACTTCTGTTTCTGTAAATCCCATCATTTCATTAAAGGATTCAAATCTCGTGTAATCGGCAGCTATGTTAAATCCACTCGTTAAGCTGTCAAGTGTAATGGGACTGACACCTGTGGCAAAGAACCTGCCAATTGTACCGTCGGAGGTACCGTCCTTAATTTTCTCATACCATTTTCTTACAAAACCTGTTTTCGTTACAGCCTCTGAGAAGAGTCCTGTCTGAAAGCTTAATAATTCATTGGCAAAATGATCGTATTCATCTATGATCACATATAATCTGCCATCCACATTCTTATGAAATTGTGCAAGAAAATCATTTAAAATATCTGCAGGCTCTCCATCCTTTACATATTTTAAACTCAAATTATACTTACCGCAAAACCTGTCAAAGCTTACCAGTGTTGACCGTCTGAAGGATTCTACTAAATCCTGTGCAGTATCTGTCTTCAGCCCTGTAAATCCAAATTTTAATATATAATAGCTATTTTTTTCATTAGTGGGATTCTTTCCGATATATGTCTTTCCAAATAATTGCCCGAACTCATCTGCATAATTGATTCCATAATAATATTCAAGCACAGAAGTAAATAAGCTCTTTCCAAACCGTCTTGGCCTTAAAAAAAAGACAAAAGAATGTATATTTTCTAATGTTTCTATATATTGCGTTTTATCAATATAAATGTAATCCTTTTCTATCATTATCTTATAATCGCTTATCCCATTTGGTAATCTGCTTCGTTTCCCCATATTGAATCACCTCGTATATGATTTTTGTCCGCTTGTTATTCATACTAATATATAAGCCATATTTAAGTAAATCACTGATTGCTCCATTCTACTGTGATTCCGTCTCATTCTCCGAACATACATACATTATAGTCCACTTTGCTCTTATGTTCAATAAGAGAAATTATAAGAAATTGAAACGGGATAGTGCTTGCAACTATTTATCACAGCGTATATAATGACAGGAAGGCTTTTATATGCCGGCGGAGGCAATACCAAAGGAGACAGAGAAGCCCTTAAGATAACAGGAAGGGAGCAAATCAAGTGAAATATAATTGTCTTATCATTGATGATGAAGAAGTATTGTCGGAGAGTACATGTGAATATTTCAACATGTTCGGTGTAAAAACCGCCTGGGCAGCAGATGCAAAATCTTGTATGGATTTTCTTCGCAGCAATGAAACCGATTTGATTCTACTGGACATCAATCTGGGTAATTCTTCAGGTTTTGATTTATGCAGGCAGCTGCGCGAAATTACCAGCGTGCCAATCCTTTTTATAAGTGCAAGGACAAGTGACGACGATATGCTCCTGGCGCTCAATATCGGCGGCGACGACTATATTCAAAAACCGTATTCTCTCTCTGTCCTGCTGGCAAAGGTCAAGGCAGTACTGAAACGGTATGGAGAAAACAAAGCGGCTGCAAACATATGCGCTGTTGATAACATTCAAATTGATTTTGAAAAAGAAATTGTTTTAAAGAACGGGCAAAGGATCGTGTTAAAGGCTATGGAGTACAGGCTGCTGGCTTATCTCATAAAAAATAAAAACCGCATCATATCCAAGGATGAAATATTCAGACAAGTATGGGTGGATTCTATTACAGGAGATAATACGCTGAATGTCCATATCCGGCATTTGCGGGAGAAAATCGAGGAAGATCCAAACACCCCCCGGTATATCAAAACAGTATGGGGGACAGGATATATTTTCGAAGCGGACGACAATCAAGGCTTATGAAAGAGAGGAATATAACCAACATAAAGAACCATCAAAGGAGGAAGAATTATGGACTATATAAAAATGAATTCTGAAAAATGGGACAAGCATGTTGAAAATGGCTATGTATGGACTGTACCTGTTTCCAGTGAAATAACAGAAGATGCAAAAAACGGGAAATGGGAAATCGTATTAACACCGAAAAAAGCTGTTCCCAAAAGTTGGTTTCCTAATGATTTAAAGGGAAAAGATGTATTGCTGATTGCCGGCGGCGGTGGTCAACAGGGACCGATTTTAGCAGCTGTTGGTGCAAATGTAACTGTTTTTGATAATAGTATTATGCAATTAGAACAAGATAGATTTGTTGCCGAGCGTGATGGTTTAGCAATTAAAACTGTACAAGGAAATATGCAGGACTTATCTGTTTTTGAAGATGATTCATTTGATTTTGTAGTGCAGTTGGCTGGCGGATTTGTTGATTCCGTTCTGCCGGTATGGAGAGAGGCTTATCGAGTCCTGAGAAAAGGCGGCATCATGATTGCCGGACATAATAATCCCATTGAATGCATTTTTGATATAGAAGCTCTTGAAGAAAAAGGTGAATTTATAGTTCGTCATAAAATACCTTATTCAGATATTGAAAGTCTTACAAAGGATGAATTTGAAAGGGTAACTGCCAGTGAGGGAGTTTTCTTTGGTCATACGCTGCATGATTTAATACAAGGTCAAATTGACGCAGGTTTTCTTATAGCTGGATTTTATGAGGATGTTTGCGGCACAGCTCTTGATCAGTACATCAATACATCCTTTGCTACGAAAGCAATTAAGCAATAGCGTATAATATTATACTATAAGAAAGGAATGCACAGTATTGGATGAAATTCAAAAATATTTTTTCCCTTGCCATATTGGTGCTGTTGTTGGGAATATCCTATATCCTTCTCACCTTCAGGGGGATACCTGAGCCACAATTAGATGCAGTTCGTGTAAATGATATTATAAAAACTTTTGCTGATAACTGGGTATTCATCCAAGGGGGTGAGGCGCCTCCGGTTTTTCATTATGATCTGGATTATGTGGTCATTGACAATGACGAGAAACTCATCGCCGCCAGCAGACGTGACTTAAATGAAAATATAAACGATGCAATCCGCAACAGGGATACCATAGCTGATATTAAAGTCGCTGACGAAATCGTGGGGAAAGTCATTATCTACAATGATACTTTCCATATATGGGAGCGGAATGAGGCCAGGCTGATTGCCGTTTCGATCCTGTTACTTGTATTGTTGATTTTCATAGGTGTGGGATATGCGCTCTACCTGCATCATACTGTGCTGCGCCCGTTTAACAGGATGCAAGGCTTCGCCCGGCATATCGCAGCCGGTAATCTGGATGTTCCTTTGGAAATGGACCGCAATAATCTGTTTGGTGCATTTACCGAGAGCTTCGACCTGATGAGAGAGGAATTATATAAGGCAAGAGAAAATGAGCGCAAAGCCAATCGGAGCAAAAAGGAGCTTGTGGCTTCACTCAGTCACGATATCAAAACGCCGGTTGCTTCTATCAAGGCGGTAACAGAGCTTATGCTCGTCACCGCAAAAGATGAAAAAGAGAGAAAACAGCTTGATACAATCAACATAAAAGCGGAACAGATTAACGCGCTCATTACAAATATGTTTCATGCGACACTTGAGGAATTACAAGCGTTAGACGTAACCATAACCGAGCATGGCAGCACGATTATACAACATTTGATTCAAAATGCTGACTATGAAGATTTGGTAAGACCCTTTGCAATACCAAGCTGTCTTATCCTGGCCGACCAGTTACGATTGCAGCAAGTGCTTGATAACATAATCGGTAACTCCTATAAGTATGCTGGTACGGATATTGAAGTCCATGCGGTCGTTGATGAGGATTTTATCATTCTTGATATAGTGGATTTTGGTATGGGTGTACCGCAGGATGATTTACCGCTTCTGCTTAACAAATTTTACCGTGGAAAAAATGCCGACGCAAAAAGCGGATATGGGTTAGGACTTTATATATCCAAATATTTAATGGAACAGATGTCGGGCGGCCTGAGCTGCGAAAACCGTTCAGACGGATTTGCAGTCAGACTCATGCTGCGCCTGGCGGGGTATACTGATCACACCTAAGATCCAACAGTAACATGATGCACACAAACCACAAAACGAAAAAAATCATAGTTAAGAATTAGTTAAGGAACAGATAAAGATTCGTTAAGGATTTCAGAGGTACAATGGGGTTGTCAATGGCAACCTCATTTTTTACTAAGACAGGAGCATAACAATGCAAAATGTAATTTTAACAACAAATAAGCTATGTAAGTCATTTTCAAGCGGCGGCATTCAGCAGCATATCTTAAAGAATCTTGATATGGAAATCTATGAGAGCGACTTCACCGTCATCATGGGACCCAGCGGGGCGGGGAAGTCCACGCTTCTGTACGCGCTGTCGGGCATGGATAAGCCAACATTGGGCGGCATCAGTTTTTCAGGGCGTGACATTTCCGGGATGTCCAACGACGCTCTTGCCGTATTCCGGCGGGACAACTGCGGTTTTGTATTTCAACAGATGTACCTCCTGGATAACATGAGCATCCTCGACAATATACTGGCATGCGGCCTGCTGGTCAGCAAGAACCGCAAAACTGTCACAGAACGGGCTAAGATGCTGCTGGAACGCTTGAACCTTGATGAAGCCATGTGGCGCAAATTCCCCTCTCAGGTATCCGGGGGCGAAGCCCAGCGGGCTGCTATTGTCCGCGCACTCATTAACAGCCCGAAGATTGTATTTGCCGACGAACCTACCGGCGCACTCAACTCAGCCAACAGCACGGCGGTACTGGACGCACTGACTGAGGTAAACGGGCAGGGACAAAGTATTGTCATGGTAACACACGACCTCAAATCTGCGCGCCGCGCCAGTCGTATCCTGTATCTTCGTGACGGCGTGATTCACGGCGAATGCAAATTAGGAAAATATGTGAGCGGTGATAAAGCCCGGCATGATATGCTCCGTGAATTCCTGCGTGAAATGGGGTGGTAGTCATGGGTAAAATTTTAATGCTGGCAACGGCAAATATCAAAGAGAATAAAGGACAATCCGTTTCCCTGACAGTTTTGGTATTCATCGCGGCACTGCTGCTGAATACAGGGCTGTTAACCGTGTTGAATTTCAGCAATTCCTTTGACCTGAAAGCAGAGCAGTTAAACAGTCCCCATGTTATTGTATTGATGCCGGAAAGCATTTACCGGGAAAGTTATTCCGCGTACTTCAGCTCCTGTCCCGGCGTAACGGGTAGGCTTTGTGAGAATACTATCTTACTACCTCTTGCAGGTTTTAAATATGATAATGGCACGCAGTCCAAGACTGTGGTGGTTATGAACGCATCCTGTGAGCGTGAGGTTATGAAGGTCTCCTTTATAGGAGAAACACTTTCCGCCGGTGAGCATTCTATCTATGTACCATATCTTCTGCAGACAGGCGGCGGTTATGGGCTTGGTGATGATTTTGCACTGACCTTCGCCGGCATGGAATACCATTTTACCATTGCGGGATTTACCGAGGATATTGTTTTCAGCACGATTAACTCATCGTCGATCGGATTCTATCTGCCGGAAGCTGTTTATTATCATTTTATCGAAGAACTAAACAATGATACGGTAAAAGGTGTGATGCTTTCAGCCGTGTTGGAGGATTCGACAAATGCTTCCAGAATGATTTCCGACTTTATGGAAAGTCAAATCACTTCGGAGGACTTCTCCTATGTATTGACAGGAACTACAAACGTGGTACGGTCTTCCAGAACACTGACTGCCGATATCGCTTCCATGATTATTGTTGCAGTTGCGTTTGTCATTGTGTTCATCAGTTTGATTGTCATTCGATTCCGTATCGCGGACAGCATTGAAGACGGTATGACTAACATTGGTGTGTTAAAAGCCTGCGGCTATACCAGCCGGCAGATTATTGGCTTTTTCGCATTACAATTCAGTTTACTTTCGATGATCGGTGCAGTATTGGGCATAGGTGCGTCATACCTTGTGCTCCCTCTGCTGTCTGACAGCTTTTCCGTACAATCGGGCTTGATTTGGGCCCAGGGTTTTGACCCGATGATCAGTTTTTCCGGTTTGTGCTTCCTCTTGCTTGTGGTTTTGTCAACTTCCTGGATTTCCGCAAGCCGCGTCAACAATCTACACCCCATATTAGCCCTTCGCGGGGGGATAAGGACGCATAATTTTCGAGTGAATCGCTTCCCCCTTGATACCACCAGGGGAAACCTCCATGTACTCCTGTCACTAAAACGCATTGCTCAAAACCTCAAACAACATGGTTCTATCGCCTTAATTATGACCGCGGTCTGCTTCGTGGCAGTTTTTGGCTTGATCATGTACAATAACTTTGTCATCTCCGATGGCGCTATCCGGTTAATTTCCGGTGAATGCCCCGATGTACAAGTGGAAATGAACGCAAATACGGAAAACAACACCCTTCTCACCCACATCGCCGCCAGAACCGGCGTACGCAAAGCCATCTATTATGGTTATGCTGCCTGTATCATTGACTATCAGGAAGTACTGGCTTATGTAACGGAAGATTTTGAGCAGACTGAAACCGAGATGCTCTATGAGGGACGTCACCCAAAACACGATAATGAAACCGCATTTAATGGATATTTAGCAGAAATTCTGGGGAAACAAATCGGTGATACAGTAACCATTACTATGGGAAGCGTAAAAGAGGACTATCTCCTCACAGGTTTATTCCAGACCTCCAATTACCTTGGTATGGATATAGAAATGACCCGCAGTGGTGTGGAGCGCCTGCAGGCAGACTATCAGTGGAGCAATATTAATATATATCTGTCAGACGGCACCGATGCAAAAGAGTTTATAGACGAACTTCAGGGATTAAACGATCAGCGCATATCCAGCACGCAGGACTTTCAAGAATTTTTAGGCACCTTTATCAATTCCTACGCTTCGATTGTGAGGATTTTGGTTACTGTGCTCATGGTCATTGTCTCGCTGGTAATTCTGCTGATTCTGTATTTAATGATAAAAGCAACCATCCTGAGAGAAAAACGAGTTCTGGGCATTCAAAAGGCGGTGGGGTTCACAACCGGGCAGTTGATGTGGCAAATCGCACTCATGTTCATACCATCTGTGGCGTTTGGCGTGGCAGCAGGCGGGATAGCGGGGTATTTCGCCACAAATCCCCTGTTATCGTTTATATTCAAGCGCATTGGTATCATTAAAGTGAATTTTACGATTTCTCCAATATGGGTTGTATTTTTGAGTGTGGGTATTTTACTGCTAGCCTACGCCGTATCTATGCTGGTTGCATGGAGAATACGTAAAATCAGCGCGTATACACTTATCAGTGAATAGGAACATAAAAATGCGTAACAGTTCATCTTTTGTTTCGTGTACGAATGGGGGGGATGGGTGAAAAACCCGGACATGTAAGGTACAGACCTGGTTTTCCGGCAGCGGGAGGAGACAGGGCAGCGAATTATCGCTGTTGGAAACCAGGTCTGTACCTTACTCTAAATATTCTAATTGTAAGTGTACGAAAAATTGTTTATTCAAATAGATTTAAGCGCACACCGATACCAAGTCTTAAAGCATTTTGATATACATGATAACCCCATGCCACATCTTCTGCTGCCATTCCATCCGTGACAAGAATAATCTTTTCCTTCTTATTACTCCGAGCTTTTACTTTGTTTGCTGCTATATCTCCTAAGTTTATAATTTTTTGAACAGGCAGTATTTTTTCAACCATAACATAATCCATTATCAGTCCGCTTATACCTGGTTGATTTCGGGAATAACCTCCCGGAAGTCCATCCAGTTCAGCAGCATATGCTTCATACATTTTCCAGTTATCAACAACAATTTTAGTTCGCAGAATAAAATCTTTGCTTAAATCTGCAGCAGCAGGTAAAGAAATGAGAACACCATCCTTAAGCCATTCTTCTTCTATTCTTGGCGGTGCACTTCCTGATGTTGCGACATTAATGATATCACTGTTTCTTACTGCTTCTTCAACACTGTCCACATGAAATGCTTTTACTTTAAATTTCTCTGATAGTTCTGCACATAAACTGTCTGCTGAATCCTTATATCTGCTGTAGACTTTAACCGTATTTACATTTTTACATACATCAAGGATAGCCAAAATACTTGCTCTATTGATAATGCCACAGCCAATAAGCCCTACTGTTTCAGAATCTTCATTCGCTAAAAACTTAGCACCCACCCCCGGAACAGCTCCTGTTCTTACGGAGCTTAACATATTCGCGGACATTAAGCAAAGCGGAGCTCCTGTATCTGCATCGTTTAGCATAACAGTTAAAATAGATCTGGGCAATCCTTTCTCACGATTGGCAACATTTGATCCATACCATTTTTGACCGCACACATTAAATCTGCCGCCCAGATAAGCAATAAGAGACATAAATCTTCGGTCTGGACCTTTAACAGGCATATTTTCAAATTCAGATCTTTCAGGGAAAAACAACTTTTGACCATGTGAGTTTTGATTTTTCCCGCCCATTACATAGTCTCCTTTTGAAATCAAGCCAAACATCTCAATCATGATTTCAATACATTTGTGCATATCCGATACACCGGCTTTTATTGCGTCCTTCTCTGACAAGTAAAGAAAATCTACTTTACTGTTCATAACAGTCATCCTCCCTCTAATTCTGATAATTCATTTATCCTCCTGCAGCTGATGTATCATAAACTCTTTAACCTTTGGTAAGATACTTTTTACATTCAACAGCCACATTATTTCATTCATAACCCTAATATCTTTTGAAGCATTCTTTATTTTGGCCATTGATATCATTTTATTGCGATTCAATTGTTTTCTTATTTGTCTCCGGGAAAAATTAATATATCTGTTTCACGCTTAATTCATATGAATTATTAAACTCTTTTACTAATTTGTTAAAAAAATATTCTAACACCAACTGATCCATATAACCTCCAAAACTTTTTAATCAAAGTAATGTTTTGCAAAAATTGTTTTGATAATCATATTAGAACTTTCCGATTAAATCAATGTTTTACATAAGGATAATTTATGATTTTATTATAATTTTCAATGATCTCTGCTGAAATTCTTCTGACCTCTTTGACTATGGCGTTGACTATTTCCCAATAGATTTATTATTAAGAATAAAATCTTATTATGTTACTTCTATTATACGTTGATTGGATCTCTAAATGCAAGTTAGAATGTCACAATATTTATAAATGCAACAGTTCAGCCTGACGGCTGAACTGTTTACTAAAAACTGCTTGATGTATACCATACTGTAACAACAATAACTTCTTTTTTTGTTCTCATCCAAATCCCGATACGCCCTTTGCAACAATTTTACTGTATATCTTTTATCCAATATGCTTCCTCCTGAGTGAGGCGAGCGTATCCTTGGCATCCATCAACTCTGCTCCGCCCGCATATTCTTTTTCAGCTTCTGCAATCGCTTCATCAATCCGGACAGACTCCATAAGTTTTTCATAAGTCTCAATACTCATAACTACCAAATCACCATACCCATTCTTGGTAAAAAAAATGGGCTCCTGCTTTGCGTGACATATATCAGAAATCTCATTTGTATTTCTTAAATCAGTAATCGGTCTGATCTGCGGCATATCCACACCTCCTTATCTGTACATAGTTATACATTACAGCCTGAGAAGAATATCGGCCAGATCACGAGGGGCGGATTCAAACGGGCAGTGCCCTGTTTCGAGTGTGTACACCTCACCGCAATAAGATTCAGCTATCATTTTGTTTTGCAGGCTTATATCGACTACCTGATCGAGTACACATCGCACATATGCTTTTGGGATGTCACCCCACTTATCATTAAGAATGACAGCCTGATTCTGGGCAGCGTTAGATTCGGGACCAAGACGCTCCGCTAATACCAGCGCCGTTTCTCTCGGAATATCATTAAAAATAAAGTCAGCGCAGGAATCCGGCATAACCGTTGACGTTTTTCTATCCGCAGACAGTATAAAATCATAACCTGACGCCATGAGTTTTTCGTGAAATGTTGGCTTTAAAGTTTTGGTTATCCCGACGCAACTTTGACCGTCTCGTGGTAAAAACGCTGAAACATATACAAGTTTTTTGATTTTGTCGGGGATATAGGACGCCGCTTGGCTCGTAATCATACCGCCGAAACTGTGACCGACAAGAAAAACCGGTCCGTTAAGCGGTGCTATCAAAGCTTCAACAGTACGGGCATATGTTTCAAGATTCTGTTCTACTATAGGCGATTTGTCCTCTCCATGCCCGGGCATGTCCGGGACTATGACGGTATGCCCTTCAGCTTCCAGCAATGGTCGGATTTTCTCCCAACACCAACCGCCGCACCATGCTCCATGGACAAGGACAAAAATATTACTCCTTTTCATTGTTCTCCTTTTGTCACTGTGTAAGACCAGTCGTGCTTTTGTTTTCGTTCCTTTCCGAAGTATCGCCATTGTTCATGTGATCATATTCCCGTTTTCCTTTTATGTACACTGCCACTGTGGGCGTATATGTTAACTCGTGTACATCAAGTTCTAAAACATCGGCTATGGCAACCCCGATACGAAAAGACGTGCCGTTTATTCCTCTCTCTCCGGATTCAAATTTTTGGTACTGGCGAATATTGATTGAAGCCGCGTCTGCTACCTGCTGCTGCGTCAATCCCAGCTTTTCGCGCCGTTCTTTTAGTATCGTGTGTTCCTGCTTTACTACTTCATAACCTGATAAATCAAATTTGCTATTCAAGAGAAAATCCCTCCGCTTCATTACGCCCGATTGGGCATAATGAAATAATACATCAATATTAGGCAAAAAGCAATAAGCATTGAAAAAATATTGGTTAATCCGTCCGGCTGCTGGCGGCGCGTCTTTCGTTTCGGAGCTTAGAGCATTTCGGCAATTTGTTCACGGATACGCTCATCGGTGTACTCCGGTCACGGGTTTTTTATGATTCTTTGATTCTTTAAAAAGCTTTTTATATGATTTTTAAAAACCTTGACATATAGAAAAAAAGAGCATATACTAATATCAGTGACCATTATGCTATATATAGTCATTGATATTATATAAGGAGGCTCTACACAATGCCAAAAGCATTTAGTGAACACGAACGTGAAATTGTTAATGCAGCCATGCTTGATGTGGGTGCTGCCCTTTTGCGCCAAAAAGGTATTCGGCAGGTAACGATTGAGGACATTACAAAAGGGGCTAATATAGCCAAAGGTTCTTTCTACTCTTTTTATGATTCGCGGGAGGAATTATTTTGGGACATCATTAAGCGGGAAGAACAGCAGCTTATTGAACAGATTATGGTTGTATCGGCAGAAGATATTGGCATAAAAACAAAGGTAAAGAAAATTTTTTACGATCTATTTTTAGAAGATGGTTGCATTGTGTACTATCTGCCGCAAACAGATATAGAGTATATTACACGCAAGCTGCCGCCTGACCTGATACAATCCGACATGAAAAGCGGACAGGATATTGTCAAAACACTTCTGTCAATGTGTGGTTTGGATGCAAGTCAGGAAAGTGTGGAGATACTTATAACAATGATACACACCTTACAGTTTGTCAGTTCCAGTGATTTTCTGCAAACGGGCATGGCCCGAAAAAAGATGTTAGGCATTATGGTTGATGCCTTTGCGGATTATCTTGGCGGGGAGGAAACAGAGTGAGCATTTTAGTAAAGCATATCTGGAGGAATATTCGAGAAAATAAATTCCGCAGTATGGTAATTGTTTTGGTTGTTCTCTTGTCTACAGCCGTATCATTCGTTGTATTCAATTTGCAGGATATTATTATCTATAACTACGATAAAGTTTACAATGCTTCCGTTGGTCAGGCAAACATTACGATACAACAAAACGACGCAATGGCATATTCACTTCAAGACCTTAATTTAGATGGTACTATTATTGAAAAACAATCAAATATTTATCAGTTTGCGGGTCGGTATGAAACAGGTCTATCTGTTATAAAGGTAAACCTAATAGGCGTCAACATAAATGAATATCAGAACATGGACGCTGTATCGCTTCTAAATGTACAAGAGGGCTTTTCCTTACATCCCAGTGAGTGTGTAATAAGTTTGAAAGCCGCCGAACAATACGGCCTATCTGTGGGTAATCTTATTTCTGTAAACATACAGGAGCAGGAGCTTGTTTTTCAAATTGCTGCTATAGCCAAGCCAAACAGAACCTTTTATGAGGAAAAAGGAAACTTTCAAATTCTTATTTCTTTGGAAGATGCTAATACAATCAATGGAACAGCTCAAATGGCTACAAAGACGAGACTAAAAGTTAGTGATTTAGATTTGGGTGCTACTGTTGAGCAGTTACAAACTCAAAATGTTGGCTTTACGGTTTTTGAGGGTGAGGAATTTGAGAAGTTGCACTATAATCTTTCTACTATTGCAAGCGTACTGCTTATTATCGTTATCATTGTCATCCTGATTGGGGTATATATACTGTACTCGCTCGTCAAGTTGATTATGGTTGACAGGCTTCCGATTATTGGAACTTTTCGCAGCGTAGGCGCAAGCCGAGGAAAGGTAATTAATATTCTGCTATTGGAATTTCTTTCTTACGGCTTTATCGGAACAGTTTTAGGGTTGTTAGCAGCTGTACCGTTATTGCCGTTCATAGCGGATTTGTTCAATCAATACAAGGAGCTTGGTATTGCTACGGAAGTCACATACAGCTTTGGATATGGCGTCTCTGCTACTTGCATTGGATTACTTCTGCCGGTTTTTTCCGCACTGGCCTATGTTATCCAGACAAGCAAAACGCCACTAAAAGACATTATACTAAAGCCATCTTCTAAATTAACTGAAACATCTGTAAAAAGCTACATGGTAGCCGCGTTGCTGGTAATTGCTTCGTTGGCATTGTATTTCTTTAATGTGGGCGACAACATGATTATAGGGTTTATTGGCTTGTTCTGCCTGATATGCAGCGCTGCTGTTTTAGTCCCTGTTTCAATGACTGTGATAGCAAGATTGGTAAAGCTGTTTGTGAAAACAGGCAGCGTCGCAATAGGGCTTCATAACCTGCAAAGCAACAAGACCGTTCGCAATATTGGCAGTATGTTTACTGTTGTTATTTTGATTGTTGTAATGATGACAACATTAACGAACGGAATAAAAAATGTGGCGGCTACCGATATTGCGAACAGTTCAGCGTATGATGTAATTGTCACACTGAACGGGGAAGATGTGCGAGCAAGCGATTTGCTGGAATTCAAGAATGTTGATGGCGCTTTGGATAGTTATGAAAGCCTTTGGTTCGGGGATTACTGTATTGGTTCCAGCCGTGTATACGGGATAGGTCAGTTTAACGCGCTAAATGAGTATATACGCGCTCTTATATATGATGGCGACAATCTTGACGAACTGTTGCAGAATACGGCACACGGTATCATTGTAGACGAGTATTGGGCGCGGGTACAGAACCTTTCTGTCGGTGATATAGTAACCTTTTATACTGATGAAAAACAAACAAGCAAAATTGGTAATTTCACAGTTGCCGGGTTTTGGGATAGCTCTACAGGTACAACGGATAGAGGGTTTGTTGGTATAAGCCTTGACGACTTTCAAAGTCTGATAACCGATGTGCCGGACAAGATTCTCGTAAGAACGTCAACTCCCGAAAGTGTAGCGCAAGCCATATCAGAAAGATACCTTGATACAGACATCGCGGCTGTTACAACAGAAAAATATATGGATGAACAAATTGCGGCAGTTAATACCATGATTGGGATGTTGTTCGCCTGTGCGGTATTAGGCGCAATCATCATTGTGTGCGGCATAATAAGCAATTTGATAGTGTCATTTATTGGGCGCAAAAAGGAATATGCCGTGATGTATAGTGTGTGCATGAGTAAACGCCAGCTTATGAATATGTTGTTTTGGGAGTTCTTGTTTTCCTGTATTTCCATAGGGTTGGTATCTATTGTTGCCGGATTTGCGCTCTCCGAATGGTTTCTATCAAAAGCCGCCAACGGAACGGGTATGGTGATTGATTTCCAATTTAGCATTACTATTATGCTTGCAATATTGGCCGTAGTTTTTGGTATTTATGCGGTGACAACCACATTCCCCATTCACAAGCTAAAAAAATTAAATGTCATGGAGGAACTACGATATGAATGAGATTTTAACCGCAAACAAGGTTAGTAAGCAATATTCATTAGGTGCGCAGCAAATTCCTATTCTGCATGAAATAAACTTAACGGTTAAAAAAGGGGAGTTTATTTCGATTATGGGGCCTTCAGGTTGCGGCAAAAGCACCCTATTGTATCTCTTGGGAGGATTAGATACACCAAGCAGCGGTGAGGTTTTTATCAACGGGAAAAACATAGCCGACATGAGTGATAAAGAAAAATCGGTTATGCGGCGCAATTATATGGGTTTTGTGTTTCAATTTTACAATTTGGTTCAAAACCTCACCATTAAAGAAAACATATTGCTGCCAATCGTGATGGACGGAAAAAAAGCGTCTGGCTACAAGGAAAAGATAGATAGAATTTTAGATATTGTGGGATTAACTGACCGGGCCAACTTCACACCCCGCGAACTATCCGGCGGACAGCAACAGCGAACAGCCATTGCTCGTTCTCTTATTGCGAACCCGGAATTTATTTTAGCCGATGAACCGATAGGTAATCTGGATAGTAGATCAGGACCGGAAATCATGGAGTTGTTCCGATACATCAATAAAGAAATTGGGACTACCATCATACAGGTTACGCACTCATATGAAGCAGCAAAAGGCACTAAGGTTATTCATATGAAAGACGGTAGAATTAAACAGGAGAATTGAAAGAAAAATAATAATCCATAGCGCAAGCAATCGCGGCCCTACCAGACGACCACTAAAATCAGGCGCTAATACCATAATTCTTTCCTGCTTTTCATTTTTTATTATTTATTATTAAATATTTTCATAGCTTTCCTAACATCTTCCTTCATGGCTTTTCCTGCAGCGTCTGCAATATCATGGAAGAAGGTTATATCCTGCGTGTCCAATAATTCCTTAACAGCCTTCGTACCTGCATGAGACATATAAGAGTAATAGTTAATCTTGCTGATTCCTTTACCGATGGCAGTCCTATAATCCTCCGGACTTACCCCGGAGCCGCCATGCATAACCAGCGGAATTTTGACCAAAGACTTAATTTTCTCAATCCGGTCAAAATCCAGTACAGGTTTCACCTTATAAATACCATGTGCTGTTCCAAAAGAAGCTGCCAATGCATCGATCCCTGTTTCTTCTACAAACTTTTTTGCCAGTTCCGGATCTGTATACATATCTTCCACTTTATTCTCGCCCGGCTTCGCACCTGCTTCCCTGCCGCCAAGTACACCAATTTCTGCTTCTACGGATGCACCTGTCTTTGCAGCCATTTTCACCGCTTTTTTTGTGTTCTCAGCATTTTCTTCATAAGATAGCAGGGAACCATCATACATTATAGAGGTGAATCCCATGTCCAGAGCCCTTTGCAAATAGTCAAGTGTTTCACCATGATCCAGATGGACACATACGGGAACATTCGCCTCTTTCGCCATAAACATCATAACCGGTCCGATATCTGCAAGA
>Ga0153941_1000589_pt1 | contig 15924 bp, 18 predicted proteins | sample TSNJ025MetaG_FD_104733 | JGI IMG/M metagenome (GOLD analysis project Ga0153941, IMG submission 104733) | Attine ant fungus gardens microbial communities from New Jersey, USA - TSNJ025 MetaG | ecosystem: Host-associated > Fungi > Mycelium > Unclassified | place: USA: New Jersey, Brendan T. Byrne...
AGCATTCTCCTTTGTACAATATATTGAATGATTAACCTTCATAGCGATTATACTATATAATAAAAATATTCATATTGTTTTGCAATCTATATTTCTTTTATTCTTTATTATATTAACCGTCTTATTATAATTAGTAATTGTTATATCATTCAATTCATTTTTTCTTGTTCAATTTGTTAGATGTCTGTTATCTTTCTATAGCTTTTCTACTATACAGCTGATAACTTTTATTCAATTGCTTGGACTTCTTGCTCTTGAAATTTCTCTCATTTCCAATCCTCCTTTTTTATTTTCTATAGCTACATTCTCCTATATGATAAATAATATAAGAATATAAATATCATTATAAAACCTCAACATGTCTTGAATCATTGAAAATCGTATTGATTTCTGAAACCATACATCTAAACTATATGACATTGCATTGTAATAATAACATTGTATTATATACTTACTATACAATTATATTCATAATCTGTCAATATTATTTTGTTGACTTATTGTTATAAATATTATAAAATATATTCAACTATTGAAGCTAGCAACAATTTATCTTTGCAAAGAGTTATTATCACTTATAAGTATCGTTCAGTTTCAAAAAAAAGAGAAAGGAAATTTCCAAATGTTAGATAGATTAAATACGCTTTCAAATCGGGATAAGGACATCCTGGAAGCCTTGTGGGGTGCTTCTACCCCTTTGACTGCTTCTCAAATCATACAATCTAATCCAGAATTACGTATGACCACAGTCCAATCCGTCTTACGGAAGCTTTTGAACAAAAATATTGTAGCAGTAGCTGATATCGTTCACAGTGGTACTGTACTTTCCAGACGCTATAAGCCCAATATCTCTGCTGAAGAATATACTATTGCACAATTACAGGAACTAGGTAAAAAAATATCCAAGACTAACTTAATGACCCATCTTCTGGATGCTGAAAAGAACCCCAAAAAAGTCATGGAAGAAATTAGACAGCTAGAAGCCATGTTGGAAGAATATAAGAAAAAACTGTAGCCACAGATATGAGGAAAATACTATGAACTATTCCTTTTCCACAGTGTTTATCACTATTTTAGCCTGTAATATTTCCCTGTTTTTGTTAGTCATAATATTCCACAACAAAAAGTTATTAATGAATGCTGGCTATAAACTACTAACGATTTTTACAGGACTTACACTTATGCGGTTACTTTTCCCATTTGAACTCCCTATTTCTAGTAACATTTATTTCCCAGAGCTTCTCTCATGGTTAGTATCCGGTCTACGCCAGCCCCATATCACCTTCTTCAAATGGCAATTATCCATTTGGAACCTCTTTGAATCCATCTGGATAATTGGTATTCTGGTTGGCATACTACATTACATATGGGAATGGAAATACCTTCATCGCATTATTGTAGAAAATGGCATTAATGTTTCTAACAACAAAAAATATTTCATTTTGCTTAATAGGATATGTAGGAGGAAAAAAAAGGAAAACAATTTCCGGATATATGAAGTGCCCTCCATTACCGATCCAATGATATGCGGACTCTGGAATCCACATATCCTTATGCCTACATCCATGCAGATAACAGAAAATGAGCTTTATTACATCCTCTGCCATGAGACATCACATTATTTCAACCACGACCTATTATTTAAATTGCTTGTCCATATGGTCTGTATCCTATACTGGTGGAATCCTGCTTGTCGAATACTGAAACGGCAAACAGATATACTCTTGGAGCTACGCGTGGACCAGGAACTTACAGCCTATAATTCTAGCCAGAAAGTTGATTATTTAAATTGCCTGTTAAAAGTTGCAAAGGGATCTGACCATACAGGCTTATCCCAAACTGCCATTTTCTTCTGTAGTAAAAATAACTCCCTCTTCTTCACCCGATTTCAGTTTCTTCTGGAAGAGCAGAACATTAAACGTAGATATTTATTAAATTATAGCTTGTTAGTACTAATGTCTGGCATATACTTGCTTTCCTATTTCTTAATTTTTGAGGCAGATTACCTACCGCCAGAAATTGCCCAAACAGTGGATGTACCTACTGCTGAGAATACCTATCTGATAGAGAATGGTGATGGAACATATGATGTAATATATGACGGTATATTTATTGAAACAACTGAGTCATTAGAATACTATCCAAATGACTTAAAGATAATAAAAAAAATTAAGGAGACAACTCAAAATGAAGAATGAAAAATGTAAAAAGTTCTTAACTATTAGCTTTCTGGCCTTTTCTCTTTCCATTATGCTCATACCATATAACCATATTCAGGCCAGCTCCCCCCAACAAGTCAGAGAAAATGCGGTCATAACCACATATTCTGATAAAATCCAATGGGTTTTTGATACTATCAATGGGAAACGATATAAAAGGCTTTACAATTTTTCTACCCGTACTTGGATTGGCGATTGGATCTTGATTGGATAAATGCAAAAAAAAATTGGGACTGCAAAATTTATACCCCCTACAATAACTGAGATTCTCATCTGTCTGTTATTACAGGGGGCATAAATTTTGCTCTTAGGATTTGCCGAATAATTAGTTGTGCTTTTGTTTCAAAAATGACCACGCTTTTGGTCGTTTCTGAAACAAATTAGCACAAGTTATTATTCGGCACAGCCTTATCCAGCAACACTATTTTGCTTCATTAATATCCGGAATCGAATCCGTAGATACATACTGCTTACCCATCCACGCCTTACCTGCACATCCGAATATTTCCATATAATGTTTTGCTGTTTCCTTATATCCCAACTCCAGCATCGGGAATAACGCATAGATATTATTACCTTCCATCCCAACCGCCTGAATCTTATCATATGCGCCTTTAAATAAATCATTGGCAATATTTACCTTGCTGATACCTTTTTTACAAGCCAGGGCAAGATTATCATCACCAGTGCCGGAACCGCCATGGAGCACGAGAGGAACCGGAACCTTCTGTGCCAGTTCTTCCAGTAAGTCGAACCGCAGCTTAGGCTCTCCCTTATAAACGCCGTGTGCGGTACCGATTGCAACAGCAAGGCAGTCCACACCGGTCTCTTCCACATATCTGACCGCTTCCTCCGGTACTGTCAATGCGGAAATACCGTCCACCTGATAATTCTCTCCCACTCCCACATGTCCCAATTCCGCTTCCACACCGATGCCTGCTGCATGGGCTATGCGTACCAATTCTTTTACCTGTGCCACATTTTCTTCATAGGGCAGTTTGGAACGGTCAACCATGATTGTATTAAAACCCGCCCTGATTCCCTTTACAGCATCTTCAAAGGTATCGCTGTGGTCGAGAATCAAAGCTGCCGGTACATAGGTTTTCGTCACCATGTCATTCAGAATTCTTCCGAAGTAATCCATATCAGGATTATGGCCATAACCGCACAGCATAATCAGTGGGGAATTGGTCTCTTCCGCTGCTGTTATACATGCTCTGGCTGATAATTCGTTTATTGCAGCTACAGCAGGCACTCCATAGTTACCTTCTTTTGCTCTCTTTAATATTTCTGCCATTGATACTAACATTTTCTGTCTCCTTCATTCTTATCGCAATATTTTTATATATCAGACAATCTTGTGATATACTCCTGTAATGCCTTTTCTATCTCTATGGCTGTGTCCATTTCCAATATCTGTCCTGTAAGAATCTTACATGCTCTGGTATCCAGTTTTCCGATCAACTCCTTCGCCTCAGGAATTGCGGATGCTGCCATACTATATTCATCCAGACCCATTCCCACAAGGAGCGGAATCATTTTCGGGTCACCTGCCGCTTCACCGCACATACCGCAGGGAATCCCTTTTTTATGGGCACCGTCAATTGTCATCTGAATCAATTTAAGAACTGCAGGGTGGAAATAGGTGTATAGCTCCGCAACCTCTTCATTCCCCCTGTCAACAGCCAGTGCATATTGGGTCAAATCATTGGTTCCTATGGAAAAGAAATTGCATTCCCCTGCAAATTGCTCTGCGCATATGGCTGTTGCCGGTATTTCGATCATGATGCCCACCGGTATCTCTTCCTTATAGGGTATATTTTTATCCTTCAAGTCCTTTTTACAGATCTCAAGCTGTTCTTTTGCCCACCGTAACTCTTCCAGGGAAGAAATCATGGGAAACATAAGCTTAAGCTCGCCATATACAGAAGCCCGCAGAAGCGCCCGCAGCTGTGTGTGGAAAACCTCTTTCTCCTTACGGCAGAGCCTTATTGCCCTGAGTCCCATAAAGGGGTTGGATTCATGAGCCATATGCAGCGCAGGAACTTCCTTATCTCCTCCTATATCCAATGTCCTGACTATGACCGGTTTGCCGTGCAGTGTCTCAAGAACTCTTCTGTATGCTGTATACTGCCTGTCTTCATCAGGTAAGGTACGGGAAGAAAGATACAGGAATTCCGACCGGAACAGACCGATACCTTCGCCTCCCCTTTCCAATACTTTGTCCGCATCATCGGGGGTTCCGATATTGCCGCATACCTCCACCTTAATACCATCCTTTGTTACTGCATCAGTTTCAGCCAGCAGATTCCTTCTTTCCTTTTCTTCCTTCTGACATGCAATCCCCTTAAGCAGATCTTTGATTTTCCCGCTGTCCGGATTTAAAAACACTTCTCCTGATTCTCCGTCAAAGCCGATATACTGCCCTGTTTCTATTCCGGACAGCAATCCTTTTACTCCTACTACAGCCGGAATATCAAGGGTCTTGGCCAGGATCGCCGTATGAGAGGTCACACCACCCATCTCCATCAGCATACCGGCAACCATTTTTACATCCATACCGGCGGTTGTGGAAGGGGTAATATCATGCCCGGCCAGAATCACTGGCTCCAGCAAAAAGCTGATGTCTTCCTTTTCAATATGCAATATCCTGCGGACAAGATTTTCCTTGATGTCCCTGATATCTGAAGCTCTCTGGGCAAAATACTCATTTCCCATTTCTTCAAACTGCTTTACAAGGCCGCTCATCACCTGTTCCACTGCTGCTGCTGCTCCGCTTCCGTTTGTAATCGCATCTTTAATGGGAAGAACCAGCCCATCGTCTGTCAGAAGAGTGCAATGTACATCCAGAATATCCGCGCCTGTCACCCCGGCTGTTTCACTGATTTTTTCTTTTAATTCCATGGTTTTTCTCAGTACATCAGCCTGCGCATCCAGGAACTTATTTGTTTCTTCTGCCGGATTTCCGGTCTCAGTGGGGAATATAACAGGTTTATCCTTTAATACCAACACCTTTCCATAACACAATCCTTTTGAAACTCCGTAACCTTGCATGCCATTGCCCCCTTGTTTATTCTCCCATGCCCTGGGCAATCAGTTCAGAAACTGCCTCACATGCATCTTGTTCATCCGGGCCCTCACAGACTATTTCGATCTCGGTACCGCAGTCAACACCGGCGGCCAAGATACCCAGCAGTGATTTTGCATCAAACCGTTTCTCGTCTACTGCAATTTCCACTTTCGAGCGATAGTGCTGTGCCTTTTTTATTAAAAGATTGGCTGGTCTTGCATGAAGCCCGGATTTGGCAGTCACTATGACCTTCTTTTTTACCATTGGCGAATCCTCCTGTCAGAATGTTATTACTATCCGGAATGTATCGGGACGGACAGCCGCTTCAAATGCTTCCTGGGCCTTTTCATAAGTAAAGATGCCCGAAATCAGTCTTTCCGGATTTATGATATTTTTAGACAGCATATTCACGGAACGACGGAAGGAACGGACACTGGGGCTTGCAGCTCCGGTTATAATTGCTTCCGAATTATGAAGCCAGTTGGGGCTGATCTCAAAGGGTTTATCCGGATGTTGTGAGCTGTACATGATACAGCGTCCCATTGGCGCCGTCATCATAACAGCCTGCTTCGCCACCGCTGAAACAGGTGTTGTATTAAACACAACTTCCGCACCTCGCCCTTCTGTCAGGGATTTCATATATGCCACAGCATCCTGTTCCATTGGACTGAAGGTGATATCGCATCCCAATTCCTCCGCTATTTTTCTTCTTTCTGCATCAGGTTCGCTTAAGATAACCCTTGCACCGCTGAGCTTTGCACTGATTACATGGAGCAAACCCATGATTCCGCCGCCGATGACTACCACATCATCACCCAATTCAATTCTGCCTTTTTCAATACTGTTAAGTACACAAGCCAGAGGCTCTGCAAAAACAGCTCTGGTATCCGGCAGCTCCTCCGGTATTCTGTATGCCTGGGAAGCATTGATATTCAGATATTCCCCCATACCGCCGGTACCCATTATCTCCATGTCTGAGCTGTCAAGGTTATTCATCTCCACACAGAGGTTCTCTTCCCCTCTTCTGCAGAAATAGCATTTACCGCACACATTAATCAATCTGGCCACTATCCTGGCGCCAACCGGAAAATCTTTTTCACTGACACCCTCTCCAAGGGCAGCCACCTCTCCGGTTATTTCATGTCCGCCGATAAAAGGCAGCGGCATATGGGATTCTCTGGTAAATGTTCTTTGTTCCCATGTGCATATCGCACATGCATTTATTTTCATTAAAATCTGATTCACCTTCGGCACAGGTTTTCTAACCTCCACTACCTCCGCCTTACGCTCATCAACGATTGCCACTGCCTTCATTTTCCTATCCATTCTCATTCTCCTTTATGTCCGTAATAAAATAATTTGTATAGATTCTGCAGCTCTTCCGCCGTTGGGTCTTTTGGTGCAAACAAAATATTTGAATCACTTAAAGCCATCATTACATAAGAAGGAATCCTGTCCAGATATTCCTGTTCGGGTATACCCGTATCTTTTAAGGCTGCAGGCATTCCAACCATGTCATACATCTTCCGTATTCTGTCTGTCAGTTTATGCTGTTTCTCCAGGGATGTTCCGGTAATTCCCAACTGGTCCGCCACTTCTTCATATACAGGCTGGGGAATGAGATATTCCATTGTATAGGGAAGCAGCAATCCGGTCATCAATCCATGCGGCTTGCTGAAATCACCTCCGGCCTGATCCATGCCATGTGCCATACCTGTTATGGAATTGTTGATCCCGGCACCTGCCATGGTCGCTGCTATATGTACCTTTTCCCTTGCCTGTTTGTCACCCTGTATGGACTTCGGCAGCTCCTTGATCAGGGTTACCGCCGCCTGAATGCACTGCATACGCACCATTGTAGAGGCCAGCATGGATACGCCGGCCTCCAGGGCATGCGCAAGGGCATCGGTTCCCGAATAAGCAATATTCCCCGGCGGCAGGCTTTTTAATAAATCAAAATCCATGATCGCCAGATTCGGAATGATTTCATTGGTAAGAATCATCTGTTTTCTTTTTTCATCATCCTTTACAACTGCACAGCCGGTAGTCTCAGATCCGGTTCCGCTTGTTGTGGGAATTGCAATTAAAATCGCTTTTCCCGGAAAAGGTTCTACTTCATATGCTTGGGTTGCTTTTGTCCAGTCATATTCGGGAAGTTCGTAAAACAGCCACAATGCTTTTGCCGTATCCATTACCGAACCGCCGCCGATGGCAACAATAACATCAGGGGCAAATTCACGGATTTCTTGTATAGGCTCCTTAAGCATATACATGTGAGGTTCTGTGGGCATATTGCAAATGATTCTATACTCTGCTCCTTCCAATATATTTTTAAATAATTTTTTTTCCAGATTCAAAGCCTTTATAATCTGCGTATCCACAACGAAAGCAAGCTTTTTATCTTTATACTCTGCTAATTTTCCAATACTTCCATTACCTGACACGTAATCTGTTGTCTTAAACATTGTGTACTGCATCTTCGTATCTCCTTCCCGTTAACCTAATATACCTGTCATACCTCCAATGATACCGACTGCCACAATTACCAGTAATACCTTAACGGAAGAGAGGCCTTTTTTCAGCATCTGATAACAGCTAAGTGTCATCAGAAGAGGCAGCAGCTTCGGTATTATGGCATCAAATAACTGTTCCTGTACATTAAAAACGCTTTCTACACTCTGGCTGATCTGTATGCCGCAGCTCATGGATACGTAATTGGCCACCAGAGCCCCCAGAACCATGCAGCCCATAATATTTGCACCTGAGATAATCTTATTTATAATACCATTTTCCAATAATTTCAGGATAGCATCACTGCCTTTTTTATATCCCATCATAAACAGGCTGTATGATATGCCGAAGACAACAGCTATCATAATCAATGCGTAAATAATGGGGGCAGCCATATTTCCGGTGCTGGCCATATCAATTGCAAAAGCCAGAAGAAGCGGTACAATAACGCCCTGAATCACACTGTCGCCGATACCTGATATGGGTCCCATAAGACCGGTTTTTATAGAAGTAATAGCTTCACCGTCAATATCACCGCCTGCCGCTTTCTGTTCTTCCATGGCAACGGTAAGTCCTGTAATGGAAGAGCCGAGACAAGGCTCGCAATTGAAAAATCCTGCGTGGCGTTTCAGCATCTCCTTTTGTTTTTCCACATCATCTTTATAGAGTTTCTTTGCAATGGGTACCATGGAATGCATAAAACCTGTTCCCATCATGCGTTCATAATTATAATTTGCCTGGTTATTAAACAGCCAGGTAATCCAGGAACGCCTTACTTCTTTATCCGTTAATTTATTTGTTTCTTTTTTTACCTGATCAGACATTAACCTCTCCTCCTCTTACATTCTTAAGTTGTGTATACACGATTGCACAGCAAAGCGCCAGGAAACCGATTGCTATCATGCTCAGTCCGAAGTAAACCGCCAGTAAGAATCCCATAAAGAAGAAGACTCTGGCTTCACCTTTGAATATGTAAATCAGGGTTAATCCGATACCAAGCGCCGGCATCATTCCGCCGATGATAATCATTACACCAAGTACGGTACCTCCCAATGCATTTATGGCGCCTTCAATATAGCTTGCTCCAAAATAAGCCGCCAGGAAGCAGGGAATTGCAGTCATAAAGAACAGCATAAGCTGGGGCAGCAGCACATCTGCGATCCAGACCTTCTCCGGCTTCCCGTCTTCCACGAATTTATCGGCAAGATGAGCAAAGAATGAGTCCAGTGTAAGTCTGCCAAACCAGAGCAGGGTACCGATCAAACCAATGGGAACGGCAATTGCAAGTGCGGCTTCTGTATCCAGACCGCCGGTAATGGCAAGTGCGGATCCCAGAATACCCGCCAGACACATATCACCCGGCAAGGCTCCGCCGGCAGATATGAAACCAATATACATCAGGTTGATTGTTGCCCCCACGATCAATCCGGTGACAGGATCCCCAAGTATCAATCCTGTCAGGAATCCGCCGATCAAGGGTCTGTAAATGGTGTAATAACCGATTGGTCCCGCAACAATGGAACTGTTCCCAAGATAATACAATATTCCTAATAACATTCCTTGTAAAACACTCATATTTCACTTCTCCTTTTCTTATGCTTCCAACATTTTCCGTACGTCAACCGGACTTTCCACAGGTACCAGCTGAAAAACGATCTCCGTACCGCCTTCGATCATCCGTTTCATAGAATCCATTTCCTCCCGGCTCGCTGAAACATTTCTGTTGAACTTCTTTCTTCCTTCCTTTGCACCCATACCTCCCAATACAATCCGCTTAAGCTTAACACCTCCTTCTATGAGTTTTTCCAGGGTCTGGGGGACTTTTACAAGTATAATAATTTTTTCGCCGCTCTCTTCTTCTCCTTTCAACATCACAGCCGCCGCTTCGATGGTAAGAACATCCACCGCCACATCCGGCGGAGCAGCAGCTTTTAATATCTTCTGCATGAAAATATCCTTAGTCAGTGCATCATCCACAATCATAATCCTGTTACCGCCTGTCTGCTTAACCCATGAGGTTACCACCTGTCCATGAATCAGACGGTCATCAATCCTGCTCAGTACAATGTTCTTCATTCAATACTCCTTCTCCGCCTCCGGCAGACTTATATCGTCTCCATTAATTTATTCACATCAACAATCGTTTCCCTACCAATGGTAAATATCATTTCCTTCAGTTCTTCCATTGTCTGGAATTCCCTTGTTCCCATGATCTCCAGAAAAATCGGAAGATTAATTCCGGCAGCATGTCCGAACCGGTAATGCTCCATAAGCCGCGCCACTGCATTAAAAGGACTTCCCGACTTCATGTCTGTGAGTATAAGGATTTCGGCTTCCGGATTTTCTCCCTGAATACTTTGAATCTTCTCCTCCACCTTTTCCCTAAGCTCCTCCACATTTTCCCCCAATGTAAAACCAAACGCATACACATGCTCAAGTTCCCCCATGATCAGTTCGCTGCTTTCCACCAATGCCTTTGCATAACTGCCGTGTGACACCACAATTACCTCAACCATATCCGCCTCCTTTTAATAACTTCATGATCTGCACAGGATCTTCCGCCTCCATCAACCCTTTCGCTGCCTGCTTGTCAGCGATTCTCCCGCAGATTGTTTTCAACACCTCTATATACTTTATATCCGCATTTTCTGCTGGTGTATCCGGTACCGCAAATAAAATAACCAATCTGACATTACGGGCATCATCCGGTATATCCTCCTGCCATGTATCCCAGCGAATCGTTTTCGCACACCTTGCAACAGCAACTGCAATTTGATCCGCCTGCTCCGACACCCCATGAGGAATCGCAATTCCATTCCCCGCTCCGGTAAAACCCAACTTTTCCCTTTCCAACACATCCCTCAAAAACAAATCCCTATCCTTAATCCTTCCGCTTTCATAAAGAAGACAAGACATCTGCCGCAACACATCCTCCTTACTATCCGCCAAAAGATGCAGCCTGACATTCTCAACCTGCAAAACCCTATCCAACAACACTTTCCCTCACACCCCCTTCTCGTCTTTTATATGGCTGCGGATTAGTTTGATATCCTGCTCCGACAGCAAAGACGATACTATAATGTATGGAATATCATTTCTTTCCACAGGAACAGTGGATATCATGTAGTCCACATCCGTAAGGTCTATTCCCTTTATTCTTCTGGCAGATACCACATCCACAATCTCCATCCAGGCAAATTCATTTTTTAATTTTGCCGCCAGTAGCTGTGATGTTCCATATCCGCTGTGACAGACAACAATCACTCTTTTGCACAACACAATTTTTTCAAGCATTGTCTGGTAATAGATTGCTATATTGACGATTTCATCCATACTGATTGGGGCCAGATGATATTCCTGTGCCAATTCCTCCAAAATCCTCCGGCAATGCTCAACCATCCCGGGATAATGTCTGCTTATTTCTTCTTTCATAGGATTATCGATGGGGATATTGTATTCCAGCCGGTTCAGCATTGGCCGTATATGGAGAATCAGACCTCGCATCATATCCTTGTCCTCTTCAAAGCGAACACCAAATATCTCCGATAACTGTCCTGTCAGCTTCCCGGCAAACAGGGTGCTGATATCACACTCTCCTTCAAAAGCTTGTCCCTCTGATATCCCTCTCTCGTATCCTGATGATATCAGATATTGGTAAATATAACGGGTTTCGCTTTCCCCAATCTGTATGTCGTAATGTTCATTAATGCACTTTGCAATCTCCTTCGCCCTCTGATATTGTTCCGGCGAAGTGTCCGGCATCACACTGTTTTCCCCGTTCTCTATGTGGATGTTATCCCGGACTCTTTTGATGCAGATTAAGATGTGGGTTAAGAGATTGGTATAATAAATATCTCCAATATCCAATTCTTTCATCTCCACCGTTGTCAGCAGGTTCTCAATATAATCAATATCTTCTTTCTCAAATATTTCCTGCAGCCCGCTGCGGGCATTCTCACGAAGTGCTAACCCGGCGATCGCTTTCCGTATATCCTGCTCTCTTCCGCTTATACAGGTCCCTTCCTTCGTCTTATTCAGTTCCAGATGATATTTTTTCAGCCAGCCTTCAATGTACTTCATATCATTTACAATGCTGGTCTTTCCTATATAGTACAGATCTGAAAGCTTTTGAATGGATGTCATCTCATTGGTATATAGAAGCATTTGCTTTAAAATATGCTCTCTTCTGACCTGGGATGACTCTTCCGCCGCAGCTGTGTTTTGTCCGCTTATATCATTCACAAGCGAGGCATTAACCTTCGCATCGCCGTCAATCAATATCCCTTTTCCAGAGACTGCATCTATTGCGATTCCATACTTTTTCAGAAAATTTCTTATTCTTTTTAAGTCTGTCTGTAATGTTTTTGTTGAAACTTTCAGCTTTTTGGAATAATATGAAATAGGCTGGTATTCCATTTCATCAAAAAGCAAGTGAATGAAATTCTTTTCTCTTTTACTTAAATCATTCATACTTTCAGACCTTTCAATTCGAATTGGTTGGTTTTACTATATTTGCATTATATCATCCAATAATTTTGTGTGAAATACCAAATTGTTTCCACAGGGTTAGGGAAGCTTTGGTACACAATATATAACTCAAAATATAATGAAAGCTATATATTTAGCAGGGAGGTATTTATGTTTGGTTCTACATTTGGTACAATGTTCAAAATTACTACCTGGGGAGAATCCCACGGTAAAGGTCTGGGTGTGGTGGTTGACGGCTGTCCCGCAGGGCTCTCTCTCACGGAGGAGGATATCCAGGTATACTTAAATCGGCGGAAACCCGGGCAGTCTCAGTATACGACCCAGCGTCAGGAATCGGACCGCGTGGAAATCCTGTCCGGTGTATTTGAAGGAAAAACTACCGGAACCTCCATTTCCCTTATCGTCTATAATCAGGGACAACGTTCTTCTGACTATGGCGAAATAGCTGCGTATTATCGTCCCGGACATGCCGATCTGAATTTTGATACAAAATACGGTTTTCGGGATTACAGAGGCGGCGGACGCTCTTCCGGCAGGGAAACCATCGGACGCGTTGCCGCAGGCGCTATTGCATGTAAGATATTAAATCAGCTGGGAATCTCCTTTTCTACTTATACCCTGTCTATCGGACCTGTTACCATAGACCGGAGTAAGTTTGATGATTCTTTCATCCGGAGGAATCCTCTGTATATGCCGGATGAGGATGCCGCGGCAAAGGCTGCTGCTTATCTGGACGAATGTATGCAAGAGAAGAATTCCGCCGGCGGTGTGATTGAATGTGTAATACACGGTGTACCTGCGGGCGTTGGAGATCCTGTTTTTGAAAAGCTGAATGCCAACCTGGGGAAAGCGATCCTTTCCATTGGTGCCGTGAAGGGATTTGAACTCGGTGACGGATTTTCTGTTGCTGCCGCCACAGGTCTTTCAAACAATGACGGCTATCACATGGGTACGGATGGTAAACCGGAAAAAATCACCAATCACTCCGGCGGCATTACCGGGGGTATCAGTGACGGATGTGATATCATATTTCGTGCGGCCGTCAAGCCGACTCCTTCCATTGCTGCTTCACAACAAACGGTTAACAGGGATGGGGAAAATATTACCATTCAAATAAAAGGAAGACACGATCCTGTTATTGTTCCCCGTGCAGTTGTAGTTGTAGAGGCAATGGCAGCTCTTACTGTGACCGATATGCTTTTTGCAAGTATGACTTCGCAAATGGAGGGGATTGTAGAATATTTTAAACATTTATAGATTTATTATGCATAATTATTATGCAGGAAAGAGAATAGGATGTAATTTTATATGAAAGTAAAAAAATACATGGCACTTATTTTATTCTTCATCATATTGACAGGGATGACTGCCTGTATAAGTAATTCTCCATCCAATTTCGCCTCCGGACCGGTATCAGAGAGCGAATCTGCACTCCCGTCACAGGAAGAAGAAAATGTGATCGGGCAAATTTATCTATATGGTGAAAGGCATGCAGAAGATATTATATTAGAAAAGGAATTGGAACTTTGGTATGATTATTACCATAATGACGGTATGCGTCACTTATTTGTTGAGCTTTCCTATTTCACCGCAGAATTTCTGAACATTTGGATGCAGTCAGATGATGATGATATTCTGGATATGGTGTATTATGAATGGAGAGGGACCCTATCTTATACTCCCTCTGTTAAGGAATTTTACAAGCAAATAAAATCAAACTGCCCTGAAACTATTTTCCATGGTACAGATGTGGGGCACCAATACTTTACCACTGGGAAATCATATCTGGAATACCTTTCGCAAAACAATCTGGCAGATTCCACATTTTACGTATTGGCACAGGAAGCAATTGATCAGGGCAGGCATTATATTACGCAATCAGATGAAATATATCGCGAAAATAAAATGGCAGAAAACTTTATTCGAGAATTTGATGCACTGGCAGGAGAAAGCATAATGGGTATTTATGGCGCGGGACACACCAGACTTGATACCATGGATTCCACCAACTCTGTGCCATGTATGGGGAACCAGTTACAAGAGCATTATGGTAATATTATTTACTCGGAAGACTTGTCCTTGATTGTGCCGCTCATTGAACCGACAACAGACAGTATTACCATTAACGACAGGGAATATGCGGCACTCTATTATGGAACCCAAGATATGAGTTGGTCTGAAGATTATTCATTTCGCGAATTCTGGTACCTGGAAAACGCATATGATGATTTCAAAGACATGGTAAAGACAGTTTATGTAATACCTTACGATAATTACCCTATGCCTGTTGAAGCAGGTCAGGTTTTTGTGATTGACGATACAAAGAAGGACGGTTCTGTTATCAGAATGTATTACCGTTCTGACGGGAATGAGTGGGACGGGCTGCTTATAACAGAAGGATTTACTATTCCTGAATCTAATCCTGAGAATATTACGTCAGAAGAATGAAAAAAGACCTTGACTTATATTTCTCAACTCTCTCCTGCTGTCTTTTTGTGTGCGGTAATAATCGTGCAGCTATGGGCATTGATGGTTATTACCGCATTTTCCGCATACACATACCAGTTTTTGCCTTTTCTGATTGTTTCATCTGCCTGCATTATCTTTTGCTTACACCATAGCACAACATCGTCGGTTTTCAATTCAAGATTTCGCATTATCCGCAAAGCGCCTAATGTTGTCGTATGCAATTTATCTATGTTTTCAATCAAGTCATTCATATATCAGCCTCCCGTAAATAATATACAGTTTCCTATGCTGTCTCAGGCGTTATTTAATAACTCCCTCAACGTCTTTTCAAACATCCTGTCCTGTTCAGGCACCCTTTTTGTTATTCCCTTCGACCGTCTGCCCGATATACGTAATTTCCTTGCTGTATGTCTCTGTGTAAGCAGAGCGTCAATATTGTCGTTTGTGTATATCATTCCGTTCTGATTTACACAAACAGCACGTCTCGCAAGACACATGGCAGCTAACCCGTAATCCTGCGTTATAACAATATCACCTTCCTTGATCATGTTAACCAATGCAAAATCCACGCTGTCCTTCCCCTGGGAAACAGTTATGGTCTTCGCTCCTTCCTTTTCAAACACATGAGATGTATCGCATATAATTAAGCACTCCAAACCTGACTGCTTCGACAGACTTACGGTTAAATCGACTACAGGACATCCGTCAGCATCAATAAATACACGCTTATTTTTCATATGGTATTATTCCTTATGGGATGTCGAATCACTGTTTTCATCTTCTCCGGCGCTGCTTTACGCGGGTCGGAAAGATAGATCTCGTGATGGCGTCGGGTATCGTTTATATCTATAACATATTCATTTTCGGCGGCATATTGTTCCATTGCAACGATGGTTGCAGGTTCGTTGTCATAGGAACCAATGTGCATAACCTGAACACACAAACCCTCATTGAGCTTTAACAGCCGCGCTTTTGATATGTCGAGGTTTGGTTTTTTCCTGGTAACTGAAGCTATTGCAGTTTTAAAAATCTCGTCTGTCACAAAATCAGGCTGACGGATCAGCATTGTCCATACGAATTTACTCTTATCGGTTATGGAAGCGCCGCCTCCCTTAAAGTCATCTGCAACACTCCAAAAGCCCTCTAATGGTGGGACGACATATTCCA
>Ga0153941_1000590_pt1 | contig 15922 bp, 14 predicted proteins | sample TSNJ025MetaG_FD_104733 | JGI IMG/M metagenome (GOLD analysis project Ga0153941, IMG submission 104733) | Attine ant fungus gardens microbial communities from New Jersey, USA - TSNJ025 MetaG | ecosystem: Host-associated > Fungi > Mycelium > Unclassified | place: USA: New Jersey, Brendan T. Byrne...
AAACAGATATTGGTCAGCTTTCGATATAAATACTTTCCTGTCCGGATTTTCTTGTCCGGTCTTAACTTTTCTGTCAGTCTTCACCTTTGCTTTGGCCATTCCTGCCTCCTGATAATATAAAGTCATCTTCTCTTAAAATAATCATATCCTCTTCATCATACCTCTTTGCCAGCAAAATATCAATAAAATGCCCCAATGTCTTTTTGTTCGCATGGCGGATTGCTTCCTCCACGATGTCCCTTACATCCATGATCGTTACGGCATGGTCGTTAGTCTGCAGATCTCCGATTCTTGTATGCAAAGCCAGAACTCCCAACTCATCTATGGAATATTCCTGATTTCTTGCGTATTTTATCCCAAATGCCACAAGGGTGTTATTTTCCATTGCTTCCACATCCATCCGGGCGGTAAAGCAGCTGTTCAATTGAGGATTTTTCGCAAGCAGCCTGTTCATTGCCTTTTTGGTATCTTCCATGAATACAATGATCCCCAGCGACTCATGCTGTAACCCTTTATGCAGATCAGAAGCAGTGTGCTCGTTCATCTCTGATGCCGTCTGGATAATCAATGCTCCATTTTTCATCTGCTCCAGAAGCTGCAGGACATCCTTCTTATTCAAGGTCTGGCCCGATATTCTGGCTACTTTACCTAAAAAGTTACTGTCGGCTGCCCTTACCTCCTGCACCATATTTTTGGCCAGGGTCATCGTGTCTGTCCCTTCCTCTCCGGTAAGGATTACATTTCCGGTATATGGTGCAAGGGTTATACTGTCTACTACCTTCACCAGCTGTTCCCTGTCTGCTTTGGTCTGTATGAATGGTGCGTATAGCTCCTTTTCCTCTTTTGTCAGCATGCGGACATGTGCCTGATCATGTTCAATCTGGTCAGGTTCAGTCTGATCAGGGGTTGTCTGGTCAGGGGCTGTCTGGTCAGAAGTAGTCTGGTCAGAGGTAGTCTGGTCACTATCAAGCTGATCTTTTTGCAGCTGGTCATTTTCAAGCTGATTATTTTCTATTTGGTCATATTCAAGCTGGTCATGACCTTGTTGGTTATTATCTGTCTGATTATTGTCTGTCTGATCATTGTCTGCCTGCTCATTGTCTGCCTGATCATTGTCTGTCTGATCATTGTCTGTCTGCTCATAATCAGCTTGCTCATAATCAACCTGTTCATTGTCAAACTGCTCATTGTATGTCTGGTCATAATCAAGTTGGTCATGTTGTTCATAATCAGTCTGCTGTTCATCTACATATTCCTGCTCTGCTAAATCATCCGCATATTCCTGCTCTGCCAAATCATCCGCATATTCCGGCTCTGTCTCTGCCTCTTCAGCAGCATCATATTCCAGACCTTCCTCATCTCCTTCTGCTTCCTCATTCATTTCAGCAGAAATCATTTCCTCTTCAGGATTCAGCATCTCACTATCAGTACCGGCCAATAGAACAGCATCCTCAGAAATAATCTCCTCTTCCTTACTCCCTTCAAGCTGCTCCAGCAAACCGTCTCTTACAGAGGCTTCAAACTCCGTAAACATGGAACCAGTCTTCTGCATTACTCTCTGCCGCAGTTCCTCCTGGCGTTTTTCCACGGTATTTTTTTTCATATACTCCCACTCAGTCAGGATATCCTCAATACTAAGCTGACCGGTAATCTGCTTCTCAATACGCTCTATCTCCGGCATAACAAGACCGATCTGTCCATCTGACTCCACCCGCAGAACGTTAGCCAGTTCTTTGGGCGGATCAATATGCCGGGGTGTATGTATAACTTCCTTTTCTTCTTTTTCCTGCTTCTTATCAAGCACCGGTCTCTGGCTTTCTTTCCTTAGTTCCTTCATGACCAGTTCGGCTGTATCTGCGCTTACCGTGTTAGTGACTTTACTTTGAGGGTCAATTTTATTAAAATCTATTTCATGTATTTCTGCACTCGCCCGATTTACTTCCTCCGGCTGATACATCTCTGGCTCTACCGGTTCCTTCTCTGCTGTAAATCCGTCTTCCTTCTGTGCCAGTTCATCAGTCTCACCGAAAAATATCTCTGAATGCTGCAAATCTTCCGGCGGGATAAAATCAGGCATAGCTTCCCCAAGAACCTCTTTCAGGCCTTTCGCCAGTTCCTTTTGCAGATTAATCGTATTATACTTCCCAACATCCATGGTCTTTACCTGAATATTAAGCTCTTCTCCAGACTGCTCTGCTGCATGGGAAAATTCATCTTCCGCATAACCCTGAAGCTCCTCATTTTCAATACCGTTTTCCGGATATTCATACTGAGAATATTGGTCTTCAGGATATTGCCCTTCCGCATATTGACCTTCAGGATATTGATCTTCAGGATATTCTTCTTCAGGATATTCTTCCTGCATATACCCCTGGTCTCCCGCATTATCTGCGTTTTCCTGTTCCTGTTGATCCTCATAATTCTGAGAATACACCGGCTCAAACCGGTTGTCATATTTAATCTGTTGGTCGTAGGTTAAGGGGCTGTGCAGCATTTTCAGCTCCATCGCTTTTGTAACATATTTGCCTTCCCCAAACCATAAGATCAGCTCATCGCATTCTTCCACACAACGGGAAGCCAGCCCTACCCTGTGATATAGGTATGCCAGCTCATAAGCCCATTTTTCCCTGTAGTCCTTCTTTTTTAATTCCTCCAATACTTCGATGCGTTCTTCCAGACGGACTTCCTGCGCCTGATATAACTTATATTGGAGAACAAAACGGCCGGTATCCCTGGGAGCCACCTGAACAAACTCCTTATAGTATTCCACAGCCTTAACAGGTTCTTCCATTTTTATAGACAACTCGCACAGGGAATAAACGATTGTCCTTCCGCCCGGATGACGATCATATGCAAGAAGAAGCATATCCCGTGCATCTTCATATCTCCGGTTGATTTTATATAAATCACTGACCGTACATAACATCATAACACTTTTAACCCGGCGCCAGTCAATGGTATCAGCTATTTCAGCCGCCCGGATATATTCATACTGCGCTATTAATGTTTTGATTTCTTCTGCTCTTACTTTATATTCAAATTTATCCAAGGTATCCCGCTCCCATTTCGCCCAGTATCCTGAAAATCTGCTGCTATTCAGTCGTACCTCCCTCATAACAACAGTAACAAAATCTTTCTGTAATATACTTATATACCCCAGTTTATCATAGCTCCTTGGTTTATGTCAAAAAAAATAGTTTATTAACAAATTTTTAACAAATTACTTAATTCAGCAAACTGTTTCAGACTTAATGTCTCTCCGCGTATTGTCTCCGAAAGCTGCATTTTCGATAGTGCTTCTTTGATCTCCTCCTTGGTGAGGCGCAGGTCAGATGCATTGGAAAGTCCATTTACCAGAGTTTTCCTGCGTTGGTTAAAGGAGGCTCTGATCAGGGCAAACATGAATTTATCATCTTCCACAGCCACCGGCGGTTCAGGATAACGGTTCAGCCGTATAACCGCGCTGCCCACGTTAGGTCTTGGAATAAAGCAGTTTGGCGGAACATTGGCTATGATCTGCGCTTCGGCATAATACTGGATTGCAAGGGAAAGGGCACCGTATTCCTTACCGCCCGGTGCTGCCTGCATCCGCTGGGCCACTTCCTTCTGCACCATTACCGTCACACTTAACAGAGGCATGCCGCTTTCAAACAGTCCCATAATAATGGGTGTGGTTATGTAGTAAGGAAGATTGGCTACAATTTTAACCGGCTTACCGCCATTATATGCATCGGCTAATTCCTTCATATTAAGTTTCAGGATATCATTATGAATGATTGCTATATTCTGATATTCCGCCAGGGTCTCTTCCAGAATTGGAATCAGTCCCCTGTCGATTTCAACCGCAACCACCTTACCTGCATATTCCGCAAGATATTGGGTCATGGTTCCGATTCCGGGTCCGATTTCCAATACCGTATCGTCTTTTGTAATAGCTGCTGCATTTATTATCTTATCTATTACCTTTTCATCAATGAGGAAATTCTGACCGAATTTCTTTTGAAAATGAAACTGGTATTTTTGAAGAATTGCAATGGTATTCTGTGGTATTCCTAAATTTGCCATATCTGGTTTCCTTTCAGATCTTGTAAATGACTAAAATAATTCATAACATCCAGAAGGCTGTCACAGATCATGAAGCTTAAGCCTTCCATTTCTTCATCCGGCCGGATCAGGTCAGGCACCATAATCGGTTTTAATCCGGCACGGCTGGCTGAACGGATTCCATTGGGGGAATCTTCTATTGCATAAGCCATCTGCGGCTCCACATCAAGCTTTCGGCAGGCAAGCTGATAAATATCCGGCTGAGGTTTGGAATGCTCCACCATATCGCCGCCCACGACCACTTGAAAGAAATCAATCATTTCCGCTCTTTTCAGATGCTTTATAACAGAAGCATAATTGGTTGATGAGGCAAGCCCCAATTTATATCCGGCTTGTTCCAGCCAGGGAAGCAGTTTTTTGGCACCCTCCTTTACGGGCAGTCCTTTTCTTTCTATCCGTTTATGAATCCACTCAGTAACATCACTGCGGAATTCTTCGTAAGGAAAATCCTCCCCATAATAGTTAATAACCATTTTCCTGGTATCACAGGCACTTAACCCAATACACTGCGTACATACATCTTCAATTCCCTGCAGGTCTTTCTTACCTGCCACTTTCTTCCAGCCTTCCATACAAAGCCGCTCCGTATCAAACAAGATCCCGTCCATGTCAAATACGATCGCTTCCATCTGAATCTGATTCATACCCATGCCTCCAATATCCTAATAATACATAAAATCTCTTATAAAGCTGATACAATTATACAGGACCAACACATCCGGTCTTAAACTTGTTGTATTCTCGTCTATCAGATCATACAACTTTCCCCGGCAGTAACGCAAGTCAATTACATAAATTTTTTCATAATGGGGTGTCAGCAGCGGGATAAAGCAATTGGCATAGGAATCTTTGATGATCACGATTTCCTTACCATTTTTATATCCGGTCTCTATTTGGATAAATGCATGATTATCATCCAGGAAATAACCATACTGGTTCTTGGTTTCCAGATATTTATCCTCATATAAGGTCTGGCTGTGTGTCTGAAAATCGTAAGTGATGGAAACAGGCCGCTTCAGGGTTTCGGGAAATATCTGAATGCTGTCAGGTTTCCTGTTAATATTGATCATGGAATGCAGGGTACCCAGGAAATCCTCCGATACAGTTACCAGCTTATCTGTGTCATAAGGAAAAGCAAATCGCCGCATTCCGGATACCCAGGCTTGATATCCATAATATGCCCCCAGGGTTGTCCAATGAGGGTCGGTACGGTAATATATTTCCTCCCGGGAATGCTCCTCCAGGGCTTCATATACATCAATTACATTTCCTGCTCCAACTTCAGCTGTTACCTGATCCAGGAATTTCTTCTGGTCATAGTATATGGCATTCACCGGCAGTTTGTCACTCATAATATTGTCAGCTGTGGGAACCAGCATGATTTTTGCGTGATAACGTTCCACCAATGTCTTTAAAAGTTCAATCTTATCATCTGCCAAATGCATTTTTATATCTTCTTCCAGATGCTGTTGGAAAAGATATTCGTCCTTTCCCAGATAAACCCCGTTAATGGCCCGCTTCTGCAGGCAGGTATCTCCCCAGGTTTTTATGGTAATCCAGGTATCCCTGCTTATAAACTGGTCTGTAACATATGCTTCATAATCCTTCATGTAACTTCCGTTTCGTAATGTCTCCCTGTTCAATTCCGGCTTTGCTGCCAGGATACGATTCTCATATTCAGAAAAAAGCCGGTCTTCTGAACAGAAATCTGCAATTGTAAAGGTGAGCAATATAGCGCATAAAAAGCATACTGTAACAAGAGCATTTATCTTTTCTTCCATCTGACAGTCTCCTTTGGGGGATGTTTAAAAGCGGAAATATAAAAAGGGATTATAGGAAGCCTCCACCACATAAGCTATGGAAATCAACAGCAGCAGAGCCGGTAATACCTTTTCCAGCACCCGGTTTATTGCTGTCATATAACCGCTGTTGTCACCTTTCAGGCGACCTGCAATCTGATGGATGTATGGCAGACTGCCAAAAGCTGCAATGATCAGGAGCACGCCATATTCTCCAAACAAGTAAAGTGATTTGCCGTCATAAATGGGAATGCCATTCAAACCAAACATTGCAGAAAGGTATATCAAAACCGCTCCCATATCTTCCACCGCAAACAGTACCCATCCAATTAATACAATAATCATCATGTAAAAGCGCCCGGTCCACATCGGCAGCTTTTTAAGCAGCTTCTTAAGGAACATCTTTTCCAGAATCAGCCAGAAAGCAAACCACAGGCCCCAGATCAGAAAATTCCACCCTGCCCCATGCCAGATGCCGGTGAGTATCCAGACAATCAGAATATTCCTGATCTGCTTTACAAACCCGCCGCGGTTACCTCCCAGAGGCACATATACATATTCCCTGAACCAGCTTCCCAGAGAAATATGCCATCTTCTCCAAAACTCCGTAATGGAGGAGGCGGAATATGGATATCTGAAATTCTCAGGGAAATGAAATCCCAGACAGGTTCCCAGACCGATTGCCATATCCGAATATCCTGAAAAGTCAAAATAAATCTGAAACGCAAAAGCCAAAATACCCAGCCATGCCGTTATTACGTTCAGATCCCCTCCCTTCATGGCGGATACTTCATCCCATAAGATCCCGATATTATTGGCAAGCAGTACTTTCTTGCCAAGTCCCATGATAAAGCGCTTACATCCATAGCTGATTTCACAGATATCTGCTTTTCTGGTATGCAGATCAGACTGGACATGGGTGTATTTTATAATAGGTCCTGCGATCAATTGAGGGAACATTGTTACAAAGACACCGAAATCCAGAATATTATCCTGTACATTGACTTTCCCCTTATACACATCAATGGTATAAGACATCGTCTGGAATGTATAGAAGGATATACCCAGCGGAAGCGGCAGATTAAGCAGAGGAATGTCAGTTCCTGCCGCTCCATTGATCGTCTGCAGGATAAAATCTGCGTATTTGAAAAAAAACAATACCGCAATATTGATTGCAAGGGATAAGATCAGCAGCCCTCTTGCTTTACGTCTGTTCCGGCTGGCGGCAATACCACGACCGATAAAAAAATCTGAAACAGTGGAAAACAGCATTAATAGCACATATACCGGTTCACCCCATGCGTAAAAAACAAGACTCCCTAAAAAGAGGATGAGATTTTTCATCCTCCCGGGAGCCAAAAAGTAGCAAAACATAAAAATCGGTAAAAACCGGAATAAGAACAACACACTGCTGAATACCATCTACATCTCCATTACTGCCTTAATATGCCGCCGATTACCGCCAGTGCCAGTTCATTCTGCTCACCGCATTGTGTAATAACCTCTTCCTGACTGTCATTTTCCACTGCACTTGCTCCAAGCATTACAAAACATACATACTCTCCCATTACTTCAATCCTGGATGCCTGTATTTTGCCAATGTTCATGGGATACTGAAACGTGTCATCTACCAGGGTTTCCCTATAAGCGTAAACAGCATCTTCCAGTTCATCAAGCTTACCTTCTTTTGCCTTTAAAATCAATAAGGTATCCACATTAGTGGAAATCAATGGAACTTCACCCAGATAATCATCATAAAGATCATCGGAAATATTATAAGTACCAGCCAGCATTTCCCTGGTAATGCGGGCATTGGGCCAGTAATTATCACCCATTGCTGAGACTACGGCATCCTGGATTGCCTCCATCTCTTTACTCCAGCCATTATCTTCTATAACCTCCAGGTTCTCTCCCTCTATGTCAGTATCTTCTGTATCGCCGGCAATACTTTCACTGTTGTCTTCCGTACCGCCATTTCCTTCTTTCTGGCTGTCGCAGGCTGTTATGAACAGGCAAAATACCAGCGCAAAAAGCAGAACAATTTTCTTTTTCATAATAACTCCCATCCGTGCGTCTAAGCTAACTTTGATTATAGTAACATTATGTACATATTTGACAGAAAGTATGCTACATTAATGCGTGTAATTTGGCGCCTGTTAAGTATAATAATCTTATCACACTTACTGGAGAAGCGAGTTTAAACCTTTCTTAATGTTTTATAACGAAAACTTAATATTTATAGTGGCGGAAGCAGAAAAGATGAGGTATAATCTGAAAGGTTACTATTTACAGGAGGAAAATTTATGAGCATTTTAAATGTAGAACATCTGACTCACGGCTTCGGGGACCGCGCCATCTTTACGGACGTGTCCTTCCGGCTTTTAAAAGGTGAGCATATAGGACTGGTTGGTGCCAACGGGGAAGGTAAATCTACTTTTATGAATATAATTACCGATAAGCTGATGCCGGATGAAGGGAAAGTGGAATGGGCCAAAAATGTACGTGTGGGTTATCTGGATCAGCACATGGCACTAAAGAGCGGAACCAGTATACGCCAGGTTCTGCATTCTGCCTTTGACTTTTTATATGAGATGGAAGCGCAGATGAATGAGATCTGCGATAAAATGGGTGAAGCATCACCTGAACAGCTGGAAGTATATATGGATAATCTGGGAACTATTCAGGATTTATTAACTGTACATGATTTCTATCTCATTGACGCCAAGGTGGAAGAAATCGGGCGTGCCCTGGGGCTGTCAGAAATCGGTCTGGAACGGGATGTGGCGCAGTTAAGCGGCGGCCAGCGTACCAAGGTCCTTCTGGGCAAGCTGCTCCTGGAAAAACCGGACATCCTGCTTCTGGACGAGCCTACCAACTATCTGGATGCGGTGCATATTGAATGGCTGAAGCGGTATCTTAATGAATATGAAAACGCATTTATCCTCATCAGCCATGATATTCCTTTCCTGAACAGTGTGATCAATCTGATCTATCACATGGACAACCAGGAACTGAACCGTTATGTGGGGGATTATGACAAGTTTACAGAAGTCTGCGCCATGAAGAAATCCCAGCTGGAATCTGCTTATCAGAAGCAGCAGAAGGAAATTGCTGACCTGAAGGACTTTGTAGCCCGCAATAAGGCCCGGGTGGCAACCAGAAATATGGCCATGTCAAGGCAGAAAAAACTGGATAAAATGGATATTATCGAACGAAACGGCGAAAAGCCAAAGCCGGAGTTCCATTTCAAGGATGCCAGAACACCGGGACGTTATATCTTTCAGGCTGCCGGCCTTGTAATCGGTTATGAGGAACCTTTATCACACCCCATGCAGCTTTCCATGGAGCGAGGGCAGAAAATCGTTCTGGTGGGTACAAATGGAATCGGCAAAACAACGTTACTGAAAAGCCTTCTGGGTATGATTCCTCCTTTAGCAGGAGAAACACAGCAGGGAGATTATCTTCACATCGGATATTTTGAACAGGAACGCAGCCAGGGGCTTGATCATACCTGTATGGAGGAAATCTGGCAGGAATTTCCCGGATATTCCCAATATGAAGTAAGGTCTGCACTGGCCAAATGCGGTCTGACCACCAAGCATATTGAAAGTAAGGTTAAGGTACTGAGCGGCGGGGAACAGGCCAAGGTAAGGCTGTGTAAGCTGATCAACAGGGAAAGTAATGTGCTGGTACTGGACGAGCCATCCAATCATCTGGATGTGGACGCCAAGGAAGAGCTGCTCCGGTCTCTGAAGGCATACCGCGGAAGTATCCTGATGGTATGCCATGAGCCGGCGTTCTACCAGGGACTGGCAACTGAGGTCTGGGATTTGAGCAAGTGGACTACAAAGGTGCTGTGAATTTCCTTATATTCCTGACTGCTGTGTAACGGGATATATTAAAATGGCGGAAAGACTTATTTTCAGCAGCCTGCTTTATTTTATACAGATAATAGTAACCAAATCCATCTTCCCGGTAACGGCTTCCGTTTATCCCGCCGGGACCATACGCATATACCGACAGATTATATCCGTTTTCAGCCAGATATGGTATCAGAGCAGGTGCTGCATCTGCACTGAGCCCGGAGAGAAGCCTGTAGTCAGCATATGGTTCACCAAGGAAGAAATCACTGGATTCCTGCCCCTCTATATTGGACAGGTTGACTTTGGCAATAAAGTAATCCGGATGACTGTAGGACAGGAGCAGCCAGCATATGGTAACAATAACCACACTATAGCCAAAAAGCGGAAAGGCTTCTTTAAAAATGTGCAGGATAACACCTGTAAAAAGCAGGAACAGTACAATCAGAGCCCATAAAACAAGGATGCGCAGAAACGTCAGGTAATAATACTTAATATAAATGACCATACGCAGGGCACTGGAGGCAATCATGATGTAGGTACATAATGACATGACCGTAAGTATTCCCTTAAGGATCCTGCTGTTTCTGAAGCAGCTCAGACAAACCAGTACAATAACCAGGTTCAGGATGCTGACGGCCAGAAGCTGGAAAAAGCCTTCCCTTGCATATTCAGCATACGTATAACCTGCCGGCAGCTGCATCTTGCCCCAAAACAGATATATGATCTGGATGCCGCTAAAAACCAGATACAGCATAGTGATACATGCAGTTACTGTGATTGCCGATATGGGTTCTCCCTTCCTGCCATCCTTAACTTCTTCTGAAATAGTTTTTTTACAATAGAAGGAAAGGATACAGTATGCAGCAAAAAACATGAATATAATTGCCATAACTATGCCGATCACATCCACCCATCCTATCATATCAAAAATAGTCAGGGTAAAATCACGAAATACCGCATCCGCACTGAGAAGAAGCTTTAAAATAATACCAAACAGAGGAATTGTAAACGCAAATCCTGCTGCAACATAAAATCCCTTACTTCCTTTTTCCTTCTCCTGCTTTTTACGATAATTATTTAAATCCCGAAAGGGGCTGCCAATCTCGCCGATACTCATGATAAGCAGTTTCAGCATACTAAATAAATATTTTCCCAGCATCCAGTTCGTAGTGATATACAACTGTTTCAGCATCAGAGAAAGCAGCAGTAACAGGATCCCAAGCTTATTCAGTGAAATAATCCGGCTGTCGTCAGTGGAAAAAGTCGATATTGCCAGAAGCATCATGCTGATCATGTAAAATATGCTTCCTTTTTTTAAGGTAATCTCCAGTCTTGATAAGCATAAGCCAAAAAACAAGAGGCTTCCGGCTACGAAAAAAGGGAAAGTTATCCCTGAGGTATTCTTATACATACAGAATGCGTAAAAACAGGCGTACAAAAAAGACACCAGGCCGAAAAAGCCAAAATCCTCCTTCATTTTCTTGGTATATTCCGTATCCGGCCTGGGAGGCGCTGTCATACCGGTTGGCTCGGAAGGCTCTGTCCCGTTGACAGACTTGGGAGATTCTGTTCCGATTCCTGAATTGGGCGGCGTTGTACCGTTGTCTGGATTGAGCGGCTCTGTTCCGCCAACAGACTCGCTTGTATCTGCATGACCTTCCTGCCGGGCTGACACTGCCGTGACCGCTGTCGTCTGTTCCTCCTTTCGGAGAGCGCCTTCGTTATATTCTATTAAACCACCACCGTCAGCTGCATTTGCATAATAGTATTTCATTCGTTATTCCTCCATATGATGATACATTTCCATACTTCGTTACAATTCACAGATGATACTGCTCATAGCAGCAATGCTACACCACTGTGTCATCATCTTCTTCCACATATTCCAGCAAATCACCCGGCTGGCATTTCAATGCCCGGCAAATTGCATCTAATGTGGAAAGCCTGATTGCCTTTGCTTTGTTGTTTTTTAATATAGACAGATTCGCAAGGGTAATATCCACTTCACCTGCCAGCTCAGTTAATCCGATCTTACGCTTTGCCATCATCACGTCCAAATTGATTATAATCCCCATATCTGCTCCTTATATTGTAAGATCGTTCTCTTCTTTGTATTTGATCGCTTCTTCAAACACAAAAGCCAACACCATACTGAATATCCCGGCAATGGTAAACACCAGGATCACCACCAGCATAGCAACTGTCAGGTAGACAACGGTTCTTACTACGGACATCAGTACAATGAAAAAACTCCATTTCCCCATTTTATTCAGACTTACCACATTTTCTCTGACAAAACAGTCTTCCTTTAGTACGGTGTTGAATATTTTCCTCAGTTCCCTCACAATTACCAATGCAGCAATACCCAGCACAAAATAAATCACCACGATCTCACCGTAGTGCTCCTGCAGCTGCTCAACATATCTGCCCAGTAAACTTATACTAAAAGGCAGTGTCAGAGTGACTGCAATCCCTGCATAAAACATAAAATCCAATAAATATTTCGTCCACTTTGCCAAATTCAGTTTTTTCATCTGTCTCCCATCCCATATCCCAGTTACTTTCTGATTCAATTATGCTTCCAATTATTACCGCTTTTTATTTCTATGATGCTAAGATATCATCTTACAGATCGTTTGTCAATATGTTTTTATTGATTTACGATAAATTTTTATTGTAAACAACCCGCTTTTTCTGCCAGTGAGATGACTGCGGAAAAAACGGGCTGTTTATATGGTTATAAGCTTTGATATTAGTACAAATGATTCAAAGACGAGTTGTGAATCGAAGCTATATGATTGTATTATGTTATCTGCTGATAAATTCTTTCACGATATCCACTGAATTACTGGAACCTATACGCTGTGCACCTGCCCGGATCATGGCAAGGCAGGTCTCCAGATCACGGATTCCGCCTGCTGCCTTTACTTTTACACCAGTATCCTTTACACATTTTGTCATGATTTCCACGTCTTCCACTCTGGCACCATAGGTACCAAAACCTGAGCTTGTCTTGATATAATCCGGTCTTACCAAAGCAGCAATGGCCGAAATTCTTTCAATTTCATCCTGTTTCAGATAGCAGTTCTCAAAAATAACTTTAACAGCTGCCTTTTTTTGTCGGCATATATCTGTTATTGCCTGCATTTCTTCTTTAATCAGATCATATTTACCATCCTTAGCAGCACTGATATTAATCACATAGTCAATTTCATCCGCACCCTGGCTTATTGCCTTCTCTGTCTCATATGCTTTTATCTCTATAACAGCTGCTCCCAGGGGGAAGCCCACTACAGTGCCGATCAGAATATCCTTCTCCACTATCAGCTCCCGGCAAAACGATACGGCCGCCGGATTAACCATTACAGAGGCAAAATGATATTCACCGGCCTCCCTGCAGAGCTTCCTTAAGTCCTCCTGTACTGCATATGCTTTCAAATTTGTATGGTCAAAATACTTTACCAATGTTTCAACTGTCATGTGATACCTCCATATTGTATAATCTCAGGGCATTATCCCAAGTGATCCGCTCCACTTCTTCCTCGCTGAGGCCCTTAATCTGAGCAATCGCCGTAACTATATACGGCAGATTCAATGAACTGTTACGTTTGCCGCGGCCCGGCTCCGGTGAAAGATAAGGGCTGTCCGTTTCAATCACAATGGATTCCATGGGAATATACGCCACAGTCTCCTTCAGCTTTCTGGCATTTTTAAATGTCACCACCCCGCCTATTCCAAAATAAAGGCCCATATCCAATATCTGTCTGGCCATTTCCTTTGTATAGGAATAACAATGCATGACACCGCCGATCTCTCCGGCCTTTTCTTCTGTCAGGATGTCCAGGGTATCCTTTGCTGCCTCCCTGGAATGGACGACTACCGGAAGTCTTACCTCCCGTGCTGTCACAAGCTGCCTGCGGAACCATTTCTTCTGTATGTCCGCATTTGGTTCCTTCCAATAATAATCCAGACCAATCTCTCCCACTGCCACGCATTTATCCAGGCTGAATTGTTCCCTGAGCCAGGCAAAGGATTCCTCGTTAAGCTCCCCGCTGTCTGTGGGATGTATGCCCAATGCTCCATAAATATAGGGATATTGCTCCATCAGACCAATTGTCTGCCTGCATGCCGCCAGGCTGGAGCCAATATTAACAACTCTGCCGATCCCACGCTCCGGTAATTGCCCAAGCAGCTCGTCCCGATCCTGGTCAAAGGCATCATCATCATAATGGGCATGTGTCTCAAATATCATTTCATTATCATTTCCTTTCTATATATGCGGCGAAAATGATATGCAACAATGATTCAATAACTGATAATAGTTCTGTTTCTTTTATCAAAATGGTTATCGCCGTCTATATATCATACTGCATATTTTGATCCAAAACCACCTTTATAAGCAGGTTTTTAAATAATTTTAAAAAAAATTAACTTTTTATTAAAAAAATGCTTGAAATCATTTCACCTTTATAATATAATACATTTTGTGCTGTGACAAATAAATAGTATTTACGCGCTGCTAGCTCAGTTGGTAGAGCACCTGACTCTTAATCAGGGTGTCCAGGGTTCGAGCCCCTGGCGGCGCACGAAAGGTCTTAGGATTTGCAGATGTGCAGGTTTTAGGGCTTTTATTTTACCCAACGTTAAAGCACCAAAAGATCGGATGACCTTTTGGTGCTTTAACGTAAAGTGTTATTCTTTCATGCTTATTCTGTATAACTCTTAACTAAAGGAATCCCATGTTGGTTTCATAAACAAGTATGTTATTCCGGGCATGATAACTGCAGAAATTATGGATAAAATAATACCGTTGCCACCAATAATATTAAATACCAGAACTATAGCAACCGTACCGCAAATAATGTAAAAACCAAGCTTTTTCTGTTTAAACAGTATCATACATACTCCTACGATAATCAAAACCGTTCCAATAGCTGAAAAGAACAGAAGCGGTGCCAGAATAGCAGCTATAATTGTGCCTACTAATGAGAGCGCATTTAAAACCAGAACAATCCATAACCAAACTTTCAATCCTGAACTCATCTTTCTCCCTCCTCTCTAAATAGTTTTCCCTCGTAATGTGCTGCCACATTAAATGAATTATAGCAATTCAGGTAAATATAAGCAATCATTTTATGAAAAATTTTCCAATTATAGTTCTATTTTATCAGTTATGGAGGGCTATAAATACCAGTTTTTTCACCATGAACCATAGTCACTTTCGCTCTGTGGCAATATTCCGAATCCATATTGACGCAGCAATGCAACATACTCCGATGACAAACAAAACCCATTTGCCATCCATCTGACCGTTTCTCATCATGGAAAACATTGTGAATGTGCCAAGGCTTCCCATCAAATCCATGACAAAATACAGCACAGGAACCATATAACCTACTACTGCATGGCCGCTTATTGCCGAGGCGAAAATACCTAAGCCGCCGAGAAATACTGCATTAGCGTAAACAGCCGGTATGTGGGCAATGGAAACTTCAGATTCCAAAGCGGCCATCAGCAGAACAAATCCGCAAATGAACAGTAACATCAACACCAGCGCTATGATGATACGTATGCCGCAAATCAGGAGGTACGGTGTTTTCCGGACGCGAACTGTATCTGCAATGCCGGGGTCCTGTTCAGGGGTATATACCGGCGTCAATAGGATCACGCCCAGAAACGGCAGGCACAGTTCAAGGGGATAGGCTACCGTCATGACGTCAAGGGCGGTTATCCCAAACAGGACCGGCGTAAGCAGCATCAATCCCAATGCCGCCGCTATGTGGGGCAGTAGATTAAACCGCAGATTGTACTTTATTGCGCTTAAATACAGAAGCATACAAAATTCCCCTCCTTTTGGCGTTGTAAACGAATATCGTAAAGGCAACCAGTAAAACTGCTGTCAGTGTTATCCCGATTCTGTTCTGGATGAGATCCGGCAGGTAATCAAGGAAAGTCTGCGTTTCCCCCAGTGTGTTATGCCGTGGAATAAGCTGTAACGGCTGGACGCCAAAAAATGAATATACGCCGCTGCCGCCTGCTGTATCAACAAACCACCATACAAGCTGTACGGCAATTGCCGCAGGCGTATTCGTGAGCGTTGTGAAGAACAGCCCCACTGCTGTCGAAGCCATAGCGGTGGGCAGCATCCAGAAAAAG
>Ga0153941_1000594_pt1 | contig 15888 bp, 14 predicted proteins | sample TSNJ025MetaG_FD_104733 | JGI IMG/M metagenome (GOLD analysis project Ga0153941, IMG submission 104733) | Attine ant fungus gardens microbial communities from New Jersey, USA - TSNJ025 MetaG | ecosystem: Host-associated > Fungi > Mycelium > Unclassified | place: USA: New Jersey, Brendan T. Byrne...
AAATTGTGACATATAACTTGCAAAAAGAATTTTTCAAACACGCTCTATGAGCTATGAATAATGTTTTGTATGTATAATTTGGAAAAGCATGGAATATAATACAGTATATAGAACAAATACTTAAAAGGAGAATTATGATAATGGCACGAGGAGTAAGAAAGACAACATTGGAAAAGCTGCGTGAGGAGCTTTATACAACCCAGGAAACGATTTCCCAATATAAGAGTTGTCTGAACACATTGAAAGAAAAAGAAAAGACCCTGCAGGAACAGATTGAAATAGAAGAGCTGAAAGCATTATCCGGCCTGATGAAAGACCAGAATCTATCGGTAGGGACATTAAAAGATATTATTACCAGGTACCAAAACGATACAGAGCAGAGTGCATAAATCTCTGCTCGTTTTTTTCGTCTTGTACCGGCTTAAGCGCAACTCTGGTTTTGTTTTTGCCAAATATTAAAAACAGGATTACAATATTAATATAATAGCAAGGTCTAATGGACATGCATTTCATGCTTACATGATTTAATATTAATTCATACTTTAAAGAGGAATATAAAATGAAGGAAGCACAGTGTACAAAAAATGATTTTTTCACAGGGAAGCATTGTCAGATATATTGTGCGGCTGTCGGTGCCGATGACTCTTGCACAGCTGATCAATGTACTTTACAATATTGTGGATCGTATCTATATTGGGCGGATTCCGGAGCACGCTACGCTTTCCCTGACGGGACTTGGCTTATGCCTGCCGGTTATATCCATTGTTATTGCGTTTGCCAATCTTTTTGGAATGGGAGGAGCCCCTTTGTGTTCCATTGAGCGGGGTCGCGGGAATACGGATGAGGCAGAGCGGATTATGGCAAATTCTTTGTGTCTGATGTTGTTGTTTGGTATTTTTCTGACCATAATTGGTATTTTTTTGAAACGTCCAATGCTGTATTTGTTTGGGGCAAGTGAGCAAACATTTCCCTATGCCGACCAGTATATCAGTATTTATCTGTTGGGAACGGTATTTGTCGTAGTTGGTCTTGGCATGAACAGCTTTATCAATTCACAGGGATTCGGTAAGATCGGAATGATGACCGTGTTGTTAGGTGCCGTATTAATATTATCTTAGATCCCATATTTATATTTATGTTAGACATGGGAGTACAGGGTGCCGCCTACGGAGCAGGAGAGTACAAACGAGTCAAAAAGGCTATCTCGTTTATGTCTGCCGTCACCATTATCTATACTACCGCAGTATGGCTTTTAATCTCTGGTTTTCCAGAGTTTTTTATCCGGATTTTCAATCAGGAGGATGAGCTTATAGCTGCCAGCATTCCAGCCATGAATACTTACTACTTCGGCTTTTGCTTTATGTCGCTGCAGTTTTCCGGGCAGGCAGTATTTGTGGCTCTTGGTAAGGCAAAGCGGGCAGTTTTTTTTTCTATTTTGCGAAAGGTAGTTATTGTTATTCCGTTGGTTTGGCTGCTCCCTGGAATGTTTGGAACAGGGGCTTTGGGGGTCTTTGCTGCCGAACCGATTTCTAATCTGATTGGCGGTTTGGCCTGCTTTCTGACGATGATGATTACGCTGCTTCCGGAGCTGAACCGGAACCCAAAGGAGGAAAAGCAGGTTGACAGTAGAACGTTTGCATGATAAGTTATAAAAAACTTACATAAAACATAAAACAGTTGAGGTGGCTATGAGAACAATTAAACTGAAACGATTTGCGGTACTGATATTAGCGGCAGGGTTGACATTAGTATCTTCCGGATTTTCGACTGCTGCCGTGTCCTCCGAACCGCCGGAGTATTTAAAAGGGGTTACCTATGTATCGGATGCATGGGTGATTAATTTTTGGAATACTGAAAGTGACAACATGAAAGCTGAACTTCAGCAGATTGCAGAAGACGGGTTCAATATGATTATCCTGGCAATTCCGTGGCGGGAGTTTCAACCCGATACAAATCCCATTTCTTACAATAGTTATGCGTTCCAAAAGCTGGATGCTATTATGCAGGCGGCGAATGAACAAGGTCTTTGGGTGGAATTGCGTGTTGGCTACACCTGGGATTATTATGAAGAAACTGAAGCCAGACTGCGGTTTCGGGAACTGATTGGGAATGAAAATCTGCGAAAAGTCTGGCTGGATTACGTGAAAATGCTGTATGATACTGCTTCTGGTTATGCAAATTTTCACGGCGGATTTATTACCTGGGAAGACTTCTGGAACTACATGGAGGATGCCACCAACTTCGGAACCGGGAGTGAGAGCATTGCAGAGGCCGGACGGTGCGGTTTTCGGAATTATCTCAAAGCGCATTACACACTTGATGAACTGAATCAATACTATAAACCGGTGAGACCCTTTACCTCATATGAGAGTATATACCTGCCTGATAAGAATAACCCGGCATACCTGCTGTTGTTTCAGTTTTATGATGAATATTTGATTGATTTGCTTAAGGACTCCCAGAAAGTATTCCCCAATCTTTCCATGGAGGTTCGCCTGGATGTGGATCCAGTTCAGGGGCTGGACGGGGAGTTGGTTGGCGCACATCATTTTAATACCTTTCACTGCGGCAGTTCTGATTACACATCCTTGATGTACAGTGTGGCCATGGGGCAGCAGAATCTGGGGGAACGAATCACCGCCGAGCAGGCACGTGCGGCTGCCGATATGCAGCTTAATTTGGTGAAAATGTATAATGGCAATAAACCAATATTTATTGATCAGCTGTTATATATGGATGGAACTGAGGCTTTTGCTGCCAATGCCCAGATTGAGGAAGAAGAAAGAAATGATTTTATTATTGCCCTGCAGGCGATATTAAATAAATACACCAACGGCTATGCGGTGTGGAGTTACTGGAATTATACCAATAATCCCGTTTATAACTGTCAGTTTGCTTTGGGACTCCGCGGCTGGGATACCAGCAGGGCGACAGCGGTAACAAGGGATAACAGTAGTCAGCTCATGCTGGAAAGCAGCGGACGTATCAGCCAAAAGATCAGTCACCGGATTAATGGTAAAAAAACTCATGATAACCATGTTCGTTTTACCGCCGACAGTGATTCACCGGTTACCCTATCGGTACAGCTTGGTAATGTGACAAAGGAAATAACGGTAAATGGAAAACAACAGTATGATTTGAATTTTGGAAGGTTGGACTACGACAAAATTACATTTCGGTCTGACAATGGGATTGTTTATGTGGATAATATTGATGTTTATAACTTTATTCAGGACGGGCAGCTTCATGATATCGACGGAACGGAGTTAAGCAGTATGCAGGCAATCCGGACGCTGAATCATTTACTTGACGATAGACCCTAAAGCTTTTAAATTTCCTGTCTTGCGTGGTATAGAGGATCTGAAATGTTCAGATCCTCTTTTTACGGTTCAGCTAAAGAAAGATATGATCTATAACTTATTTCTTAAGAATTATGCCCAAAAATTGAAGTTTCTCCGAAGCAGTTGACTATACCATAATTTGTCATTATAATAAAAGATATGTCAAAATTGATTGAATTATGGTAATAAATAGAAAAATAGCGTGCGAGGAGAAGCAGACAGATGAAAAAAAGAAAGTCGTGGAAGAAAGGGCTGGCAGCAGTTCTGGGACTTATTCTGAGTATACAGGTACCTGCGGGAGGAATTCCGGTACTGACAGCCTATGCATATACGGAACAGACGGCAACGGTTAATGCCAGCACTTTAAATGTCAGGAGTGGGGCTGGTACCAATTATTCCCAGGTGACAAAATTAGAAAAGGGTTCAGCGGTTACCGTGATCGGGGAAACGACTGCATCAGACGGAAAGCTGTGGTACCAAATCCGTTTTTCCCAGAATGGTGCGGTTAATACAGGATATGCACTGAATACATACATCCGGTTTGCGGTCAGTTATACATATGATACAAATTTTGAAGCTCATCTGACTGCACAGGGTTTTCCGGAAAGCTATAAAGATGGTCTCCGCCAGCTTCATGCCCAGTATCCCAGCTGGGTATTTGTGGCTCAAAACACCAATCTGGACTGGAATACGGTGATTTCAAACGAAGGCGTTGTAGGACGAAACCTGGTTCATAAAGACAGTATTTCTTCTTATAAATCAATTGCGGATGGTGCGTATGACTGGGATACCGGCAGCTGGCCAGGATTTGACGGCAGCACCTGGGTGGCGGCTTCGGAAGATATAATTCGCTATTATATGGATCCGAGAAATTTTCTGGATGAGGTATCAGTGTTCCAGTTCCTGTCACAGGAATATGATGCTTCTGTGCACACGAGGGAAGGCTTGGAAGGAATGCTTAAAGGTACTTTTATGGAATATCAGGTGCCGTCATCATCCGGCAGCAGCGGCGGTTCAGAGTCAGGAACCGTGATTGGGCCGGGTGCTTCGAATTCCGGGCAGACAACAAGTCCGGTAATTGTGGCACCATCCGGAAACGGCAGCGGTTCCGCCGCAGCGGATCCGGCGGCCGGTACTTCCGGTCAGGATTGTGTCAGCCTGGAATCACCGCAGGCTTCCATCAGCCCTCATAACGTTGCGCTGGTGACCAGTTCGTATGGGCCGGGCATGGCCGGAGTGGCACCCGGGCAGTCAGGAGAAGACACCGGCAGCAGCAATGCGGCTGGTAACGCGGCCGGTACATCCTATACAGATATAATTATGAACGCAGCCGCTCAGTCGGGAGTTAATCCTTATGTCCTTGCCGCCATGCTGATCCAGGAGCAGGGACGGGAAGGCAAAAGCGGCTTGATCTCAGGCTCTTACTCCGGATATGAAGGCTACTATAATTACTTTAATGTCGGTGCTTATCAGGACGGCAATATGTCGGCAGTCCAGCGCGGACTTTGGTATGCCGCTCAGCAGGGAAATTACGGCAGACCCTGGAACAGCCCCGAGAAAGCCGTAGTCGGTGGAGCATTGTTTTACGGCGCTAATTATGTGAGTGCCGGCCAGGATACTTTTTATTTAAAAAAGTACAATGTTCAGGGCAGTAATATATATAAACATCAGTACATGACAAATGTCAATGGGGCAGAGTCGGAAGCTTCTATGTTTGCCGAAGCCTATACGCAGGTACTGCGGAATTCGGCGCTAAAGTTTAAGATTCCGGTCTATACCAATATGCCATTTTCGCCCTGTGTCAAACCGACCGGAAGCGGAAGTCCCAATAATAAACTGCGGGATCTAGGAGTGAATGGCTTTACCCTGACACCGACATATAATAAAGACCAGGCTGCTTACGACCTGATTGTCGATGTTTCGGTTTCCAGCTTGTCTGTCACGGCCAATGCGATTGATTCTACGGCGGTAGTGAGTGGTGCGGGTACGGTGCAGCTGCTGGGCGGCAGTACCGATATCACGGTTTCCGTAACGGCCGGGAACGGCAGCGTACGTCAATATGTTATTCATGTGGTACAGCAGGCGAATGGCCAGACCGCCAGTGGATCAGCCGGAAGTGCTGTATCGAATCCGGCATCCGAAGATACGTCCGGCGGTTCAGCTGTAATCGGGCCGGGAATAGAATCCGGCAGTGCGGCAACCCCAGGGGGAGATAATGTAATTGTAATCAGTCCGGCCGGCTGAATCCGGGCAGCGATAAAAAAGTGAGGGAGAGACAGGAGATATTATGAACAGAAAATTAAAGCAGTGGGTTTGCGGTCTGCTGATGGCCTTTTTAATGGCCGCGGTGATGCCGTTTCAAGTAATTGAAAGCTATGCGGCAACGGCTCGTATTTCATTTTCCGATCCGGTAACCAAAGTGGGAGAGATATTTACGGTAAAAATGAAGTTCGAATGTACCAGCGGCGGAATGCTGGGTGATACCAAGGTAATGCTTGATTATGATGCTAATGCCCTGGAATTTATCAATGAAGCTGATAATGCCAGCGGCGGTGCCGGCAAGATCAGTGTGCGCTCCGGACTGGAAGGCAAGACGGTGGTAGAAACACAGTTAAAATTTAAGGCGCTGCAGGCAGGTAAAACATCGGTTACCATCAATGACTGCGATGGGTACGATAACAACGGTGAGGCCTTGAGTATGGAGAGGGAAGGTTCTTCAACGATAACCATTGAAGGTCTTCCGACTTCTTCAGCTGACGCCAGCCTGCAGATGCTGCTGATTTCACCTGGAGTCCTGGATCCGACCTTTTCTCCGGAAGTAGGAGCGTATAACGCATCCGTTGGGCTGGGTGTGGACAAGCTGACGGTTGATGCCAGAGCCAATAATAATAAAGCGGTGGTCAAGATTGAAGGCAATGAAGAACTGGCTGAGGGTGAAAATACCGTAACCTGCCGGGTTACAGCAGAAGATGGTACCACCGTGAAAGATTATATCATCAAGGTGAGTAAAATCGAAGGCGGCGCAGGAGATATCGGAGAAGACGTGGAAAGCAGCGAATCCGCACCGGCGGAGCTTGAAGTCCTATCAGAATTAAGATCTTCTGCCAAAGTAATTCGAATTGTCGCTTTGCCGGACGGCGTTGCGGTACCTCAGGGCTTTAAGGAGAGCTCCATTTCCGTCGGTACTACAAAAGTACAGGGATGGACTCTGGAGACAGAAACTAATCCAAGCTTCTGCCTGTTCTACGCCATGAATGAGGATGGTGAACCGGCTTTCTATTGCTATGATATAACAGAAAAAACAATCCAGCGTTATTTTATCGATTCTGATAAAGAAGGGCTGCAGGAAAATGATAAAAAGCTGGCGGAAAATTACAATAGCTTGGTGGAAGATTACCAGAAAGCCCGTTATATTGGTTTTGGCCTGATGGGTCTGGCCGGAGTTCTTTTCATTATCATTATTGTTCTGCTGGTGACGAAAAAAAACAGCGGCAATGTAAGCTATGAGCCGGCAGAACGTGTACCGGATGAACCGGCCGTCCGTAGTTCACGGGGGAAAAAACAGACCCGCAAAGAACGTTATCTGATGGGCGAGGAGGATATTGATGTATTATCTTCAAAGATAGAAGAAATACCGGATCAGGAAGAAAAGTATACATCTGAAACCAAAGCGGCAGAGCAGGTCATCGCCGATACTCTGGCGAAGGAGGCTGCCGCCGCGCTGGAGGATGACTTTGAATTCTTTGACCTGGATGATGAGAAATAAATTCTGGCTGGGCACACAGAAAAGAAAGGGAGACTACTTGACGTAGCCTCTCTTTTGCTGTACAATTGTTATATACTATATATAACAGTATAAGCTTGAAAGATGGTGAGAGTATGGTATTAGAAATTAATTTTGAAAGTGATGAGGCAATCTATATCCAACTGAGAAACCAGATAATTATTGGAATTGCTACTTCTCATATCAGGGAAGGGGATTCTCTGCCGTCGGTTCGCCAATTGGCGGATAATATCGGAATCAATATGCATACAGTAAATAAAGCATATTCCGTACTGCGCCAGGAGGGCTTTATCAAGCTGGATCGAAGAAAAGGGGCGGTCATTTCTCTGAAAACAGATAAATGCCGGGCTCTGGAGGAACTGAGAGAACAGATGCAGGTATTGTTTGCCCACAGTATCTGTAAGAATATCAGCCGCGAAGAAGTCCATAATTTAGTTGATGAAATTTATGATTATTATATCGGGCGGGGCAAAAAATAACATAGTACCGGAAATAATGAATCTTGAATAAATGGAGGATTATTATGTTGTGTGAACGCTGTAAAATCAGAGAAGCAAACATTCAGTATACGGAGGTTTTAAATGGCGTAAAAACAGAGCATCATTTTTGTGCGCAATGCGCCGGAGAATTGGATTTTGGCCCCTACTCCGCAATTTTTGACGGCGATTTTCCATTGGGTAAACTATTGTCTGGTTTACTGGGCATTAATGAAGAACAAAAAGAGGATAAACGGAGACAAGTGATCTGTCCAACCTGTAAAACCAGTTATGAGGATTTTGTGAAAAATAGCTGCTTCGGCTGCCCGGACTGCTATGGTGTATTTGATTTGCTTATCAGCGAAAATATTCGACAGCTGCAGGGCAGCGACAGCCATACGGGCAAGCAGCCCAAATATCATCTGGAACCGGAACTGCAAAAAGATGCTGGACAATACAGCACCGATGCGTCGGCATCCGGCCCGGCAGTCCTGAATAAGGAAAATTTGGATGCTAAAGAGCAGATCCGTATTCTGCAGGCAAAACTCAAGGAGGCACTGGAACGAGAAGAATATGAGACGGCAGCGGTCTGCCGGGATAAGATTAAAGTACTGAAGGAAGGGGTTTGACGATGGCAAAATGGTTTGAGCGAATTGATCCGGCTGTGCCGGGAGCAATTAACAGCCGGGTGCGCCTGGTGCGGAACTGTAAGGAATATGTGTTTCCCTCCCGGCTTTCGGACAAAGATAGTGAAATAATGGTTCACCGACTGGAACAGGGTCTTAGAAATGTGGGTGAAGTGGACGGGAAAGACTATCACTATGCGTATCTGCGTGAAATTAAAGAACTGGATAAAAAAATTTTGCGGGAACGCCGGATTTTAAATTCCACAATTGCTGCCAAAAAGACACCGGCTGGAGTTTTTATCTCGGAGGATGAAGAAAGCAGCATTGTGCTGAACGGAACCGACCATTTCCGTATTCAACTGCTGTCTTGCGGGAACCATCTGGAAGAATTATGGCAACAGGCAGACCGCTTGGATGACTATATTAACGAGCGTTTTGCCTATGCTTATGATCAGAAATACGGCTACCTTACCTCATATCCCACGAATACGGGAACCGGTATGCGAGCCTCAGTGATTCTTCATCTGCCGACACTTTCCCTGGGTAAACGGTTTCAGGGGATGGTGATGGAGATGAGCCGATTTGGTGCAGTGATCAAAGGCGTTTACGGAACCGGGAATGAGAATTACGGTTCCTTATACCAAATCTCCAATTTAAAAACATTGGGAACTACAGAAAAAGAAATTTTGGATCGGGTCAACAAGGTATCGGAGCAGTTGTTGGCACAGGAGCGCCAGATAAGACGAATGACCATGGAAAAACGAGGTCTGGAATGTGAAGATGAAGCATATAAATCTTATGGTGTATTAAAATATGCGAGAAGACTGGCGGCCAAAGAAGCTATGATATTTTTATCTCAGTTAATGAGTGGAATAAATGACGGAATTCTGAAACTGAAAGAACCGTGTTCCATATACCGGCTTATGCTGGGGATTCAGCCGGCCAACCTTCAGAAGCTTTCGGATCATCCGCTGGGGAAAGAAGAACTGGAAGTTGCTCGTGCCACATACCTGAGGGCGGAACTGCCGGAAATGCTGGAATAGATTACAAGGAGGACAAAATTATGATAGATCGTTTTACAGAACAGGCCAGAGAAGCAATCAGGCTCGCCGTCGACGCCGCAGAAAGCCTCGGACATGGCTATGTGGGTACGGAGCACCTGTTGATTGGGCTAATTGAGGAAGGCAATGGTGTAGCAGCCAAAGTCCTGGAAGGTTCTGGGGTATCTGCTGAGAAAGTAACGGAACTGGTCAGGCAGCTGATCTCGCCGAACCAGCCCGTCCGACAGGCTGAGAAAAGCGGATATACGCCCAGCGCGGCCAAGGCCATTGAGAGTAGTTATCGCGAAGCGGTACGGTTTAAAGCACCTTTAATCGGAACGGAGCATCTGTTGATTTCAATAATCAGGGAGCATGAATGTGTGGCATCACGGTTATTGAATACCATGGGGATCAGTATTCAGAAGCTTTATATTGAAATTCTTGCGGCGATGGGAGAAGATGCCCCGGCTGGAAAAGAGGATCTGACTAAAAGTGGAAAGGGAAAAACAAATACGCCGACCCTTGACAACTACAGCCGGGATCTGACCGCTCTGGCACGATCCGGCAGGCTGGATCCGGTGATCGGCAGAAAAGATGAAATCCAGCGGGTCATTCAGATCTTGAGCCGGCGCACCAAAAATAATCCCTGTCTGATTGGCGAGCCGGGAGTAGGGAAGACTGCGGTAGTAGAAGGCCTTGCCCAGATGATCATTTCCGGCAGTGTTCCGGAGACAATTGCCGGCAAGCGGGTTATGACACTTGATTTATCTGGGATGGTAGCGGGCTCCAAGTACCGGGGGGAATTTGAAGAACGGATAAAAAAGGTGCTGGCTGAGGTGATGGAGGACGGCGAGGTACTGTTGTTTATTGATGAAATCCATACCATTATCGGAGCCGGCGGTGCCGAAGGGGCGATTGATGCTTCCAATATTTTAAAGCCTTCCCTGGCACGCGGTGAGCTTCAGCTGATCGGGGCTACTACCATTGAAGAGTACCGGAAGTGTATTGAAAAGGATTCTGCGTTGGAACGCCGGTTTCAGCCAGTTACGGTAGACGAACCCGATGAGGATCAGTCGTTGCTGATATTGAAAGGACTGCGCCCGAAGTATGAGGAGCATCACCAGGTCACGATCACCGATGAGGCACTGGAAGCCGCCGTCAAACTTTCGGCTCGTTATATTAATGACCGCTTTTTACCGGACAAGGCAATTGATCTGATTGATGAATCGGCATCGAAGGTGCGTCTGACCATGTATGTGGAACCGGCCGAGATTAAAGAGCTCGAAAAAGAAATTGAGAAGCTGGAAAAGCAGAAAGAAGCCGCCATTAAGGCTGAGGCTTATGAAAAAGCCGGAGAGTTTAAGAAAAGACAGGAGAAGAAACGGGAAAAGATAGAGAAAGCACGGGTCAGATGGCAGAAAGAAAAAAGTACCCGGAAGCTGATAGTCGGCGAGGAGGAGATAGCCGATGTTGTATCCGGATGGACAAAAATACCGGTTCGCAAGCTGGAAGAAGAAGAGTCCGAACGCCTGCGTATGTTGGAAGGAATTCTGCATCAGCGGGTTGTGGGACAGGAAGATGCGGTAAAAGCGGTTGCCACGGCAATCCGCCGGGGACGTGTCGGCTTAAAGGATCCTAAGCGTCCGATTGGCTCCTTTTTGTTTCTCGGGCCGACCGGTGTCGGTAAAACCGAACTATGCAAAACGCTGGCAGAAGCCATGTTTGGTACGGAGCAGTCCCTGATCCGGGTGGATATGTCGGAGTATATGGAAAAACACAGCGTCTCCAAAATGATTGGTTCACCGCCCGGATATGTCGGATATGAAGAAGGCGGACAGTTGAGTGAAAAAGTAAGGAGAAATCCTTATTCGGTAATCCTGTTCGATGAAATTGAAAAAGCCCACCCTGATGTATTTAACATCCTCCTTCAGGTACTGGATGACGGTCATATCACCGATGCCCAGGGGCGTAAAATCGATTTTAAAAACACGATTTTAATAATGACCTCCAATGCCGGAGCAGAGAATATTATAGCGCCTAAACGGCTGGGATTTACTTCTTCTGATAACGAAAATGAACGATATAAACAGATGAAGGATCGGGTAATGGAAGAGGTCAAGCGCCTGTTTAAACCGGAGTTCTTAAACCGTATCGATGAGATTATGGTCTTCCATCCGCTCAATCAGGAACATATCAGGCAGATTGTCTCGATTATGTTAAACCAAATTATTAAGCGGACCAGAGAGCAGTTGAATATTGAACTGGAAGTGGGTGAAGAAGCCAAAGACTTTTTGGTCGAAAAAGGATATGATGAAAAATACGGCGCAAGGCCATTGCGCCGGGCAATTCAGAGCCGCCTGGAAGACAAACTGGCGGAAAAAATCCTTGATGGTGAAATTAAAGCAGGGGATATAGTTATGGTGGAAAAAGAAGGCGACGAACTTAGTTTTTTACTGAAAACATTGATAAAGAGCTAGCTAATTGATAGTGATTGTTGTATAATTAGATCACGGTGGCAGTGTTTTGAAAGCACTGTCACTCTGATCTGGAATGCGAAAGAAAGATATCAGGAGGGCCAAAAGGATGCCAGTGATCGAATCATTAATCCGTTCTGAAGCAGACGGAACCATCAGCTTTGGAAATTACAAATTGGATACCAAGTCCAAACTACAGGATTTTGAACATGCGGGAGATTTATATAAGATAAAAACATTTTATGAAATCACAAAACTGGAGCGGAACGGAATGCTTGTCTTTGAATCGGTACCGGGAACGGCGGTAGAGCATCTGGCAGTAACAAATTCCGGCGTGGATTTTTCCGTGGAAGGCAATAAGGATGCCCAGATTACAATTCAGCTGGAAGAAGATACGAATTATCAAATCAAAGTCGATGATAAGGCTGTGGGTGAGATGAAAAGCAATCGAAGCGGAAAGCTGGTGATCAGCGTGGAGCTGAATGAAAGTGTTGCAACCCATGTAAAGGTAATAAAAGGATAGGGTTGACTTACATATGGCTAAAGCAAGAACAACCGCATTTTTCTGTAAGGAATGTGGATATGAATCAGGCAAATGGATGGGACAGTGCCCGGCATGCAGGGAGTGGAATACCTTTGTGGAAGAACCAAAGCCTGCAAAGTCCGCAGCCGGACGCAGCGGCGGTTTAACGCAGCGGACAAAGCCGGTACTGTTATCCGAGGTGTCAATAGAGGAACAGGATCGGTTATCTACAGGATATCGGGAACTTGATCAGGTACTGGGGAGCGGCATTGTTGCCGGCTCCCTGGTTTTGGTTGGGGGTGATCCGGGTATTGGAAAATCCACCCTGCTGCTGCAGGTATGCCGTAATCTGGCGAAAGCCGGGCATAAGGTACTGTATATTTCCGGCGAGGAGTCGCTTAAGCAGATAAAACTGCGTGCCGGCCGGATTGGGACGGTTACCGGCGATCTGAAATTCTTGTGTGAAACAAGTCTGGATCGAATAGAAGATGTAATCCGGGCGGAAAATCCGGAGATTGTCATTATTGATTCCATTCAGACCATGTATCGCGAGGAAGTTTCTTCAGCTCCCGGCAGTGTAAGCCAGGTTAGAGAATCTACCAATGTACTGATGCAGATTGCCAAGGGAATGGGCATTGCTGTGTTTATCGTCGGACATGTGACTAAGGAAGGCGTGGTTGCCGGCCCCCGGGTACTGGAGCATATGGTTGATACCGTCCTCTATTTTGAAGGCGAGCGTAATGCTTCCTACCGTATCCTGCGCGGCGTAAAAAACCGGTTTGGTTCCACTAATGAAATCGGTGTGTTTGAGATGCAGGAAAAAGGACTGGTTGAAGTGGAGAATCCGTCTGAGTACATGCTCAACGGTAGGCCGGAAAATGCTTCCGGTTCCGTGGTAGCCTGTTCCCTGGAAGGAACGCGTCCGATTTTACTCGAAGTCCAGGCGTTGGTTACCCAGACCAACTTCGGGATGCCCAGGCGAACCACAGCCGGTACGGACTACAACCGTGTAAATCTGCTGATGGCAGTTTTGGAAAACCGCTGCCATTATGAGATGTCCCGTTATGATGCGTATATTAACATTGCCGGCGGCATCCGTATGAGTGAACCGGCTTTAGATCTGGCAATCGTACTGGCACTGATCTCCAGCTATAAGAACCGGCCGGTAAACCCCAAAATGATTATTTTCGGTGAAGTCGGGTTGTCGGGCGAGGTACGTGCTGTATCAATGGCGGAGCAGCGGGTAAATGAAGCAATTAAGCTTGGCTTTGAAGCCTGTATTTTGCCGCAGGTCTGTCTTGAAAAAATCAAAAAGAGCGGTAGTATTACATTATATGGCGCGAGTACGGTTCGGGAAGCAATTGGATTTATTTAAATAAATATTTCCATTCCAGTGTGAATGATCAAAAAAATTCATGTAATAAAATGAAAAATATTCGTATGCTGAAAATGAAAAATATTCGTTGACAGAAATAAAGTATTGTGATAATATATTCGAGTGTGTTAAGATGCAATTGAATATTTAGGAGAATAGTTCAATGGTAGAGCAACGGTCTCCAAAACCGTAAATGGGGGTTCGAGCCCCTCTTCTCCTGCTTAAAAGTACTGTAATTACAGTACTTTTTTTATTTCGTGTGATATTTCGTGTGATATCCCATGTTGTATGGTTTCAAAATGAGCTTTTGAAATATCAGCAAATTTCTTTTTTTCATCCCTGATTGTGTTTAGGTAAACGCCTTTCATTACATGATCAGACTTCCATCCACCCTGCTCCATAATGTAAGCATCAGGGATACCAATTGCGTGATTGATTGAGACATAATAGTGTCTGAGGTCGTGAAAGCGAAAATGTTCGACACCTAATTTTTTCACAAGTTTTATAAAACGAAGAGTGATCATGTCTGGCGTCGTGGATATGATTCTCCCTGTTTTCTTCTTTAACAATTGAATGAGAAAATCTGGTAAATCAACGTCACGTTCACTGGAAGTCGTTTTTGGCGGCTTTACCTCCCATGTCCTATCTGGCTTAAGCCCCATGCTTTTATTCACGGTTATATAGCCATTATGGACGTCTAAACGGGTAAGCGCACATATTTCCCCACGGCGTAAACCACCGAAAGCTGCAAGGTAAATAGCAATCTGCAAATCTCCGGTCGAATTAGCAAGAACCAGCTTAATATCTCCATCTGAGGGGACATAGGTATTGTTTTTTTTACGTTGAGGGAGTTGTGGTTTAAATGTTTTTTCTGAAAACATACCCATAGTTGCGCTAAATAGATTGTATGCATTTTTTACGGACTTAGGGCTCAGACCTCTTTTTGACAAGGAATTAATCCATGATTGCACAGTTTTCTTGTCAAAATCATCAAGCTTTATTTTTTCGATAAGCGCCATATCTTTCCGGGCTATTTTTTGATATCCGATAACCGTAGCAGGGGAAAGGATGTTTTCCTTTGATTCGATGTAGCTTTTAACAGCATCTGTTAGTGTCATGTCTAAAACCTGTTCTGTTTCGTTTTCCTTATTCAGCATATACTCCATTGCAGCATATTCAGCTCCCTTTTTGCTTGGGGCAGTAAAAGACTTGTAGTGCTTCCTCTTGTTGTCATCGGTGTAATCATAGACTTGACACCGCCAGGAACCACTTGGTAACTTTTTTGCTTTTGCCATAATATCATTCCTTTCTGAAATTCAGTATAAAAAATACGCCCTCTTGCCAGAACGCTTTCAGAATGGTATAATCAACTTGTCGAGGGTTGATCTATCATTCCGGCTTGTCCGGGAAGAGAAATCCATGTGAAAGCCGTTCCTGTTTGCAGCAGGGGCGGTTTTTGTATTTAAACGTTTCTACAAGTTTCTATTAATATTCAAATTCTGTATTTTTAACTTTCCATTTTTTCAATGCAATACATAACCAGAAGCTATAAATTCCAAATGTAATTATGCAAAGAAGTAGCCATTTGATCCAGTTCCCAAACAAACCAATAGCTGTTCCGGTGAATTTTAAACGCCGTCCTTCAATAACTGTGTGTTTTGTTTCCCAGCCATAAACCATACAGAGGGCCCAAGGAAAGCAAATACCGAAAGTACAAGCCGTAAGTAACCCTCCAAGGAGCCGCCAACCAATTAATTGGAGCAATCCTCCATCAAAGTAAGAATTTTGTTTTTCCATACTTATATCCTCCTTTCTTTATGTATTTTATTAAAAGCCCAAAAGGCAACTAACCAATTCTTAGGTATCAGAAATATACATCTCGCTGATATCCTCATTTTACATATTAAAATATAATAAATTTAATTATACCAAGCTCTAAAAGTTTCAGGGAATGCATTTACATAAAACAATATAGGTTGCCTTGATTCATAACTCATATCAGACGGAAACAATAACTGCTCCAATTGCTGTTCAGCTAGAGTGGTTCTTTTTGCGGTCCGATAAAAGAGTCTATACCAATTATGGTAATCAGCCAGTGCCCTGTTGGATGCACTATATGACAGACCAAATAAATTATGTATTGAATCTGCTGTCCGGCAAAGTTTCTTATGGATAGCGATTCGCGGAGCCAGGGTGTGACTGGCGAACAAGTCGGCTTCGTTTTCATATTCAGGGGATTCCTTTGTATG
>Ga0153941_1000595_pt1 | contig 15887 bp, 7 predicted proteins | sample TSNJ025MetaG_FD_104733 | JGI IMG/M metagenome (GOLD analysis project Ga0153941, IMG submission 104733) | Attine ant fungus gardens microbial communities from New Jersey, USA - TSNJ025 MetaG | ecosystem: Host-associated > Fungi > Mycelium > Unclassified | place: USA: New Jersey, Brendan T. Byrne...
CCCTCAGTCCCTAACTGACTGAGAAGTCCCCTTTACAGCTAGGGCCCGCTATCCAAGAGGCTTGAGAGTGCTGTGCTCCCTAGCGAGGAAGAGTATGGAGTAAGAGTGGAGGGGAAATCACTCGCAGGGCCGGTATAAAGCCAACTGCGCCCTTGAATGACTTTTGAGCAGGGTTCAAGGTGAACAGTGCTCAGATGTGGGGATCGAGTTCTTATATTATCAATAAGCAGTGAGTGCTCTTAGTAATCACCCCAGATGGATGTTCAGAAAGAACTCGATGGAGTTCTTCTATCAAATTGCACCCCTATTTATACTACTACTACAGTAACTGTACCCTAGAGTCCCATAGTCACATGTCCTTTTCCAGAATGTTCTGTGATCACCTGACCTTGTCACATGATTTGGCTTACTGAGTCCTACTCTATTTATACTCCTACTCTATTGTATGCCTTAAGGTTTTGCATCAGGTGTTCAAATGCATGGGAGACTTTTTCCTGCTTGGGGTTCTCATAACATACACATTTACTTCCACTCAGTGTGTAATAGCCCCTCCACTATTGTTTGTTCCATCTACATTTCTGACCACTACTGGTCTTTCTAACCTCTGCAGCTTAAACCCATGTTTGTTATGAGAGCCCCAAGAAGGAAACAGTCTCCCATGCATTTAAACACTTAATCCAAAGTCTCAAGCCATACAATGGGGTCAAGGAATAAATAGTGTGGGAACTTAGGTAACCAAATCATGTAACAAGGTCAAGTGACCATAGAATATTCTAGAAGAACATGTGATCATGGACTAGTAGTACCACTGTAAAACAGTATAAGTAGTAGTCTAATCCAAGGAAGAACTCCATCGAGTTCTTCTTGAACATCCACCTAGGGTGATCACTCAGAGCATTTACTACCTATCGATAACAACGTTTTGCTGCCATCCTTTTGTCTATGAACATTCTTGTCATACCACCATCCAAGAGTGCTTTCACCGTCATGCCTTCATATATGTCTACCTTCTCTATCCCTATATTTAGCCATACTTCTCTTAACATTTTGAGCATTCTCCTGATGTCTCTTTGCATATCCTCCCCTTTTGCTATGCCTTTTGGGATTTCTTTCCACACGCCACTTTGCTGTGCTTCTCCCTTTTCTGGATACACTGTTATTCTCCAATCCTACCATGGCTGCTTCTTTCCTGTCCCACATTCTGGACACAAAATTTTCTTCCTATCTTTCTCTAGTATCCTCTTGACTGTGTTCTTCCTTCCACATTGACTACACTTTACGTCAACTGCCCCTCTCTCTCCTGTTGTATCCCTTCTCCATTTCCATGCCTTGAGGCAACTGTCACACCATATATTTCTTAATTGCTCACCAGAGATGAACCCTTGCCCTTGGTTTTTATGTATCTTGGTGCCTTTGTAGTCACACCCTCTGCACTCCACAAATGTTACAACTTCCCATTTGGTCATCCATCCTTTCCACTCCAGTGTTACACTTCTTGGGGGCATTTCCCATGTGCCACTGTGTTCTTGCACCTTTCTCCATAAGGAGCATGCCAGTTTTTCCTCCTGCTGTGCCTTTTGCAGACTGACTGCATGCACCACTTTCTCACTTCTCCTTTCCTTCTCCACTTTAATATTTGGACACTCCCACTTGTAGTGTCCCATTCTCCAATATCTAAAACATTGCACCCCTTCCTCCACTATCTCCTGTTTCCTTACTTTCACTTCCTCCCTCATCCTACACTGCATTACCCTGCTCGCTATCACCTCAAATTTATTCTAGGGAATTGATTTCCCCTTTTCCTTTTTCTTCTTGTTCCTGCAGTTATGGGCCAGGTGCCCAAACTTTTTACAACATCAACATATTCTTCCCCCTCTTCCTTCTAATTATGCCCTTAGTTTAGCAAGGGTGCACTTTTGGTTGAGCAAGTTGCTCATGAGGGAATTGTATTGTGATTGAGACATTGTGTTGGCACCTCAGTGGTATGGAGTGAATGGTTGATCTTTACTAAGTATATTACATCTGCTGGGGCACAAGATCTTCACCCAGCCAGAGTCCTACTGCCCTACTTGCTACTGCTCTAATACTATGGTTATACTATCACCCCAAGGAGGGGATCTCTAACCTAAACACCTTCCTAAGGATACAGCATTACTCCTCTGCATGTACAGCCCACAATGGGACTTCAGCACAAGGTTTATAAAGTGAAAGGAGTACAAGTAAACTACTGGGCACCGCTCAATTGTAAGGTCAGGTCTTAGACACAATATCTGAGCTTGGTACTGTGCTTCCACTGTCAATCCCTAACTGATTGACAAGTCCCCTTAAGCCAAGGGCCCGGCTATGTATGGAGGTGACTAGTGATCATGATGATCACCAGTTGAGGGTCAAGATAGTTATGAGAATAAGGATGAGCAAGGTCCAAGGTGGACAGTGCTCTGGATATGGAATTGAGTTCTAGTATAAGGACTTAGATAGTGATGTCTTAGAACCACTCCTAGTCTGAGTTGACAAAGAGAACCCGATAGAGTTCTTATTTGATTATGGTATACTACTTATACACCTCCTGTGTTTACTTCTATTTATAAACTCCCATGCATCTCTTTTAGTCATTCTATCTCATACATCCACTGATTTCCTAATTAAAAGAAAAGAAAAAGAAAAAGAAAATAAATAATGACTTAGCCGTTTTTGGCTGTGTCATGACAGAAAGAACAAATGTGGAAGAAAGACCTAGATCACTAAGTGCATGACTTATCCATAACAAACTTTATGAGCCACTGAGCACATATTATGGTGTCACTAGCATCAAAATATACTATCAGATCTAGTAAGGCTTTCAATAGCACTGCAGGATAGTCTGCTTGGGTGACTGGATATGGAAAAAACTTGTTGATATAAGCTCAAATAAGTATTAGTTGTTTTTATGATCATCAAAAACTCAATTCATTATGGGATCTATAGGTTGATAATGCAGTAGGCTGGACTTATCTACAAATCTTGCTAAGATTCTCCAATCTGTTTTAGGACCTCTGCATAGAGGTGGTAATCAATCAGATGAAGAGATGTCCAGCATGTTCTACCAATGCATATGTAAAAATTATAGGACAAAGGAGGCATAAAATAAGACAGAGCAAAAGCAGCGATAGCAGAAACATATTCCATCTATCAGGGACTCTTAATTTCCAATTCCTTGATATACACTTACATGAGCACTACTAGTGAGATGGAGAAACCTGCTACAGCAGAGGTAAAATATACAGGTAATAGTAGCGCTGAGGTGATGAGAATGATTGAAGGTAATAAACATAGATAACATTGGAAAGAGTGTTCAAATAATGAATTCAAAGCTGAACTATCTCTGAACTTATTCTCTTTGATAATGCTCTTGACTTGAGGAGTAGCACTTTCTTATAGGCTAACATCCACTTAGGGGATCTTGTTTATTATACCAAAAAAAGCAAGTCGGAACATTACACCTAGAAACTTAACTTGATTGTTTCTATGCTCTATTGTCAAAGGAGAACAAGTGCATTCTCTTGAAATATCATGTTGGAATGAAGATGACTCAGAACAGGCTTGAAATTCTTCAGCTACTCTATTGTACTCCTGATTTATGTATCCAGGACCTGTAAATCACTGCTATATGCCTATAATTATATTTGGATAGGAAATCTATATATTGACAGCTATCAAGTCTGTACCTCAGCTACAATTGGGAGCTGAAATCCTAGCACTGCATCCACAAATTCCACTGTAAAGTTTGCTGAGGGATTGTGAGCATACCATAAGCAATCAATATAAGAATTAACTCACATTTTGTTTTCTTCTGTGATTCCAAGACCAGGTGTTTTCATAGGACATTAAACTCAATCCTGGTATTGAACAAGAGATTTCTCTCTGGAGTATGCCCAAGAGTGAAGATTTTCTGCCATTGGGATTCTTTGTGGATCTCAATATTCAGTTTATTTCCTTTCTTGACAATCTTGCATCACATGAATGTATAAAGCTTCTTGGGCATTTGAAGGATTGACTTACCATCCTTGGGCTAGCTCCAGACTCTGTTCCCCTCTATTCTTATTGTCAAATTTCTTCTTGATATTTTGGGAAGGAGTACTGGTCTTGTAGCTGATAATGAGTAGATGGTCAAATCTATTATCCAGTCTTCCAATAAATCCTAAGTGCAATTAAGCCTACTGATGGATGGTATCAATGAATGAAGTCATACTTACTGAGAAATCAGACAGTTTGTGCTATATTTGGTTCAGCTCATATTGCCATTGTTTGAACTAGAGTGAGTAGGAAAAAATACTGTGAGTACAGGATGATAAGAAGCATGAGATTGTGACACTGCCTCATGACCTGAACTGGGTGGGAATGTGACAATCAGTGTCTAGACATGTGAAGAGCATGGGTGGAAGCAACTTTTTTTATCTAGAAGCTATTATTGCTATACTGTATTTGTTTTGTGTAGACCTGTTCCTGTTTTTGAAAGGAAAAGCACATGTTTATATGGATTACAAAAGAACAAAGTCAACATAAATCAATATCAAAACCAGATCAAATATCAATTCAGCTACAGTACAACCAATAACATACAATGAATACAAAGTGTGTATCTTGAAACATCTATATGCACAATGTTGAAAATCTCCTTTGCTGAATACTAAATGTCAACATGAACATATGTAAGAATGATAGAGGATAATACACTTACTTATGAATATGATGGCAAGAGTGATATCCTACCTAGCATTTTTCACCTGCTGGAGACTTGGTGTTGGGGTGTTTGTGGATGGGAGAGGAACATGTATCAGCTGTTAGATTTAATCATATCACAAATGGCCACTTACTGATTTGTGAGTTGATGATTTAATAATCAAAAGGCTTAAAAAAGTGAAGTTTAGACAGTAGCAAAAGATGTTGTTAAGTCTGAGGTTTATCCTTAGACTTAAAGTCCTTAAATACATAATTGTGGTGGTCTGTGCACAAGGACAGCCTACCACATGATCACTACCTATTGTTCTACATATAGGAGTGCTATTGTTCTTGAAATAGAGATAACCTAACCATCTTAGGGTAGTCCTTTGTTCTATTCAAGGACAAATGATAATCTATGGGTAAAGATCAATGCCATGTACAAACATTGAGGACCTTGTATCTCCATGGGTTCTTATTGCCTTGGGGTCTATTTATAGCCAAAAGAAGTGCATTGAAGAGAGCTTCACAATAGTTATTGAAGCTAACAATTATGTCAAGCAGTTCCCAAGATATCAGTGATTTAGTGTCTGGTGACTTGATGATCACCAACTGATCTGCTGATAACTTGGTGAATACTGATTGCATTGAGATGTTTTTGGTACCATCTGAAAGGTCTTTTTAAGGGCTTTCAGTGGTCATTTAGATTGTTAAAATTGGTTGAGTATTCCCAAAGTTATGGTCCAAATGAAGTTTGTGATAGCATTTCAGATAATACTAAATCAAAATTTAAATCTTTTATTGGAAGAGAAGCAAATATATATCTACTAGTCTTCCTTAATAGTTGAAGGTTTTCCAAATTGGATAGCCATTGAATGGTCTAGATTGAAGCAAATCATCTAGATCCTCACATGATTGAGTACCTTGTATTTGTTCTTCTCATACTTTGACTTAAAGGTAGATACATGATGAAGGTTGAGATCTGTTGCAATACTGCAAAAGGGATAAGGACCAATAGTAGATAAACTGATGATACATACTGGATAGCAAGTCCTGTGTAAAGCCAACTTTTGTCTTTTTTCCATCTTCTTACTGGGACAGCATAGATGCTTATAAGAATATAAGCTTGGTAGAGCTCCATAGATTTCCAATCATCAATTAGGGCATTTGCAGCTGAATGCTTAGCAAAGTGCATTGCAATTGGGTATATTTCTGACTTACCCACATAATATCTTGAAGAGATCACATAAACTGATGAGAAAAAGATCAGAATAAATTGAGAGTGGTATTGAACTGGATCTTACCAATAGTAAACAGGAAGGGATATCTAGCAAAAGTAGAAGCCAGAGTATGCAAGATAGGATCTAGTTAAGAGATGAAGGGCTATTCATGACCAATAAGAGTTGTTTTTGACAAGTTTGGAGAACCTACATTAACACATTGATAAAATCTATTATGAAGTTGAGTTCTGTAAGAGGAAAAATCACAAAATAGTGTGCAATAAATACATACATATTAAATAGTTTCTGAACATCATCTGGATTGACAAGTCTGTGCACCAGAATCTCAGGCAGACTGTGTTGTTTGATAAGCATTGCTCAATAGTGTAGGTTGAAGGCAGGGCCTGAATCACATCAATGGTATACTCAATTATGATGCCAAAGCATAGCTTTCTGGCATGAAGTACATTTTGTTCACTACTCCCTTGAAGCAAGGCAACTGGTTAGGTGGTTGTGAGAAGTGGTCACTATAGCATAAACATACAACATTATCATTGTTCAGATCTTTATCATCAGTGATGTTCATATCTCATACTTGATCCCTCTTCTATAAGAGGAATGTACAGTCTCTAACTACTCTAATGTTAGTGAAGAGAGTAGACTTAAGTTGGAATAAATGAATAGCCCAGGAGTTCCAATCAATGTTGGAGTAAGGTATTCTACCATACATCCACTAGTATATATATCTATACTAGGCAGTCTATGTGTATTGCCATGCAATCAGGTGTACTACACATTGATAACTAGATTACTATAAAAGGCAACCTAGTACTGATGGGAAGATGAGAACCAGATGGAAAGGTTATAGAAAAGGTGGCTAGACAGATCACATAGTGAATTAGGTAACACTCACCTATACTGTGCATGCTAAGCCCTCCTAGATATGACTACCAAAGCATCCCCTTATATCTTCCCCTTGATATGGTTGTTATCAATGCTCAATTTGGCAATCAGTTCCAGTGGTAGATGCATATCTAGGGGAGTATTCTGTAATTTCTGTTTTACTGTTATCACCATCCCTCTCCAGTTCTTCATCTGCAAACTCAATGTTGGGTGTATTGGAGACACAGTCAGACTCCACTTCTTTCATATTTCAAAGCTTGGTAAATATATTCAGACCTACTGAGCTACCAGTGTCACAAACACTCAACTGAAGATGATCCAACCAAGACAAAACATTACATTTGTTCTGGTCAGAAGAGGAGGTTGCCATTTGGTAAGAGACAATAGATAGAGGGGTGGCAAGATAAGGGTTATGGAGCTGCCAAGGTATCAGAAATGGTAAAAGTGATACCAATACACAAACAACAAACCTGCTTGAGAAGGGATTCAATTATTGTATCCTTCTATCTGATTTGTGCTAGTAAATATTCACATTTGCTAAAAGTAGTATCCAATCATAAATGAGGGTCCAGTAGAGTTAGAACAGTATCTAAAGAGATGAAAGAAGAGATGGAAGAAGGAGATACAAAAGATAAAGTTCTGTGAAATTGTAGTATCCTGGTAAAGAGATGACAAAGAAACCCTAGGTATAATTGGCCTTTCCAAGTTGAAAAGCAATACTTGCAGATGGTCTGACTCAGACAGCAGTAAATTGCCAGCAAATCCAGCAACTGATTAAAAGAAAAAGATCTGGAAACAGGACTGATCTCTACTCAGTTTGGTACTGTCTATGGCTTGTGACCTTGTCATGAGTTGCCTTGACTATGACAATAAGCTATAAATAGAATGAACATGGACTGGAGTCAAACTGGTAGCTGATGGATAGCTTGTAGTTTAAATGAGAACAAATACTGTACTTGTATATATAATAGACTGCAATTAAGCAAGAACCCTATCAAGTTCTCTTCTAACCCTGAAGTGCTACCTTGAGTCAACCCCTAACTTAAGGTTCTTGAGTCAGTCACTGACAGACCTTCCACAATGTACATGTGGCTGCCAGATTTACATCACTTGCAAGTATTGTCATTTATTGGAAAATCATACTTCATCTGGTGTTTGAGTCAGTCCTTTCTTGTAGGTGCCAAGGATGGTTAAGGAATACTTTGAACCTGACAAGTCATAAGAATTGGAGCCAGTGCAAGGAGGATGGTGAGGTTGTCTGTGAGAAATGGTAATTATTTTCTTGTAATCTTGGAACTTTCAGTTAATGGCTGTGCCATGGTTGTACATAGCAATTATTTTCTGGTAATCTTGGAATTGGATGTTGAAGACTGGGCCATGCCTGTGGTTCTTTCCAATAAGGCAACTGTAGATAGCAATCATTTTCTCTGATCAGAAATTGATATAGATAAGTATAAGCATTAGGGAAGTGAGGCTGTTACTGTACAGGTGGGACCTGTGCTCTATAAGGGGCTCTATGCACCCTGCCAACATTGCCTAGAGGATGTCCTCCCTGGGCAAGTAGGATAGGTGGTGGTAGTGGTAGTGGTAGTGGTAGTGGTAGATAACATTGTTGTGTTACAGTCTTTGGAAGGTTGACTTTGAGATCAGATATTAATACCTCTGGATAAAGTATCCATGCTTTGGCTATGGCTTGATCTGCAGCCAACTTGACCTATCAAAACTGAAACAAGTTGTTAGTTTCATGTAAGGATGATATCAAAAGTTAAATTATATTCAGAAGAAAATTCATATCTCATTAGCATATAAGGTATTGAGATCTGTATACCAGAGGGTGCATTTAGTTGACTTGATACTTGAACTTGAGGTCTGATTGTGATCAAAGTGTTTATACCTGGTAATGATTTGGTGGCACATGTAACATGATATAATTCAACAGTTTGGACAAGTCATCTTCTTGTACTGAAAGATAGTAGATTAAGAACAAGATCAAAATGCACATAAGCAAATGTACACCAGACTCTTTGATAAATACTGTACATGCTGCCAAGTCAAACAATCAGTTGATGTTATATTCAAAAGGTGCTAACCTACCTTTCTTGTATTTTGGACAATTTCTCATTGACTCAGCCTCCCACATACCAGAGACAAGATTGTTATATGTTCTTCCACTCCCTACCCCCCCAACAAATGAGTTCAGCATCCTGGTAACAATAAAATAATGACAACAATGACAACAATGACAACAACAAATAATGGAATAATGGGGACAACAATGGTCACAAATGATAATGGTCACACAATAATAGTCATAACATGACAACAATGATAATGGGTCATGGGGGGTGACATCAAGTGGTCTAGCTACCAGAGAAGGAAAGTACTGTCATAGTTTGGCAAAACAGCTAAGTCATTATTTTATTTTACTTTCTATTTTATTTTACTTTCTTTTTCTTTTCTTTGCTTTTCTTATTTGGACTTACTACACAAGGAAGGAGTGTGGGAAAGTATCATATCACATAATAGGGTCACATAATGTGTGGGAAAGTAGTGCACAGATCATGTAGTAGGTATATAAGTAGTGTACAGAAATTAAACAAGAACTATAAGAGAACACTTCAGTAGTTGTATCTAGGAGGGCTTAGCATGCACAGTATGGGTGAGTATTACCTAATTCACCCTGTGATCTGTCCAGCCACCTTCCCTATAACCCTTTTCTCTAGTTTTCATCTTCCTATTAGTACTAGGTAGTCTTATAAGATAATGTAGTTATTAATATGTAAGTCATATAATTGCTTGGCAATGCACACAGACCACCTAGTGTAGATATATATACTAGTGGATGTATGGTAGAATACCTTACCCCAACATTGATTGGAACTCCTAGGCTATTCATTCATTCCAACTTAAGTCTGCTCTCTTTACTAATATTAGAGTAGTTAGGGACTATATGTTCCCCTTACAAGAATCCATCAAGTTCTCCTTGTCAACTTGGACCAGGAATATGGTTAAGTCATCTCAGGCTAAGTCACTACAAGTATTGAAGTTATGGACTGACCCTATCCTGGCATCAACACAATTTTTTCTTTCTATTCTACCTCTGTAGCAACTGGGTAACCAGAGTAGAAAAGGTACCTCTCTATAAGACCTGAACTTTGTGTAGTAACTCCCTCAGTTGTCTACCTTCATAGGTGACTCCTGAGGTGAGACTATTTTACTTATGTTTCACACTTAGATTAACTATTCCACTGTAGATATTTTACTTAATACTATCAAGTACAAGTGATCCCTTACTTCAAGCAAGTTTCTTAGACATTGATCAACAGCATCAATATCATACTTGTGCTATATAGGAACTTCATCCAAAATAATGACCCTAGTTTGTTGGATAGTAGGAAACATATAACCATTGTATTTGAGTCCAGCCACAGAGTGTCTATAGCCTATCTCTCCTCTATTGATCTGGTGACTTTTCCATCTCTGGTCTCTTATTTCTAGATTGATACATTTTTTAATTGATTAGTAGTATACCTACCAGACTTTATCTCTCAGTTCTGTACCCTTCTGAGACTCAAAATCTTGACAGGTCTATCATACCTCTATTTGTAATATCACCTGTTGCTTAATTTTCTCATAGTACAATTCTCTATGTCTTAGCACTTCTGCTTGCTACAATAATTGCTGACCACAAAAACACCAAATGTGAATAGGCTTTGGTATCCATGTACTGGAAAGTTCCATCACTGGGATATATAATCCACTAAGACACACTACTTTCCCAAAATGCCCTTTTGCAAACCTTTTTCTCATTTGTTCCATTTTCTTTCCACTAAAGTTAAGCCACCAGTTGGTGTGCATTGGCCAGAAGAACCTCTGGATTCTACAATACATCCCTCAGAGCCATTCTCAATTCTAGATACAAGATCATTTGTAAGCTTGAATGGGGTTAACATGCCAATATTTGGCTTGCTCTTGATATTGAGTATATTCCTTCATTTTGAACATCTAAAAATAACACTCTGTTTTGGAAAACCAGAAAATGTGGATTCTTTGCAATCAAAATACTGACAGTATATGCCACAAAAGCACAATTGCATATGGTTAAAGAACTTGGGATACTTCAACATATCACACAGCAGACAAGGACATCAGATCATCCTGGATGCAGTTATGTAGTGATGTTGCAAGAGAGCTTTGAACTTGAAAGTGCTCATGGTTGTTATTTTTACCTTGTTTAGCAAGCATTGGGGACTTTTCCAGCTCTCTTCCAACATAGTAAAAAATTACCTCTTCCACTCATTGAAAGGGGAAAAAGAGGTTTTTACTGTAACAAACAAGTAGGGAAAAAGGCAGTGACAGTCCTCAATTGCATGCTAAAGGGTTTATGGGGATGAATAGGTAGTGGAGGTATCAGAAAGAAATTAAAGAGAGAAAGCATAGTTTATCTGTAATGTAAAAATAGTTGAAATGATTGTAAGATCAATCTAGATCCACCTTGCATGGTGTGTAGTAACTTAGCCTGGGATGACTTAATCACCCTCCAAGTCCAAGTTGACAAGGAGAACTCAATGGAGTTCCCATTGGATTCTATACACTACTTATACAACTACTACATAGTCTGTGCACTACTCTCCCACACTCATCATGTGACTCCATTTCATGTGACATGTAACATGTGACACTTTCCCACACTTCTTCTTAGCCATTTGCTGAGTCATGATATGGTGTCCCTAAGATGCCAACCTTTATGTACCATAATAAGCTCACTATGAAAGTAGTCAGTAAACCACTTCTGGGTCTTACTACACTCAGTCAAGCCCTCATCTGCACCTCCAACACCAAACCTTATGGGTGTGATATGATCTGAGTCAATAACTAGCCAGGCTTTTCAAGCCTGCTATCTTATAGAAGGTTATCTGAGTAACTACTATGCCTTGTTTTTAGGTATAGATATAAAATTCATTCACCAACTCAACCTCTCACCAAGATCACCTCTTACACACTCAAAAGAATTGCATCTGATGACCTCAAGAGCTTCTGAGATGAAGGCAAGGGCCAAGAAGATACTGCCCTTCTACTCTCCACTCTGAGAAGTATATTAGAAATTACAAATGTTTGAGACTCAATTGACATAAAAAGAAAACTCAGCACCAATCCTTCCTCACTGCTCTTCTGCACAATCTTGCCATGTAAACCCTCCTAACTTCCCTTTCTGAAGCGGCATGCCAACCTGTCACTACTATGTGCTTCTGCTCCACCTCTATACTACTACCTCTAAACATTCCTTTATAACTTCCTATCTGGCTGCTCCCTATCCCAAATTTGATCTAGAAACTGGTTTTAACACATGCAAGTGTCCTAGCTTGCATGTTGATCTGGTATGATATCATGCTCTTTGGCTGAACTTATGCTAAGGCAATCAGAGTCTGTTGATAGACTCATTGATTGGTCATCTGGGCTTCATGCTCATCTAAGTCCATTCTAGATTCAAAGTATATAACACTCTAGAAAATAACCAAAGTTCCTGAGTCCTAGAGAATAACCTCTAAACAGTCTTCCCCCAATCAACCTGATGCTAGCCCATGATATTCATCTCTTGAAGTGTACACTAATTGGTAAATGACAATTTGGTCATTGTGCAGTAAAAAGGGCCTTTCTAAAGGTTCCCTTGTATGGCTAAAGGCTTGTAGAAGGTTTCTAGAGTGAACTCAAATACTGAATTCAGGGGTATAAAGCATATCCCATGTCACAAATCCATGGAAAATTCATTAGTGGTGTAACATTGTGAAATACATATTGAGGCAATTGCTTGAGGCCCTTGATTTTCTACACAGCCAATGTTGCAAGATGAGACATTCTAGTATTTCTAATTGCAAGAAAGACATTAAACCTGATAATATTCTGATCAACAGGATGATATTGATGAATCCATCAAGTGTGACAATTTGTCTCCTGTTGTGCCAACAGATGGTCAATTACTACTGGAGAATGCTATCTTGTCTAATCCATTGACCATATTCACATCTACAAAGCTTGTTAATCTGAGTAAGGTGCTGAAATTTGATGTCCTACTGACTGATTATGTTATAGGTAAGCATATAACCTTATGTGGTTATAGCTACATTTAAAGATGGATGTCACATGGATCTAATTCAGTCTTATGCCCTGTAGGCCCCTGAGGTTATACTTGGTGGCCAGTGCTGATGTTTGGAACTTGGGATGTCTTGCATGTTTGTTCCTCATACTAAATTCATTAGAAATTGAAATTGGACCTACTACTACAGAAATTTGAGTTCTTGATAGGGAGATGGCTATTTGTCCCATGAGCAGGAGATATATGGACTGCAGAGCAATACTATCTTGCATACATGCCAGGAGTGGTTGGGAAAGATTTTGATATTTCATATTACAAGCAAGTGAAGCAATTCTATAATTATTTTTCAGAAAATGAAGGCCTGTGAAATTGATCAGCTTCTCATCTAGTTATGACAGTCATATATAGGCTAGAGCAAGTGTATATTTGGGGTAAAGACATTGTCACATACTGTGACACCCTTGTAACTGGTGACACCAATGGTAACACAGCTCCATCCAATAATTCCTTTTCTAGCTAGACTACTCCAGTACTACTTAATTGTAACCCAGACTAGTTACCCCTTAGTTTTGTTCTCTCAGGCCATCTGCTAGATACTCTACCATCTATACCCTCTATTTGAACAAGATGTACATACCTCCTCCTCCTGGTCCAGCATAGGGTTCAGCTGTTGCTCTCAGCTAGTTCTCACTCATTAGGAAGTCAGTCCTGACAGATATAGTGAGCTTACAACTCACCCTCAAGCAGTATGGTATCATAAAGTGATGATAATGTTGATGGGATTGTCCTTGTTGAGTTTCTTCTTTTGATGTTGTGATTGAAGCCATCCAATAGGGCAACTGCAGACAAGCTGCTTAGTCATAGATGGCTTAGTTCAGGCTCCCACTAGGTGCACAGGTCTGTGCCACTTAGTCATCCATTAGTAATGGGATAAGTGCAAATTCAACATGAAATTCCAGTTTAATTCACTAACAAAATACCAACTATAATATGTCTGAATAATGTAAAGGGCATGCCCTCCAAGTCATCTTATGGCCAATTGCATAACATTTCTTACACCTAGAGGCTTGTCTAGTATATTGGGAGGCTGGCAGCTTTAATCACATGCATAGATAACAGTTAAGAAGCCATTTTTCTCTCATAGCCTCTTGATTTAGCCCATGCATTAATTAATTGACACAGATAGGGCCTCTCAAGACTCAAAATAACCCTCAGAAGTAAGGTAATTCTTAACTCTCTTTTTGCTATATGCTGGAAACCCCTTAATATTATAGGAGGGAGGTAGTTGGCTGGGAAGGCCATGGCCATGGTCGCGTTATTCGAGTCAAATTCATTGGTGAATCAAATGCGTGGAATTTTGCATTGAATCTGGCCTAATAACCAGACTTATCCTATGACTGATGAATAACTAAGCAGCACAGACCTGTGCACCTAGTGGGAGCCCTTAGTTCATGATTTTGATCGTAAATGAGCGGATAGCCTCGGGGAAAGTTGGTACACGAATTCTGATGATACCAGACACACCATACGGTGCCCTAATTATATCTCCTCAATCGGACTGAGTTCAGTCAACTGAGTACGCACAAAAGTAAAATCAGTCAGAAAGATTTATACAGATGTGCATATATTCGCTATGTAAATCTGCTAGGTCTAATCGTAGTTAGATATACAATGATGGATCTGTTTGCACCATGTATGAGCCTGCAAGCAACACTCTGTGAGAGGGGCATGATGAGAATGCGTTTCGACCTCTGCCCCTCACAGAGTGTTGCTTGCAGGCTCGTGACTGAACCTTCTGAGATATCATTTGCAGCTTCGACCTCTCCTATCTACAACTCATATACATTACTTGAGCCAACAGGCCAAGTTGGGGCTCTGATATTTGTGTCCAGGCCCAACAATGCGTATCAGCGACTGTTTCTTGCCACCCTCACATCTTCTTCGATTGCCGGCCTTCAGGTCCTTGTTAAGCTCGTTCCTCGCTCCCATTCACAAGTATCTGGCAGATATTGGGCTGGCTCCCATGCTGTATGGTTATGCAGAGGTGGACAGTGCACCAACTACATATGTCATGGAGTACCTTGACCCATCCACTTGGCAAATACTATACCAATTCGATTCCACCAAGGCTAAAGTCGTGGATCCTAAACTGCGAACGGCTCTCAATACCATCACTAAGACGCTCGAATCCAAAAAAATGTTCACGGGGATCTTCGAACCGATGTCACAGAGGAACCTGTGGACCTCAGGGTCATCGATTTTGACTGAGGGGGGAAGCAGGACAAGCTTGCCACCCTGCAGAACGGAACACAGACATCCAGTGGCCTGGCGAAGCAGGAGAACTAATTAAGAAAGGGCATGATTCGGAAATGGTAGATTCCTGACTGGCACAAGAACTACAGTAGAACAATTGTATTTATGTATTAAATATATTCACCAGACTCGAGCCGTCGGAAAGTGCAGTTCAGGGAAATAGAGCATAACTGTTCCCTTCCCCTGGTTGAAACAAGTTTATTTCTACTTCTTCTCCTAACCCTCAGTTCCCAATGGGCTCAGTACCTCTGGCTTATTCCTCACATCACAGGAGATCTTCATTCGGTCCATCCTCATTCACTTGGTTTTGATCCAAGATCGGTGCTTCCTGCATTGCCTCTCTGCCCTTCTCCAAGACGCCATAGAAAAACAAAATCCAGCTTCAACTCCAGAAGATCAGCATCACCGCAATGGCACTCATGTTTGTGAATAAAAAATCACAGGGCATTATGTCCAGAAACGATTGAGCTTGGGTAATAAAAAGACTTGTATTTCAGTGCTAGAGATATAGGAGTTCCAACATCTTGTCATCATGGGCAGAAGAAATCAAGCCTCCACGGTCAACGTCCTCAGGACGCGGAAGCTCAGGGTGACCCAACGTGATGTTGGATGGATATCTGACAGTGTTCTCTTTCCCTGCCCAGTCAAAATCAACAAGA
>Ga0153941_1000597_pt1 | contig 15850 bp, 16 predicted proteins | sample TSNJ025MetaG_FD_104733 | JGI IMG/M metagenome (GOLD analysis project Ga0153941, IMG submission 104733) | Attine ant fungus gardens microbial communities from New Jersey, USA - TSNJ025 MetaG | ecosystem: Host-associated > Fungi > Mycelium > Unclassified | place: USA: New Jersey, Brendan T. Byrne...
CGAGTTTGTGTCGGTTGTGGGTACATCCGGAAGCGGTAAATCCACCCTGCTGCATATGCTTGGAGGACTTGACCGTCCCACCAATGGTAAGGTTGAGATAAACGGCAAGGATATATTCGGCATGAAAGACGATGAACTCACCATTTTCCGCCGCCGCAATATCGGTTTCGTATTTCAAAGCTACAATCTTATTCCGGTGCTGAATGTGGAAGAAAACATACTTCTTCCGATACAGCTGGACGGCAGCACAGCAGACAGTGCATATGTGGATAAAATCATTGATACGCTGGGCCTTGAAAGCAAGCGCCGCAGTCTGCCGAACCAGCTCTCGGGCGGACAGCAGCAGCGTGTGGCCATCGCCCGGGCTATCGCCGCCAAACCTGCTATTCTTTTGGCGGACGAACCCACCGGCAATCTTGACAGCAAGACAAGTCTTGACGTTCTGGGACTCTTGAAGGTAAGCGGAGACAAATTCGGTCAAACTATCGTAATGATTACGCATAGTGAGGAATACGCGCAGATGGCCGGGAGAACCGTTCGCATTGAAGACGGACGGATAGTGAGGTGATGGGGATGCGGGTTAAAAACAGGAAAATCATACGCACGCTGACCCTGCGCTCCTTAAAAGCAGGAAAGCTTCGTAACCTTGTGGCTGTCATTGCCATCGCTTTGACATCCACACTTTTCACAACAATTTTCTCCATGGGAAGCAATATAATTTCCTCAACGCAAAATGCTACCATGCGTCAAATCGGTACATCGGCACACGGCGGTTTGAAATACCTGACACAGGAGCAGTACGACAACTTCAGGCAGTCGCCGATGATTCGGGATATTTCATACAGTATCATTATTGGCTTTGCGCAAAACGAGGAACTGCAAAAGAAACAGACCGAAATCCGTTATGGAGAGGATGAATGTGCCAAATGGATGTTCTCCCATCCCACTACCGGCGCTATGCCCGTAACAGGGAAAGAGCTTGCATGCAGCACGCTCACATTGGATATGCTTGGCATCCCTCACGAGCTTGGGCAAACAGTGCCCCTTACATTTACGGTACATGGCAGGGAATACATGGAAGATTTTACCCTGTGCGGCTTCTGGCAGGGCGATAACGTAATGATGGCGGCGATGGTATGGCTGTCGCGGGAGTACACTGATTCAGTGGTAAGTGTTCCGGAAACGTTTAATCGGAAGGGTGGATCTGATGCTGTTATAGGTACCATCAACGCGGATGTCTGGTTCTCAAATTCTTTTGATATTGAAAAAAATATGCTTACACTGATAGACGAACGGGGGTATGATATCTATGCCGGAGAGATAGCATACGGCGTTAATTGGGCATATGCAGACAGCGTAGGGTTCGACCCTTTAACCATACTGGTGCTGGGCCTGGTTATCGTGTTGATCCTGCTGTCCGGCTATCTGATTATCTACAGTGTATTCATAATCTCTGTTACCGGTGACATCCGCTTTTATGGTCTGCTGAAAACCATCGGAACCACAGGGAAGCAGCTGCGCAGTATAGTGCGCGGTCAGGCGTTGTGCTTATCTGCATTCGGCATACCTTTGGGTCTTATAATCGGTTATTTTTTGGGATACAGCCTCACGCCTGCCCTGATGAGCATATCAGCGGCAGCAGGTAATTTTACAGCCTCAGTCAATCCTTTGATTTTTATATTTGCGGCAGTATTCAGCCTTATTACTATTTTTATCAGCTGCCGCAGACCGGGAAGAATCGCAGCAAAGGTTACCCCGGTGGAAGCTGTCCGCTACACCGATGTGCCGCCGGATACCAACAGGAAAAAAGCAAAGCGAACGGGTAAAGTTACACCGTTTTCCATGGCGTGGTCAAATGTACGCCGTAACCCCAGGAAACTGGCAGTTATTGTTGTCTCCCTCTCGCTGAGTCTGATCTTGTTTAACAGCGTATATTCCATTATCAGGGGTTTTGATCTGGAGCGCTACCTGCAGCGTATGATGGTGAGTGATTTCTCTGCCGCCGATTACTCAGTTTACTCTGCCATGATACATGAGGATAATTATGAAGGCGTGGACGCAGCATTTATATCCGGTGTTTCGGCGCTTAACGGTTTGGAGGATATGGCGGATATCTACTTTTACGATGATTATTTCCATCAGGTTTCAAAAAGCGGGCTTGAAAATTTCAACAAAGCCATGGACGAATATTTGACTTCTGAAGAAGTAATAGATAGATCATATTTACCGGAAGCAGCAGCAGAAGTCAGGAAATCAGGTGGAGCCACAATGCATATCTATGGCATCGGTAAATTGGCAGCCAAGGTTCTGGAACAGCATATTTCCGACAATGGGATTGATTATGAAAAGCTGCAGGAAGGCGATTATGGGCTGACCACAAGAGGGTGGTCCGAACGCTTCCCTGTATATGGTGTGGGGGATACAGTTACGCTTACGAATGAGAAAGGAGAGACCCGGGAATTTGAAGTGCTTGCAGTATTGGAGAGCTATCCGAACTCCATCTCTTGCCAACACAGCCACATCATCTGTTGTGACATAATCCTCGCTGATGATGTATACCTGGACTTTTACGGTGATAAACAGCCGATGATGACGATTTTTAATGTGTCTGATGAACACATTCCCGCCGCGGAGGAGTGGATTATGTCATACATTGCCGGGCAGAATCCAAGTCTGGATTACCGGTCCCGCGACTATTATAAGAAGGAGTTTGAGAACCTGCAGAACACTTTCCTGATTGTGGGAGGAGCGTTGTCCTTCATACTTGCCCTGATCGGCGTGCTCAACTTTATCAATACCGTTATAACATCCATTTTCACAAGACGGCGTGAGCTGGCTATGCTGCAAAGCGTGGGTATGACAGGCAGACAGCTTCAAGCCATGCTGACAGGCGAGGGCGCTTCCTATGCCCTTCTAACCGTCCTGTTCACCTCCACAATCGGCATCCTGTTCAGCTATCTCATCATCCAGGTGATAGCGGGACAAATGTGGGTTTTTACATGGAATTTTTCACTGATACCGCTGTTGTGTGCGATACTTCCGCTTTTGGCGGTTTGTGCACTTGTACCGCTGGTCTGCTATCGCTTTATGCGCAGGGAGAGTGTTGTTGACCGGCTCAGGGAAGAATGAGCGAGAGGATTCGCACTAAACCACAATAAAGCGAAAGCACCAAAACACTTGCGTGGTGGTTAAAAATCTGATATGCTTAAAAAGCCCTCAGTTCTCTTTTTTCTGAGAGCTTTTTTGTTCATTATGACTGGGGATAACAGATTAAGGAAAACAGGAAAGAAGGGATATTGAGATGGTTCTAAACAAAAAAATTCTAATAGTTGATGATGAGAAGGGATTGCTTGATATCTTGCGTTTGACATTGCAGAAAGAAGGATTCAACAATATCCAGTGTGCGGAAACAGCCACCGATGCATTACGCCTTGCTCGTGAAACGGAATTTGACTTAATGCTATTAGATGTTATGCTGCCTGATTTTTCGGGATTTGATTTGTGTCAGGAGATACGCAAATTTTCATATACACCTATTATTTTTATAACGGCATTGGATACAGATTTCAATCAATTTACCGGCCTTGCCATCGGCGGTGATGACTATATTACAAAACCGCTTAAACCCCTGTTGATTGTGTCAAAAGTGAGGGCGATACTGCGAAGGCAGGAATATATAACATCACAAGTTATGGACAATAAAGCACCAGTTTACAGCTATTCACGTTTTGTATTGAATATGTCTGACGGCACGCTTATGGTAAACTGTGAGCCTGTTGCATGTACAGCTAAGGAATTGGAACTGCTTCGCTTTTTTTGCGATAATCCAAACAGAGTGTTTACCGCTTCTCAGCTGTACGAAGCAGTTTGGGGTCTTGACAGTATTGGAGATGATAAAACCGTTATTATGCACATATCAACCCTACGAAAAAAGTTAGGAGATAATGCAAAACAGCCTGAAATCATTATAAACCAAAGAGGGATTGGCTATAAGTTTATCCCTCCAAAAAATGAGGATGCCTTATGAGTACCAAAGTAAAATTCATGCTGTACTATTCCTTAGGAACATTCATTATTATTTCTGTGATCGCTTTAGTGATCAGCGGTTTGATTGGTATCGTGGATGCTGTTTTTCCCCTTGATGATATGAATAACGGAGCCGAATTGTTTATGGTTTTATTTTCAGTATTCATGCCTGTATTTATTGGAGGCGGATTATTGGGCATATATTTTGTTAAGCCTATACTAACAATTCTGTCGTTGATTCGTTGTCTTTCTATCGGGCAGAATGAATTAAGTGAACATTATGCCAAGTTATACAACCGAAGGAACAAGTTAAAATTTCCGTATCGGCTATATAAAGAAGTGCTTTGGGATTTATCTGATTTATCAAGGTACTTAAGTGATACGGAGCACAAACGGAAAGAACTTGAGGAACATAAAAAGAATTGGATTACAGGCATATCACACGATCTGAAAACCCCTTTGTCCTATATTACAGGATATTCCGAACTGCTGCTTAGTAAGGATTATCAATTTGAGCAAGAGGAACGCTTATTGTTTCTAAGCAGCATCTACAATAAGGGTGTGACGATTGGTGAACTGATAGAAGATATGAGCCTGTCCTTTAAACTGGATGAATATAACGGACCACTTCCTTTATCCTGTTCTCAATTTGATTTTGTTGATTTTATGCAGCGCCTGATCGCCGACATTATCAATGACCCTCGGACAGCTGGATATGAATTGACGTTTCGGTGTGATGATCACCGTATTGATGTCAACGCAGACAAAAGATTACTGCAAAGAGCGTTCCAAAACATTATTATGAACGGCGTGATTCATAACCCCCAGGGCACACTTATTGAAACCGATATTAAAGCAATCACGTCCAATCAATTAATGATTGATATTAGGGATAATGGACAAGGGATGGATGAGGACACGACAAAAAAACTATTTACAAGATATTATCGCAATCCGATAAAAGACGATACAAATTTCAGCGGTGGTTTGGGATTAAGCGTAGCAAAAAGCATTTTGGAGGTGCATGGCGGGGAAATTACTGTTACAAGCCGATTATCACATGGAACCACATTCTCAATTGTCATGCCGTCTAATGTGGGATTATGATTTGGCTATTATTTTTACAATTAGTAAGTGGAGGACGAAGAACCATTATGGTTTTTCGTCCGATTTTATGTTGATTTGGTGTTGATTTGACTTTGTTTTGGTTTTCGTGTTTTACAATCAATATGAGAAAACAAAAACGGAGGTACGACATGGAATTAGAAATCAAACACATCATTAAAAAATATGGAGCAAAGCAGGCGTTGAATGACGTTACACTTTATTTGCAAAATGGGATTACAGGGTTGTTAGGCCCCAATGGCGCGGGAAAATCAACCTTAATGAGGTTACTGTCAACTATTGAAAAGCCAACGGCTGGGTCAATTCTGTATAACGGACAGGATATATGCAAGAAACCAAATCTGCTCCGTCAGGAATTAGGTTATCTTCCGCAGGATTTTGGCGTTTATACCAATATGAACCCTGTTGAATTTTTGGAATATATGGCGGCACTCAGCCGGCTTCCTATGAAGCAGGCGCGTAGAAGGATCGATGAGCTACTTACAATACTTCATCTTAACGACGCAAGAAAAAGACCACTCGGCACGTTCTCCGGCGGTATGAAGCAGCGTGTGGGTATCGCCCAATCATTATTGAATGATCCGGCTGTTTTAATTGTGGATGAACCAACCGTTGGTTTAGACCCTGAAGAACGGATGGGATTTCGCAATTTGCTTTCTTCTTTATCTGCTGACAGGATCATCTTATTGTCCACACATATCGTTACAGATGTGGAATCCATTGCGCCGCAGATCGCCATTATACGGGAAGGTTGTTTACTGAAATACGACACACCGGAAAACCTTATGAAAGAAGTGGATGGAATGGTATGGAGCCTCGTAGTGCCGTCCTCTAAACTGTCAGAATTACAAAAGCATTTAATAATCAGCAGTTCAATCGGGCGCAGCGATGGTATCCATATCCGGGTGGTTTCAGCTAAGCAGCCAAGCCTTGACGCAGCGCCTGTACCGCCCACACTGGAGGATGCTTATTTATTTACCGCAGCGTTAAAGGGAGGTGCGGCATGAATACATGGATAATGGTTAAGACAGGTTTGATAAAACAAGTGCGAAGTTATCGGTTTTTAGTTGTTTTAGCTATCGCTATCGGTGTTGCCTACTTCTGTGTTCCGACTTCCCGGGATAATTATAATGTTTTTGTAATCGGAGGTATGCGGGGTGTATATAACTCAGCTTATTTAGGGGTTCTGGCAAGCGCCGGCTCTGCTGTGATTCTTTTTCTTGCCGGATTTTACTTGCTCCGAAGTCAGATTACCGAAGACAGGGAATTGAAAATCGGACAGATTATCGCTTCAAAATCAATAAGCAAACAGCGGTATGTTTTCAGCAAGGTGATATCAAATTTTCTTGTCCTGATTTTAATGGAATCTGTATTTTTAATTTCCATAATGGTTATCCAGTTTATAAGGGGTGAAGATATGTACTTTTCACTAATGGGGTACATTTGGCCGCTCCTTGAAATAACGCTTCCGTTCTTGTTAGTACTGGCTTCTCTGACAGTCTTATTTGATACCATTCCGTTCCTGCGGGGCATAATAGGGAACATCGTGTTTTTTACGCTGTGGAATATACTCGTTATCCTCTCGTATGAGTATACACACAGACCAATGCTGGATTTGCTTGGTATTTCCAGAATCACTACAGCGATCACACAAGGTGCTGTCAGCGCAAACCCGGATATTGACGCAAATAAATTCCTGAATGACGTTAATTTCGGGCTTAATATTGGAACAAATGAACTTCCAGCCTTTGTATGGAATGGTTTAGAGATTATCCCGTCGTTTGTTGTTACAAGGATTATCTGGATAGGCATCGCAGTGGGAATAATCCTGCTCTCTTCTTTAGCATTTGACCGTTTTCGGAAAAATGCAGCCGCAGATACCTCGTCAAGGATAAAACAGCGTGGTGAAAATAAAACCGCAGATAAAACATTCAATCTCACTTTGCCGCTGTCCCCCATTACAGGAGCACGCAGTAAAAATTTATGGCTGCTGGTCAAGAGCGAACTGCGTGTCATGCGCTCCGAACTATCTTACGGGCAGATTGGGCTTCTTGCTATCGGGATAGCATTGCATGTAATCCTCCCAAGCGGCAGCATGATGAAATGGCTCAGTTTATTTTTAATGCTGCTGACCAATGTATGGGCGGGGATGAGCTGCCGGGACAATCAATACCGTACACAGGCGATGGTTTACAGCCGCTGCGACATGAGGGATAAATGGATAGCAGCAGGGGCAGCAGGTCTGATAATAGCCTTTACCGTATCAAGCGGCGCAATCTTACGCTTTGCATTATCCGGCGCATGGCTGCAGGCAGTTTCATGGGTGGTTGGAATGTACTTCGTTGTTTCGCTGGCGATGACTTTAGGGACTTTGACAGGCAGCCGCCGGTTGTTTGAAGCATTATTTATTATATGGCTGTACTTAGGTCCGGTACAAGAAGTCCCTGCGTTGAATTTCCTTTCAAACGAAGCTGTTACGGTTGTTTTATACGGGCTGATGGGGGTTATTTTGACCGGAATGGGATTTTTCATGGTAACGCTGAAAGAAAAACGTGTAAGCAATAGGAATAATAGATAGGAGTATGTAGGTATGAACAAGAAAAAAGCAGGGATCATTTCGGTAATTGCCGTATTGATTGCCGCCGCCGTCGTTGTTATGACTGTGACTGATAAAGGTTCGGGGTTGCAAGTTGAGGAAATCCCGGTAAATATAGTTAATGTTATAGAGATTTTATCACCGGATAATCCTGTTATCGTAATGAGTGGGGAAACTGACAAAATAACCTTGTCAATTATGAGGAATTATCGGAAAAGCGAAGAAGTCAGCTATTCGTTAGAGAATGGGATTCTGTTGGTTAATGTGATCCAACCATCCTCTTATTTTGATTTATCATTGAATCCCGACAGATTAAATGAGGTATACCTTGAAGTAACGATTCCGGCATCGGCTGATATTACTACGCTGAAAATTACAACCGATGACCGTGATATTCGTTTGGTTGGGATGCATGGAACAATAGATGCGCAAACACAGACGGGACAAATTACAGGACAGATAGACAATTTCAACAAAGGGAATCCTATGATTACATTATCTTCTGATTCCGGCAATATCATAATCGAGTAGAGAGAAAAGAAAATGCCCTAACCGACTTTATTTAGCTTCTCCTGCAATAGCCCTTTTCAATCTGGGAATCAATACAAACGCTAACGCACCGCCCACTGAAGCCGTAATAAGCTGCGAAACGGAAAATATACCGGATATGGCCGCAGCTTGCTGTTCGGGCAGATTAAGCAATAGGGGTACCGCTATCCGCACAATCCCTATATACAAAACCAAAAACTTTGATACCGCCGCAACAATCAATGCTGTAATATATGCCGCATTCCGTTTACCGCCCATATCCCGATTGCCAATAAAATGCCAAAGCAAGACAAGTGTTACGTTCCCCGCAATTATAAACGGTATCAAACTCCAAAGCGGACCGATACCTAAAAACTTTGCCATAATCGGCGAAAGCGCCGCGACACTCAGCCCTGATGCGAGACCACAGATCATTACCGAAACGATAAGCAATAGATTGACAATTGACCCGGTAATAAGTGTATTTCCTAAAGGTGCGGATGCTGCCTGCCATACAATCAGCAAAGCCATCAAAATCGCTGTGCGGGTAATCCATAAAAGTCTTTGTTTGTTATCCATAATTATCTCCCCATTCTTATTTTATGCGACCATTATATTATAATTTCGTTACACACGCAACAATCAAAATGAAATGCTTGCATTTTTTCCCCGAACTCAATATAATGTCATATAGAAAGTGTGAAAGACGAGAAGTTTAACTAAGGTGTCAAAGGACGCCACCTAAGTTAAACTATGTCTCGTCTGGGAAGAATAGAAAAATGAAATCCATTGGAATTTCATTTTTCTATTCTTCCGGGTTTTCGTAGGGATTGTTTGTGTTGCCTGGGGCGGCATGAAGGAAGTTTGAAAGAAGGTTACTTTCAGATATTGAATTGATGTCCGCTGAAGACACCTTAGAGGTCAAGGCGGACAAGGGGTGTAAGTATGATAGAATTTGACGTCAAAATAGGAGCAGGGGATTTATATGATTATATGCTTGCTCATTCTTATAATAGTGCTTCCGGTATTCTGGGAAGCGGTGTGGGAGCTGTTATGGTGACGGTTGCGTTGATGAAAGCCCAGTGGGTTTTACTGATTGGCGGAATCGTATTATTACTATATCTTCCATGGACGCTTTTTATTAAAAGCAGGCAGCAGGTGCTGAGTAATCCCACTTTTAAGGAACAGCTGCATTATGTAATGGATGACGAAGGTATTACGGTATCCCAGGGAGATGTTATGCAGAAGCAGGCCTGGGAAGATTTACATAAGGCTGTTTCCACAGGGAAAAGTATCATTTTATATACATCAAAAGTGAATGCTTCTATTTTTCCCAAGAATCAGCTTGGAGACAGGAAGGGGCTGGTCATAGAAATGATATCAACACACATGCCCTCCAGGAAAGTGAAGATCAGAGGATAGTATGGCGATACGGATATTTGAGACGAACAGTCCGGAAGAAACCCGCATATTGGGTGAGCAAATAGGAAAGAGAGCGGCAGCAGGACAGGTTTATGCTTTAAATGGTGATCTGGGAACCGGGAAAACTGTCTTTACACAAGGTGTGGCAGCAGGACTTGGCATCTTAGGGCCTGTATGCAGTCCGACATTTACGATTATACAGGTTTATGAGGAAGGCAGACTGTCTTTCTATCATTTTGATGTTTACCGGATTTCAGATGTGGAAGAGATGGAAGAAATCGGATATGAGGATTATTTTTATGGAGACGGTGTCTGCCTGATTGAATGGGCAGAGCTGATTACAGATATACTTCCGGAACAGATTATCCGGGTTACCATAGAGAAGAATCTGGAAAAAGGATTTGATTACCGCCGGATTATCCTGGAGGATACGGACTGACGGATACAAGTGCGTAGAAGGAAATCTGCACACTTCCTGACAGGAATACCGTATTCGGTGGTTTATGGGAGTAAACAGAGATTGGAGACAGGTATGAAAATTTTAGCCCTGGACAGTTCCGGGCTGACTGCAAGTGCGGCCATTGTGGAAGACGATATACTAACAGCAGAATATACGATTAATTATAAGAAGACACATTCCCAGACATTGCTTCCCATGCTGGATGAAATCCGAAACAGGGTGGAGCTGGATCTGGAATCCATTGATGCCATTGCGGTAGCTTCCGGACCGGGATCCTTTACCGGTCTGCGTATTGGTTCCGCAACAGCCAAAGGGCTTTTACTGGTGCTTGATAAACCCCTGGTGGAGGTGCCGACATTGGAGGGACTGGCCTATAACTTATGGGGAAGCAGCGCCCTGATCTGTCCGTTGATGGATGCCCGGCGCAGTCAGGTATATACCGGGGTCTACCATTTTCAAAAAGCGGCGGAGTCCCTGGAGCTTAAGAACATAATTCCGCAATGCGCGGAGGATATCGGAGATATTCTTGAAAGTATTAATGAACTTGGCCGGGAAGTCATATTTCTCGGGGATGGTGTAACCGTATACCGGGAGCGAATCAGAGAATTACTGAAGGTACCTTATCTGTTTGCCCCCGCCGACAGAAACAGACAGTCGGCCGCCAGTATTGCCATGCTTGGAGCTGTTTACTATGCAAGAGGCATTGTGGTGAGCGCGGCGGAACATAAGCCGGAGTATCTGAGGAAGAGCCAGGCAGAGCGGGAACGGGAAGAAAAGGAATTTATGAAATGAACATAAACATCCGTAAGCTGAACACCCAGGATGTACAAGCCGTAAGCGCAATAGAAGAAGCAACATTCAGTATGCCGTGGCCGGCCAGTGCGTTTGAGGAAATGGCAAAAATGGAGAACGCCCTGTACCTGGTTGCGGAGATTAAAGGAAGGATTGCAGGCTGCTGCGGTCTGACCAAAATTCTTGACGAAGGAAATATCAATAATGTGGTAGTTGCCGAAGCCTTCAGGGGGGAGGGGGTTGCCTGTATGCTTTTATCGGAACTGATCCGGCAGGGCAGAGAACTGGGAATCAGAGCATTTACCCTGGAAGTTCGGGAGAGTAACAAGGCGGCGGTTCATGTATATGAGAAGCTGGGATTTATTTCAGAAGGAATACGGCCCGGATTCTACGACAAACCCAAAGAAAACGCCCTGATCATGTGGCTTCGGGAAATTAATTGTTAGCTAATCTGAATAAGCCACATGATCATATTATGTGGCTTCGGGAACCTGGCTGTAAGATAACCTGAACAAGCCACAGAGCAACAGCCAACAATTACCACGAAAAAATGACTTTTTTTTCGTTATAATGAAAGCGTAAACAGTTAAACTTCTTAAGAGCGCCGATCATTAAAAAAGAAGTATTAATGTGAGGTAACTATGTCGAACGGAGGATACGATGCGCAAGTATGAAGATCAGCAGGTAAATAAGCTAAGTGAAGTTGTCTGCAACAAATGTGGTAAAAAAATCAAAATAGAAAATGGTTATTTAAAAGAAGGCTGTTTTTCATCGGATTTTTGCTTTGGTTATTTTAGCGGAAAAGATGGTTTCCGTTATAAATTTGACCTGTGTGAAGATTGTTATGATGAATTTATTACTTCTATGGAAGTTCCGGTAGAAATAAGTGAGGAAAGTGAACTTTTATAGAAAGCAGTAATATCTGGTCTGCGATGCAGATAGAAATAACAGAAAATGGAGAGTACTATGCTGGATGTATGTTTACTTGGAACCGGAGGAATGATGCCGCTGCCTTACCGCTGGCTGACATCCCTTATGATGCGGTATAATGGGAAAAGTATATTGATTGATTGCGGGGAGGGGACACAGATTGCCATGAAGAAGTATGGCTGGAGTCCAAAACCAATTGATATAATCTGTTTTACCCATTATCATGCGGATCATATCGGGGGGCTTCCGGGGATGCTGCTTACCATGGGAAATGCGGAGCGGACAGAACCGCTGTTAATGATCGGCCCCAAAGGGCTTGCCAAAGTTGTGAATTCACTGAGAGTCATTGCCCCTGAACTGCCGTTTGAGATTCAGTTTATGGAAATTGAAGAGAATGAACAGAATTTTATTTTTGATGGTTTTCGATTAGAGGCTTTCAAGGTGAACCATAATGTGGTATGCTATGGATATAGTATGGTAATAGAGCGTAAAGGCAAATTCCAGCTGGAAAAGGCTGAGGAAATGGGAATCCCCAGGAATTACTGGAACAGACTGCAGAAAGGGGATACCATTACCGTGGGAGAGCAGTGTTATACGCCGGATATGGTACTTGGAGAGGCAAGAAAGGGACTCAGACTGACTTATTGTACGGATACCAGGCCGACTGACAGTATACTAAGGCATGCAGGGAAAGCAGACCTGCTGATACTGGAAGGCATGTACGGAGAACCGGATAAAGAAAAAAAAGCCCGCGAGTACAAGCATATGACCATGTATGAAGCTGCCGGGATTGCAAAGAAAGCAAATGCCAAAGAGTTGTGGCTGACGCATTACAGCCCATCTCTTACATATCCTGAAGAATTTATAAGAGATGTGAAGGCAATATTTCCTGCGGCAACAGTTGCCAGGGACGGCCGGACTGTTACGCTGAAATTTACAGAAGATCAGGCTGCTTTGAAGGAAGAATAGCTGCATAATAAACGAGCAGGCTGGTATTAGGAGGATTACAGATGAGTAAAGCAACTACAAGAACAGCAGTTGTAATTATCATCATGATTGTATTGGTGGTAACCTATTTTACATATTTGTCCAATAAAAACAGGAACGAACTAAGTGAGAGTACAAGCAGGACCCGGGTTGAGAAACTACTGAACCGGGATCTTGTCAATGATTATCCGCCGACCCCCAGGGAAGTGGTGAAGCTGTACAGTGATATTATATCCTGCATATATGGTGATGATTGTACAGATGAGCAAATTGAACAGCTGATTGAAAAGACAAGGCTGCTGTTTGATGATGAACTGAATGAGTATAATGAATGGGATATTTATTTTACCCGCTTCAATTCTGAAATTGCAGATTTCAAAGAGAAAGAAAAAAAAATAAGCAGTTATTCCATCCCTTCCAGTACCGAAGTGGATTATGATACAATAGATGGATATACCTTAGCCAGAATCCGCTGTAACTACTACATCCTGGAAGGCAAAGTAAGCAAGACAGCCAATCATGTTTATCTGCTGCGGGAGGATTCCGACGGACGCTGGAAAATATATGGCTGGGATTCGACCCAGAATGTAGATATGTGAGAACAGGCTGTGGTTGGCAGCAAGAACGAGGAGATTATGGAGACCCGTGATATATTGATTTTGGCAATTGAAAGTTCGTGTGATGAGACAGCAGCTTCTGTGGTGAAAAATGGCAGAGAGGTGCTGTCTGATATTATTTCTTCCCAGATTGAGCTGCATACCATATACGGCGGCGTGGTGCCGGAAATTGCTTCCAGAAAGCATATTGAGAGAATCAATCAGGTAATAGAGGAAGCATTAAAAGAAGCAAATGTGACCTTTAAGGACCTGACAGCCATAGCGGTAACGTACGGACCGGGTCTGGCCGGAGCCCTGCTGGTGGGAGTATCCGCAGCAAAAGCCATAAGCTTTGCCACAGGCCTTGCGCTGATTGGCGTACACCACATTGAAGGACATATCAGTTCCAACTATATTGAAAATAAAGATCTGGAGCCGCCATTTGTCTGTCTGGTAGCATCAGGGGGGCATTCCCATCTGGTTGTGGTAAAGGATTACGGAGAATATGAGATCATCGGCAGGACCCGGGATGATGCGGCAGGTGAGGCTTTTGACAAAGTGGCGCGGGCGATTGGACTGGGATATCCGGGAGGCCCCAAGATCGATAAACTGGCAAAAGAGGGGAATCCGGATGCAATTCATTTTCCCCGTGCCAAAACAGACAATGAGTATGATTTCAGCTTCAGCGGATTAAAATCAGCCGTACTTAACTATCTGAACGGCTGCCGGATGAAAGGTGAAGAAATAAACAAGGCAGATGTGGCCGCTTCTTTCCAAAAGGCAGTTGTGGAAGTGCTGGTGCAGCATTCCATACTTGCAGTTCGTAACTTTGGATATGACAAGCTTGCGGTTGCTGGCGGCGTGGCTTCCAATTCTTCCCTGCGGGAAGCGTTGAAGGTACAATGCAGTATCAACAGAATTTCCTTCTATTCCCCGTCTCCCATACTCTGTACGGATAATGCAGCTATGATTGGTTCGGCTGCTTACTATGAATATATAAAAGGGAAACGCAGCGGCTATGATCTGAATGCTGTACCAAATCTGAAGCTGGGAGAACGCTGATTCATGGAGGTACAGGAAATGGAGAATAATAAAACCACAGCTATTATCCTGGCAGCAGGACAGGGAAAGCGGATGGAGACTGCTGTACAGAAGCAGTACCTTTTGCTGGGGGATAAACCTGTTTTATACTATTCGCTGAATATATTCCAGGAAAGCCTGGTAGACAACATTATATTGGTGACCGGCAAGGGAGAATGCAATTACGTCCGGCAAAATATTGTGGAAAAATATGGTTTCCATAAAGTAATTAGAATTGTGGAAGGCGGAACGGAAAGATACCATTCTGTTTACAATGGTTTAATGGCGGTACCGGAAAGAGAAGGATACTGCTTTATCCATGATGGTGCAAGGCCCTTTGTAACAAACGAAATCATAGAAAGAGCATATGAATGTGTAATACAGGAACAGGCCTGCGTTGTGGCGATGCCGGTTAAGGATACCATCAAACTGGCTGACCGGGAAGGGTATACACAGACCACACCGGACCGGAATCTGGTCTGGATGATGCAGACACCCCAGGTATTTGAATATGGACTGATTACAGATGCTTACTGTAAATTGACAGATCAGGAGGCAGAATTAAGAAGCCAGGGGATCTCCATCACGGATGACGCCTGCGTAATAGAACTCTTTACAGATAAAAAAGTAAAACTGGTAAAAGGCTCTTATCAAAATATCAAGATAACAACACCCGAGGATTTAAAAATTGCAGAAGCTTTTTTGTAATATAGTGATATAAAAACCAGGAGAATACTGATTTCGACAAAATTATAAATACTTCCAAAAGTCCAGAACTTCAGTAAAAATCAGGGCAGCAGCAAGAAAGAAAAATTGATAATAAATTTGTGTAAAAAATTGTTGACAGTTCAATCCTTTTTTGTTAGAATTATCTTTGCGCTGACTGAGAAGCGCACGTCCGGAGAGATATCGAAGTGGTCATAACGAGGCGGTCTTGAAAACCGTTTGTCCGAAAGGGCGCGTGGGTTCGAATCCCACTCTCTCCGCTGGGGAGATAGCGATATCTCTTCCCCGTAATTTAACATTTTATCAGCTCGTTTTGGAGAAGTACCCAAGAGGCTGAAGGGACACCCCTGGAAAGGGTGCAGGTCGTTAATAGCGGCGCGAGGGTTCAAATCCCTCCTTCTCCGTTTGGTAGCATCCAAAAAGTTGCCAGATAAATACAGCATTGGAATGCTGCAAAATGAACCTTGACAAATGAACAGCAATGCAACCCTGAAAGATTCCAAATGGGACACTTTCATTATACAGATTATATCTGTTAATGAGAGAAACCCATATTGAATAATTCAGAAGAACGGTGGGAGA
>Ga0153941_1000599_pt1 | contig 15781 bp, 10 predicted proteins | sample TSNJ025MetaG_FD_104733 | JGI IMG/M metagenome (GOLD analysis project Ga0153941, IMG submission 104733) | Attine ant fungus gardens microbial communities from New Jersey, USA - TSNJ025 MetaG | ecosystem: Host-associated > Fungi > Mycelium > Unclassified | place: USA: New Jersey, Brendan T. Byrne...
GGGCTCCGTGGAATTCCCGAGCCTGACTGAGCTGTAAAACATATGTGTGCGCCCACTTCCTGTTCTGTATACCTTCTGCACCATCCATTAAAATACCTGCCTGTTGTCTCGTCCGGATTTTTCAATCCCCCCCACCAATACACTAAACAGCAGTATACCTTTTCTTATCATAAAGTATTTCCCGAAAGCACTCTGTACTCTCAAATGGTCCCGGTAACGGACTTAATCCTCTGTGCCCGCCAAAATAATCCTGGTCAAAAATAATAGCTGTCCCATCCGGATTCTCAAATTTTTCTTCCGGTTCGAACGCCTCGCCCAGTACCTCAGTGGAAACACTAATAGTATTCAGCCTGGGCAGAAATACTTGAATATTTGTATCGATGCTATAGGCACCATCATTTTCTACAACTTTCACATATACCTTATTTTCAGTATCTTCTGCATAATTCAGCTCCTTGTCGCAGGGCTTTGCACCATTGAAAAAGACATTACCGTTTGTATATACAGGCAGGGGTTCATAGTACTTGTCACTGGAGAACATCCCAAACTGCTCAGGCTGTGAAAACTTCTCAATAAACTGTTCTTCGGTAGGATATCCATCATAAGGTTTTGTACCGCAAATCATATTTGGTGCTGCACCAAATCCGGTAGCTCCACTGTCAATCGCCTTCTGCACAAAGGCTGCAAGCTCATCATGCATCTGCTGCTGAACGAAAATATTATTGTAGAAACGCGCATCTCCATGGAGAAATGTCATGAATCCGGCGACCTCTGTACGATGAGATACATGGTATGGTGTATATCTGTGTGAAGGCAGTGATTTTGCACCATTATCTGTTCCGCTTCCCACAGAAGTGAAGGATCCTGCAATCAGGTTATGCACAAATGCAAGGCCCTGTGTAGCCAGTCTGCAGGAGCAGATGGATAACAGCAGGTTATTGTCAATCAGTGTCGGTCCATGAGATACCTCTACGAATATATCCTCGCCAAGGCTCAGTGGACTGTTAATTTTCGTACCTGTCGGCGTCATATTGTCATGGAGCAGGTTCTGCGTCACACGTGTACCCTGTGCCTGCCAGTCAAGCCATATACCTCTGGTACAGTGATGGATATGGTTTCTGCGGAAGATCACATCAATTGCTGCATGCATCTTGATACCGCCGATTTCAGCTCCGGCAAGATCCTGTTTATTGTTAATATGATGGATATGATTGTCCTCAATAATAGAGAACACGCATCCCAGATGACCTACTATACCGGTCTGTCCGCAGTCATGAATCTCGCAGCGTCTTACAATGTGGGATCCGATTCTTTCTTTTGTCCATCCTTCATACTGTGCCATACAGATAATATCACGCTCATTCTGCGTACCATCCTTGAACCTCTTTGTAGTCCACTTGTTTTCATTATAAGGCTGAAGATATTTTCCGAGGGAAATACCAGAACATCTGGAATCACTAATCTTACAGTCTTCAATGATCCATCCCCTGGACCAATGAGGTCCAATCATGCCGTCCTGATAAGCTGTAGGCGGTGCCCATGTTGTAGCTGCCTGTTTCACAGTAAAACCGGAAAGTGTGATGTTGTCCACTCCTGTTTTACCTGGCATGAAGCAATTGCGCCGTACATTGATTTCTACGTTTTCCACATTAGGATCTGCTCCCTGGAAGTTCGCATAAATAACAGTCTCGTTACCATCCTGCTCCGTATACCATTTCATCATGGTTCCTTCAGGATCCCAGGACAGATCATTACGGACAGGATTTAATACGCCTTCCAGATTTGGTACCTCATACATAGCCTTACCATTCAGATATACTTCACCTGTATGTACGGGCTCTTTGGCAAAATACCAGTCACCCCGGACGATGGTGGTATAGGGGTTATAGGAACCAAAGACACCGTTGGAGATCCTTGCTGCCCATGTGCTATTGTCATGCTTTATCCAATTCCTCACTGTCTCAGCACCGGATATAACGGCAGCATGTTTTACTTCTGATACATATTTGACTCCCGAACTAACAGGATCAACATATTCACGGTATAAACCGGGGGCAACAAGAACCTCATCGCCGCACACGGCAGTCCTGGCGGCTTCTGAAATTGTTCTGTAAGGAGCTTCCTTCGTACCCCATCCATTCATCGGCGCATCAGCTGATACATAAATTTGCATGGTTTTTCCTCCTATTACGCTGTTATTTTGATTTTAGATATAAATCGTTACATTCCTGTCTGAAAGCTTTATTAGCTTTGATCTTTTCGAATATTCCTGCATTTGCTGAGATAATCATCAACACTAACAGGATACCGCCCTGAACAATATCACGCACGGTAGAGGACATACCCAGTGCTACGAATCCGTTGGACAGCATCTTCATTGTAAATACGCCAAATACAACTGCAAAAGACATATCGCAGAACTGAGCTATGAACATTGCTATGAACATTCCCATAAAACCATCAAACATAATGGACATGGAGCCCAGGCTTGAGACATTTCGAATCTCACCATTAGAACTTGCATACAGTACAGCACCAATGCCAAGGAAAGCTGCACCCAGCACATAGGAAAGAAATTTTATTTTATCACTGTCAAGACCAACACTGTTTGCTATTGCCTGGTTATTGCCGATGGCACGAAGGTTGTGTCCAAAAGCTGTCTTATTATAAATCACATAGAAAGCAATAAGACATACGGCCAATACAAAAAAGCAATATGGGCTCCTGGTCAGATAAGTATAGTCTGCCGTCAAGTTCAGCCCTTCTGTATAGAATACCTTTGGAAGCGCCTCCCATAAGAGCATCATCCCAATTGTCAAAACGATACTCGGTACATGCATTACACGATATAATGCACCTACAATAACACCCTCAATCAGGCAGATCAGAACACAGAAGAATACCAGTCCCGGAATACCCATTCCTGCAGCTTTTGCCAGATTTCCTCCAACGATACAAGCGCAGAGCATCATACCGCCTGCAGCAAAGTTCATCATGCCGACACTCATGTTAAGCATCAGACCATAGCAAATGATAGACGGCATTACGCACTGGCGAAGTGTTGTAATCAGCATGATTGCGGATGCTGTTCGTCCGCCGCTTGCAATCGCAAACACTGCCCACATACCCACAGGAATGATGAGTGCATAAATCAGATTCTTAAGAAGCCTCAAAGCCCCGGATTGTTTTTTCAATAAAATCACCTCTTTTAATATATATGACCAATCATTATACTTCACTGACGGCGGGAAGATAAGGAATCAAGAGAATAGTTAACTGCTTCTGCCTCATAATCAGCGATTGTAACACCATTTGTAAAATACGGGATATATGCGGCTATCTCATCTGCTGTATATGCGGGTATATCTGACTCAACATATTTACAGTATGTCATATAATCATCATAATTTGCAATCTCAAGGTACTGGCGGGTAACAGGTTTCGTAACATCATCAATCAGTCTTGTACCGTCTGCCAGATAGCTGTATAGAACTGCAAAACCCATCTCGGCCGTACCATACTGACCGCCGCAGGTCCATACCTGTGTGCCGTCTTGTAAATATGTGCCTGTCTGACTGGAAATATCAACTGCCGCAATTTTAACATCACCGCCTGTGATGCCTTCTGTCTCCATTGTCAGATAAATTGCATCAGAACCTGCTGTAAAAAAAATACCATCTATAATTCCTGCGAAGGAAGCTGCAAACGTTGAGATATCATTTGCTGTTTCCATCATCGTATAGGACTCTGTAAGAGAGTTCATATCATCATGAGATGCTATATAATCACGATAAGCCTTTGCACGGTCATCATGACTTTTTACCAGACCCTGTGTCGCACCGGAGAGACATGTATTTCTGCTTCCAGCATCATACAAAGCCTGCATAGCCTGATTACCAGCCCATACATCATCATCCACAACAGCACCAAGGAAACAATCATAACCAGGTAATGACTGAATCTCTTCTTCAAGAGAAGGGAAACCGCACACTGCCACATACGGAACATTGTACTTCTGGGCAACCGCAACTACGGAAGGGGTGGCACCCACGAAGATCAGACCATCAACATCACCTGCCGCAAGAACTGCTTCTGTATTTGTAACCTGATCATCTGTGGTAGAACCAAATTCATAGAAAACTGCCTCACAGTTATATGCATCGCATAGATATTGAATTGCTGCCTTGAATTGAAGACCCAGCTTATCCGTAAATGCATAATAGGAAAATGCAATTTTATACCGCGGAAGCTCGCTGGCATCTGCTATTGTCAGTTCACCGGGAGCAAAGTAAATCTCTGAGGTTCCAACCGTTTCTCCGCTGTTATCAGGGGAAGCTTTATCAGAAACTGCCTCTTCTGCTGTCTGGCTGTCACTTGAGGGAGAACTGTCAGTGCCTCCGCAGCCAGCCAGTGTAAATGTCATAACGCCTGCTAATACAAATGCTAATAACTTTTTCATAATAATCATCCTTTCTTTCATATAAAATATATTCGGATATACCGAATGAGCACCAGTTAATTTACAAGCTTACCTGCACTACGGTCATAGGATAATGCAACGATGATAACGAATAAAGCACCCTTTACACCGGAAATCAATGTGGCATCCAAACCCCAGAGTCCTAAGCCATTCGTCAGGCAGGTAACCGTCAGGGCACCAATGATAGCAGATGAAATCTTACTCTTTTCACCGCCTGCCATTGGGAAGCCGCCAAGTGCAATTGCCATCATAATATTGAACTCATATCCATTTCCGGAATAGGAAGTCACTTTACCAGTTCTGAAGAAAGCAAAGATGGACGCAATTCCTACACAGATACCCATCAGTATATAAGCTACAAATATCCATTTTTTCCTGTTAACACCGGCCTGTTCTGCTGTTCTCATGTTGCCCCCCAAGGCCTTATTGTACTTACCCGTCACGGTATAGTTGAACAGATAGTATCCAATCAGGATGGAAACTATCAGAATAACTGCCTTAATGGCTACGTTGTTCATAAAGTTGTAGCTCTCATAATTGATTGCTATGTCACTTTTTTGACAGAAGGTCTTTAAGATTCCCTGGAAAGAAGTACGTACGCACATGGAACCAATAAAAATCGGCACACCCAGTTGTAAGGTAATTCCTGACGTACAGCAGGCACCCGCAACACATACAGCTATCGTCATTACAAAGCAAAGCCATAGTGGTGCGCCTTTTAAGATCATAGATCCACACACAAGCTGTGCAACACCCGATACAGCACCAATGGAGAAATCCATACCGCCGTGTGCATAAACAAAAGATGAGCCAATCGCAATCATACAAAGTACAAATCCCTGATTAATCAGGTTACCCAGGTTATCTAATCCGGCAAATGTTCCACCGGTTACAAATGTAAAAAATAAAATGATAAAAATCAGTCCAAAATAAGGAACAATAATACTTAATGTCTCTTTACGGGTACTTTTCCTTTCCAGCTCTGCCTGAATGACCTCATTGATATCACCATGTCTTACAAGAGAATTATCTGTCATTTGATATCACCTCCTTTCAAATAATGTAATCAATAACAACTTTTTCATCCAAATCCACACTGCGCTGAAGCTCTCCGGTGAATCGGCCATCCTTAAATAACATGATTCTGTCACTCATTCCAATCAGCTCCAACAATTCCTCTGATATCATGATAATTGCTTTTCCCTGACGTTTCAGTTCCATCATCAGCTTGTACATATCAGCCTTGACACCTACATCAATACCACGTGTAGGGCAGTCCAGAATCAGTACATCCGAATCCGTCCCCAGCCATTTGGAAAACACCACCTTCTGTTTGTTACCGCCGGAAAGCTCTTTTACAAGCTGTTTTCCATTACGGCATTTGATTGACATTGCCGCAATCTGTTTATCCGCCAGCATCTTTTCTTTTTTCTTAGAGATATATCCTGTTCCTTTATGCTTCATATTACGGATTGCAGGCAGAACAATATTGCTCTCAATTGAGGAACTCAAAATCACAGACTCTTTGTCACGATCCTTGGAAACATAAGCCATGGCGTTTTCAACAGCCATAACAGATCCTGTTACTTTCCTGCCGCTCTGTGCCAGTCTCACCTCTCCTGTTAATGGTTTTTCAATCCCAAAGAGAACCTTCCCAATCTCATGCATGCCGCAATCAGATAATCCTCCCAGTCCAAGAATTTCTCCTTTATGTACCTTAATATTAATATTTTTAAAATAAGGTCTGAGTGAAATATGTGAAGCTTCTAACACCACCTCATCACTGACGGATCCATCAAAATCATCTCTGTAGTAGCTTCCTATCAGCTCTCGTCCCACCATCAGATTTCGCATCAGTTCAACAGACATGCTCTCACGGTCCAGTGTATCAATGATAACGCCATCCCGAAGTACGGTGATAGTATTACAAATCTCCATCAATTCATCCAGATCATGACTGATAAAGAGAACTGCCTTGTCTTTCTCATGCATTATTTCAATCAACTTATAGATCAAGGTACGCCCTTTTGTTGCCAACGCCGTTGTAGTTTCGTCAATAATCAGCAAATCCGGATCTGTGGACATTGCTCTTGCAATTTCTACAATTTTACGATCCTCAAAATTTAGCTGGTCAATCATCATGGTTCCCTTGATTTCAGGAGCACCGATGTCAGCCAGGATCATATCTGCCGAGGCATTGATGCGTTTCCAGTCAAGCAATCCAAACCTTCTGAACTGTTCCAAACGTCCTGCAAAAATATTGGATGCGACTGTAATGCCGCCAATGGTACCCATCTCCTGAATGATCATGCTGACACCATGTGCCTGTGCATCCACCATGCTCTGTGGGTGATACGCAGCTCCTTTCAGCACAAAAGTCCCACTGTCTTCTTTCAGTGCACCGGCAACGATAGATGAGAATGTGGATTTCCCTGATCCATTTTCACCGATTAATCCACGGATCTCTCCCCTGTTTATTTCAACATCAACATCAATCAGAGCACGGGTTGCTCCAAATGATTTGTTTACACCCTTTGCAGACAGCAAAAGTTCTTTTTCCATAAATCACATACCACTCCATTTCCACTGGAAATCCAGCATTATTTCTGATGATTTTACTGCACATTCCATCTACAGCATAACACTCCCCCGGACTAAATCTTTACCGGCACTGCTGGTTCCGATGTACATTTCATATTCCATGTGTTCCAGCTCCATCCGGCCGGTTTCCTCATTAAACCAGCATAACTCCTCTATCGGACAGGAAATATCAACCTTTTGGGTCTCATCTTTTTCCAAAGAGATGCGTTTAAAGCCTCTTAACAGCTTCACTGGTCTGTCTACTTTCGAATTCTGAAAGCCCACGTACAGTTGGATTACCTCATCACCGCTTCTTTCCCCAGTGTTAGTCACTTCACATGAAGCAATTACAGCAGCATCCGCTTTTGTGAACTGCGCATTTTTTATTTCAAAGGAGGTATAGGACAAGCCATATCCGTAAGGAACACTTGGCGCAATTCCCGCCTTTTCCAGCCTGGCATAACCATGGTAATACTCATACCACTGATTTTCGCTGTCCCAGTTTACCTGCGGCAGATCGGATTCCTTCATTGGAACCACATAGGGAAGTTTACCGCTGGGATTTACATCTCCATAAATGATTTCAGCGATTGCAGTTCCGCCCTCCATACCGGCATAGTAAGCCATGATAATCGCATTAACACTGTCTTTCCATTCCTCCATCATAATCATGTTGCCGCCAACCATAACAGCCACGGAATTCTTACTCACAGGACCGACAGTCTGGATTAATTCGATTTCATCCTGGTGTAAGCCAAGGCTGTACTGACGATCGCCGCCAACACTTCCTGTATAGGAATTATCCGGTTCAACCGCAACATATTCCCCTTCATCGTCATGATCGCAGCCAACTACAAAGACAACCGCATCTGCGCTTTGCGCCAACTCCTTTGCATGGTCAAGGTCTTCTCCGTTATAGTAAACCACTTCACTCTTCGGGGATACATTCGCCAAACCTTTGATCGGTACGATAACATAAGAGGAACGTACCTGGCTGGAGCCATGATCACCAATCACCTCATTCCTTCCCTGTTTACCAAGAACGACAATCCTTCTGACGGCTGCTTTATCAAGCGGCAGCAGACCATCATTTTTTATTAAGGTAATTCCCTTTCTGGCTGCCTCCAATGCAAGGTTAATGTGCTCCCTGCATCCCAGCAGACTCTCGTCATAATCCCTGTCACAAGCTTCATCAAAAGCAATCAGGGTACGGATGATACGCAGTGCCGCATCATCTATTTTACTTTCGTCCACCAGACCGTCCTTCACTGCCTTTACCAGTTTCTCACCGAAGAACTCGGTACAGCACATCTCCATATTCTGTCCGCCGTTGGCAGCCTCTGCTGTATCCCTTATGCCCCAGCCAAAGTCACTCATGATAAAGCCATCAAAGTCCCATTCCTCTTTTAGAACCCGATTCAACAGATACTCATGATGACCGCAGTGAATCCCTTTATAAAGGTTATAGGAGCTCATGACACAGGCGGCTCCCTGATCAATACATTTTTTAAAGTGAGGTAAAAAGATCTCCCGCTCCGTTCTCTTATCACAATCCACACTAACCTTAAATCTGGAAATTTCCATTTGATTAAATGCATAGTGTTTCACACAGGCGATCACATTTTCCTTCTGTACACCCCTTGTAAGAGCTGCTCCCATCTCTCCCAGGTGAAAAGATTCTTCCCCGTAGGTTTCCTGGCTCCTGCCCCAACCGGGATTATAGGGAAGATTGATACAGACTCCCGCAAATAAATTTCCTTTAAAAGCTCTGACTTCCTTACCAATGGCACGTCCGATTCGTTCTTCCAGATCAATATCGAAAGTAGCGCCGCGCAGCATGGAAACCGGAAAACAGGTTGCTTTTCCATTCCCGCAAACCACACCTCTCGGTCCGTCGCAGAACAGCATTGGCGGTACATTGTGTTGTTCTATACCACCGGCACTATAGGGGATATAGTTATAATGCTTGTTATCAGGATCATCCCTCATATCCTCCAACATACTTTCCAAACTGATATTTCCGCTCATCAGTGAAACCTTTTCTTCCAAGGTCAGTGAATTTACAATCTGTAAGGCTTTTTCTGTATAAGACAATCTTTTTTGTTTTGTGCACTTCATTTTTTAACATCTCCTTTGTACAATATTCTCCAGTAATACCCGGCCCTCTGTCTGATTAAAATCAAGGTATCCTTTTATTTCCCTGCTATCCTTCAGTACAATACCATGCTTGCGATATTCATTAGGTGTTATGCTTAATACCTTTCTGAACGTTCTGTAAAATGTTTTCTCAGAGTGAAAGCCGCATTCATCCACAATACAATTGATCGGTTTATCCGTATACTTTAACAAATACTTCGCCTTATCCAGTTTTCGTGAAAGAACCAGCTCTTTTGCCGAAAAACCAATATTTATCTTCAGCAAACGATAAACCGACTTCTCACTCATGCCAACTTTTTTATAAAGGTCTCCCAATACGTTTTCATCCTGATAATGAATCTGTATATAATCAATGATATTCATCAATATCTCCATATTCTCATTCTCCGCGGTTTCTGAACCCCGCTGATAAATATCATAGGAAGTGTATTGATACAAATCTGCAATGAAGAGATACAGCATTCCTTTTATACGATAAGCCGTATTTTCATTTCGTTCTATTGCATTCAGACCTATTTGTGCAGCCATTTTTATAAAATGCCTGAATTCTTTCTTCGGCTTCAGCGTTTCTGATTTGCTGTTTAGATAAAAGTGGTATATCTGGCTTGCATCCCTGAAGTCATTGAATAAGTTCTGACTGATCTGAATAAACAGACAGATATTTTCTTCCTCTTCCGTTCGGTATATTTCATGAATCGCTTGTGTATTCACTAAAAAGATATCTCCGACTCCCAGGACAACCGGCTTTTGATCAGCATTTACTAACACACTCCCTTTTAATACTAATATTAATTCATACTCATAATGCCAATGAAAACTGGAATGATCTATTGATGCCAGAAATACTTTTGCAGGATATACGACACGATCCTCTATTGCTTCAAACAGGTATGATTCTGTTTTCACCTACTACCTCCCATACAATCTGCTTTGCTTTGGCATATGATATAAATACTTGCTTAATCATATTACAATAATTTTAACAGTTTCTGTTCCCAAAAAAGACTTTCTGTATGACATTATTGGACATTTATTCTTTTTTTCTGACATTACTATTGTCTATTTGCACAATTCCTGTCATACTGTTACTTATGCTTATCATAATCATTATGGAGCATAAATAATATAATGCTAGACTTATATTTTCTATTATGCTAATATATGAACTGAAGTGTTGCTATTTTTAACCATCGTAATTAACAGCACTTTCTTACGTTATTTCGTTGTTTATCTACTCACATCCTTTGAATCAGACACCTTGGTCTTACTGTTTATTACTTTTATTAGAATGCTGCTATTCACAGATGTGAGGGAGTACGGAGGTGTAATTTGAAAGAAGGTCTTTTTCAAATATTGAACTTAATGTCCGCTGAAGCGGACAAGGGGTGTAATTTGAAAAAAGGTCATTTTCAAATATTGAATTGATGTCCGCTGAAGCGGACAAGGGGTGTAATTTGAAAGAAGGTCATTTTCAAATTTTGAACTGATGTCCGCTGAAGCGGACAAGGGGTGTAATTATGTATAAGCTGACAATTGTGGAAGATGAATGTGATGTAAGGAACCGGCTTGTCAGTATGATCAGGAAGTCCGGGAGTAGATTTGAAATTATTTCGGAGTATGAAACAGGTATTGATGCTTATGACGGCATCATATCGGATAGTCCGGACTTGATTTTGACTGATATAAGGATTCCTTATATCAATGGTATAGAACTGGTGAAAATGGTGCGCGATGTACAGCCCCTTGTGAAAATCATAATTATCACAGGTTATAACGAGTTTGATTATGCGAAAGAGGCTGCCAATCTCGGTGTGGTTGGATTTATCAGTAAACCGATTACCCTTGAGGATATGAAGGAGCTGCTTGAGAAAGCGGAAAAGGCTCTGGACAATGAATTTCTGACCGCATCCAATCTAGACCGATTGTCCGATTTTTATAAAAACAGTCTTCCGGTCATCAGGGAAAACGATCTTTACCGTCTGTCTAACATGTCGGAAGTACCGCCCGCATTTGAAAACAAGCTGCGCGGCAATGGCATCAGGCTGGATTATTCCTGTTTTATAATGTGCATATTTGATTTTGATAAGATTCCTGAAGGAGATATGGAGCGATATGACCTTGTATTTTCCTCTATCCGGGAATCCATTGCCGGGGATTTTTGCGAGGTTTATGATTTCGACTTATTTAATCGTCATGAAAAACTATGCCTCATACTGAAAACCAATGTTTCGCCGACTGTTAAGGAGTTGGAGCGGCAGATGGAACGCATTATACAGCGTGTCGGCCGTTACTCAGACATGCCGGTAAGTGTGGGGATCAGCAACATATACGAACATAACAGGAACTTCGCCGCAATGGTCAAGGAATCCATGAGAGCCCTTGCGTACCGTAGTATTGTAGGCGGGCAGAAGATCTTTTTTTACGGCGAATCCAATCCGCCTGTCTCCAGGATCACTGTAGAGGAAAACAGGATCAGGGAGTTGGGTTATATGCTCCGCTTTCAATCCGTGGAGGACTGTATTGACAGGATCGATCAGATTATGGATAGCCTGAGCTGTACAGGAGATTCACTTTACTATACTGCTACCAGTATCTTAAACATACTGATCCGCGCCTGCGATGATCTGGAATCCCTTTATATCCCTTTTGAAGGTCCTGATAGTCTGCATCGGCGGCTTTTTGAAAGCAAGACAGATGTAGAGGTATGCGAGTACCTTAAAAGTCTGGTACCTGTTATCAAACAAATCAATGACTCCGTTATAATGGATAATGCAGAACATAACCTACGCAGGGTTATTTCTTACATGGAAACTCATTTTTGTGAGCCGGATATCAGTTTTGATTCTCTGGCCAGAGAAGTTAATTTTTCTGTCAGCTACATCAGTGCACTTTTGAAGAAGAATCTTAACCTCTCATTTGTCAAGATGCTCACCGGCCTGAGAATAGAAAAGGCAAAGGAACTCCTGGCAAATCCGTCGCTGAAAATCATCGATATTGCAGAACAGCTTGGTTACAACGATTCTTACTATTTCAGCCATTGCTTTAAAAAGTATGTGGGTATATCCCCGAAGGAATTCAGAAATAATGAACAGATTAAGCAGAGTCTTTAAATCAAAATCGGTCAGCTCGATTATTGTCACAGCTTGTGTGGTAATCGTGCTGGCTTTTGTGTCTTCCCTGTTATTTGTTACCTTTACCAGCTTTAAAACCGGTATAGATGGTGCTGTCAATACGCAGATCCGTGAGCTGAGCACGCAAATCGTCTATAACTACGAGAACTATATTGGCGGTATCATTGAAACATCAAATATCATACAGACTGACATTGACCGTTATGATATTAACGCAGAACAGGAAAGCGGGCTGTTTGGTGACTATCTGAGGGAAATCATACATCTCAACAGCGATATCCTCAACATTGCGGTTTATGACTATGAGACCGGCCGCTGTCTGTCTTCCTCCAATATCAATGAAACGGGTAATGTAATTGACGATGATGAGACCAATTGGTTCCAGGAGGCATTAGATAATCCTACTGTGCACGTTTTTTCCATCCCTTACTCAGAATATGGCAGCAAAGAATACAAGGTTAATGTCAGCAAATTAATTAAGTATCACAATGGCGGAATAATGGGCGTTTTAAAAATCGAAATCAGTTTTCATAGATTTATAGAGCTTGTGGAGAAATCCAATCTCGGCCAGGGAGGGCATATCACCATCATAGACTCTGATTATGAAATAGTTCATACTTCCCTTTCCGATCAGAATGCGGCACTTAAGGAAATTGACGTTGTCAGGGAAATCGTGCTTGGAACACAAAGTGCATATCTTGATGGATATAATATGACCGTGAATGTGGATACCCTCTCCAATACCAAATGGCGTATCTGCATATTTATTAACATCGACAGGGTTATGGAAATAGAGCGGACTTTTCTGCTGACGATAATTATCATAACCTGTATCATTCTGGTCATTGGCATCCTGTTGTTTATGGCAGCAGCACAGACCATTACCGCACCTATGAAACAGCTTGAGCTTGCCATGCGGAAGGTGGAGAAATCTGATTACTTTCGCATGGAGGAGGTCGAGTTTGCGGCCTCAAAGGAGGTAGAAGCCCTGACCCGACGCTTTAACAGGATGATGCGCAAGATCGGTGAACTGATGGAAAACGTTATTGCCGAACAGGCTGCACAGCGGAAAAGTGAGTTAAAGGCTCTCCAGAACCAGATAAATCCCCATTTTCTCTATAATACACTGGATTCCATCATGTGGCTTATAGAGAACAGGAAGAATCAGGAGGCGGGTGAGATGCTGGTGGCACTGGCAAGACTGTTCCGCATTGGTATATCCAACGACAGTGAGGTCATTCCCCTGCGCGACGAGATGGAGCATGTGCGCAATTATCTGCTGATTCAGAAGATACGGTATGCCGACTCCTTTGACTATGAATTCCAGGTAGAGGAGGCTGCTCTGGACGTAAAAACATTAAAGCTGATCGTCCAGCCTATTGTGGAAAACAGCATCTATCACGGACTGAAGAATAAAATTGATAAGGGCATGCTCAGGATAAGTGTACAGATCGAAGACGATTTCCTGTTTATCCGCGTTTCAGACAATGGCTACGGTATCAGACAGGAGGTCATTGACTCACTGTATGCCAACTTTGAGGACGGCGTGGTGAGTAATAGTGTGGGCCTTAAGAACATATACCAGAGGGCAATGATCTACTACGGAGGAAAAGCAGAAATAATAATCGAAAGCGAACTTGACAATGGTACCACCATCATAGTAAAGGAGCCGTTAAAAAGAGAATGAGAAAGAAAATCATCTGGCTGTTGAGCATTTTACTCATCTGCCTTATTATCAGCGTTCTACCGGGCCACGGCCAAAGCGGCACGAAGATTGCATTTTTTTTGTATAATGGTAATGATACTTTTATTACCGAAATGATGGAAACTATGACCGGGAAGATACCGGAGGATGTAACATATGAGGTATGTGATGCAGGAAATTCCCAGGCAGTGCAGAACCAGCAGATCGTAGAGCGGATTGACGGCGGATTTGATCTCTTCATTATAAATGCTGTAGACAGACTTGCCTGCAGCTCCATTGTGGAAAAGTGCTCCGGAGCAGGGATTCCCGTTATTTTCTTTAACCGTGAACCCTTAGAGGATGCGCTGTCCGGCAGCAATGTGTACTATGTGGGAGCGGCAGCCGACAGTCTTGGGAAGAAGCAGGCCGACATGGTGGCTGCTCTCTTTACAGAGCGTTTTGAAAGGAGCAAATATGACAGGAACGACGACGGTATTGTACAGCTTGTCATACTGAAAGGAGAACAGGGGCATCAGGATGCTGAAAAGCGTACCGATAACTGTGTGGCTCGTCTTAAGGAGTTGGGATTTGATGTGGAGATACTCGCCATCGAAGTGGCAGACTGGAACAGAAGTGATGCAGGTGAGGCTATGGAGCGTTTATATGTGCAATATGGCAGCCGGATTGAGCTGGTATTTTCCAACAATGATGACATGGCTCTGGGTGCTATAGATTACTTACTTAAAAAAGAAGTGTTTAAAGAGAAAGGACCGGACTATGACCAGCCCTTTGTCATTGTGGGTGTGGATGGCACCGCAGTGGGTCTTGAGGCAATAGAAAACGGACTGTTATACGGAACAGTGAACAATGATTTTGCAAAGCAGTCCAATGCCATATTAACCTTGATGAAATATATCATTAGTAACGGTTATTTAGATGATTTCCCTTATATTATGACCAATAGTTATTACATTTATATAGATGGTGATATTATAACAAGAGATAATTTGGCAGAATACCAGAAATAGATATAAATCCATGAAGAAATTTGGGGTATCTGTATAGAAATTTACATTTTATTTTTTTCGGCAGGTTATAAAATGTAATAGACACTACCAATTTCAAAAGGAGGATTTATCTATGAAAAAACTATTAGTTTTTTTGCTCGCAATGAGCATGATTCTTTCCCTTGCAGCTTGCGGCAGCGGGAATAACGGTACAACAGACACAAGCGTACAGGGTTCTGGTACAGCGGCAGATGATACTGCAGATGACACTTTGCCTGTAACACCTGAATCTGAAGCTGACGGCGGATCCATCCGGGTGGATATATTTTGGTATACCTTCAGCGATACCTATTTGACCAGTGTACGTAATACTATGGAAGAACAGTTAAAGGGGCTTTCCAATGTAAGCTACACCATGCATGACTGTGAAGAAGATCAGTCAAAACAGACTGAGAAAATCGAAACCGCCATTACCCAGGGAACGGACTTGCTGATTGTCAATATTGTTACCACCGGCTCTGAAGAAACAGCCCAGAATATTGTAGATCTTGCCAGCGAAAATGATCTTCCCGTCATTTTCTTCAACCGTGAGGTGTTTGATTCCGTTATTAACTCCTATGACAAGGCTTGTTTTGTGGGCACCGATGCAGATGAGGCTGGTTATATGCAGGGCCAGGCTGTGGCAGAATTTCTTCTTAAGGAAGATAACCTGACGAAATATGATCTGGATGGTGATGGAGAA
>Ga0153941_1000603_pt1 | contig 15708 bp, 15 predicted proteins | sample TSNJ025MetaG_FD_104733 | JGI IMG/M metagenome (GOLD analysis project Ga0153941, IMG submission 104733) | Attine ant fungus gardens microbial communities from New Jersey, USA - TSNJ025 MetaG | ecosystem: Host-associated > Fungi > Mycelium > Unclassified | place: USA: New Jersey, Brendan T. Byrne...
CGCAACTATTTTTTTACACGTATGATACAAGAATATACTGATTGCAGCCTGAATCAGGGAACCCGCCACTCTTAAATAAAGGACCAGATAATCCAGGGAATCTGTTACCGATACAAAAATGCGGATCAGAAAAGCCGATAGAAAACCGGAAGTCTGATGAGGTTCCCAAAGTTCCAGAAAAAGGACTTCACCGGAAGCTATCCGATAAGCCATGGTAACAGCATACTCCTCATCGATTCCCATTTGTAAGAAGTAAATTTTGATTGTTGCCAATACAGATAATAGGATTAATACTGCCTGTATTAATCTTTTTGGGATTAATCTCTTATGGATCAATCCCTTATTATACATAAATATACCCATTCTGATTACCGCCTCCCCTCAGCATATCAGCGATGCCAACTTTTTATCCTGTCTGTATTATTTATTCTGCCTTACTTTTCATTTTTCCCCATCATATCCTCACTGTAAATCTTACCAGTATTCTTCCCCGATTGCTTTGCATGATACATGGCAATATCAGCATATTTGATCAAAACATTAAAATCGCCGGTATGGTATGGGTAAAGTGCCACACCAATACTCATTCCCAGTTTATATTTGCTGATATAATGTTCAAACCCTTTTGACTGGAAGCCCTTCAGCAGCTTTTCAACCACTTGTTCCGCATCATGTTCCGAACTGATTCCGCTTACTACCTGCACGAACTCATCACCGCCTACTCTTGCAGCAATATTCAGCCTGCCTGCTGTGGGACGGAAGGATATTGACTTATCAGCAGACTGATCCAGATAAGATCCGATCTCTCTCAGCAGTTCATCCCCGGCATCATGCCCGGCAGTATCGTTCACCTTCTTAAAATTATCCAGATCAATGAACAGCAGGGCAAAATCTTTTCTCTCGCTTCCTTCCGTAAGTACATGAAGGTATTCCATCAGATATTTACGGTTAGGCAATTGCGTCACTATATCATAATAAGCATCCCTCTGCAGCTTTGCATTTATGTCCGCAAGACGCTTGCTCAGAGAATATACTTCCTTCAGCATACAGGCCATGACCAGAACCATCAGGATACAAAGCAGAATCGTATTAAACAGAGCCTGGCTTTTACTTTCCCTTATATAGGTATCCTCCAGATCCACACCGATGATTCCTGCCACTGCTCCCTCATACATGATGGGTACCGCCCCGGTATTAAAGCTGCCGTATTCATCCACAACATTGAGGATTCCGGCACTTTCATTTCCGGCAAAGGCCGCCTCATGTACTTCATACAGCTCATATTCTATGAAAACCTCTTCATCTTCCGTATCTGTATCAAATACAAAAATAGCGTTTCCATTTTCATTCATCTTCAGCGCATAGATATACTCCGCTCCCACATTCTCCGCAAGATTCCTCATGCTGTCTCTGATCTGCAGGTAATTATCCAAATCCGCTTCCATATCCCGGGCAGAATTGTATGACATAAAGTCATCAACCGGAATGATTTCCCTGGCGGCATAGGCTATGGAAATCAGCTGGGATTCCACGCTCTGCTCCAGGATATTCTCCATGTCGTATGTGCTTTTCTGATTCATAAACAACACCAAAGAAAAAACAACCAGACAAAAGATCACTGCTATTCCAAACATATGCTCGCTATATTTTGTCCTGGCCCATTTTACTGACTTCATAATGTACCCCCTGATGGTATTTGCTGCCATTTCTGCCTCCTGCTGACTTAAATATTTATTATATGACCGGAATACTATTATTCCTGGTACTATATGATCATAATTTATAATAGTCTAGCATATATGGAATCCAGTTGTAAAGAATTAGTATTATTATAATAATATTGTTATTTTGTTGATATTTTTATCTGTGTTTTATCATAGCAAAATATGGGTATAATTGCCAGTTTTTTAAATAGGTCTTTGGTATTTTTTTGTAATGGGATTATATGCCTATGCTGAGGGGTGTGTGATGGTCGTTGAATTAAGAGGTTGTTTGATCCTGACAAGATAATTTTATCATTGTATTGCTCTATTTGCGGTCAAACCGGACAATGAAAAGAATACGCAGCAGAGACCGATATAAGTGTTATCTGTGCCCGGGACAATCTCACAGATAAGGACAGTTTCGGTACTGCTGATTGAATATAAGGAGTGTAATATTATATTTTACGCGTATTTTGTTTATCTGATATATTTCGATCTGACCGCATGGGTATCACACTGTGGGCTACCTCCCGCATGATGAGAGCTGTCTTATATTTCCGCCTTGTCGGCTCTTCATCAAATACAGCATCTGCAAACCGGGAGCGGAGGCTTGCTATCACTATATTAGTATTTGCCTGATAATCATATTTATTATTTATTCCGGTACGGATTCCTTTGTTATTTTTATCTGCTTCTCTTTTTGCAGCCGCTGCTACATTGGCAAGAAGCATGCTTATCCAGAAATCCTGCCGTATTACATTACTGCTGCATCCCGTAAAATTCAAATGTTTTAACTTATTTTTTACTATGTCGTACTTTACTTCTACCGGCCAGCGTTTGAAGTATAATGGCTTAAAAAGCCCTTCTGCAAGCTGGAACAGGTTGCTGATCAGCGTTTCTTCTTCACCGGACGGAAGTAAAAATTTTACCACCCTTACTTTTATATCTCTTCCTATAGATACTATGCCGCCTCCCACTGGGGTATTATCTACTGCAAGGCTGAACTCTTTCCTGACACGCATAAGAAAGAGGGCTCCTGTATCCTCTATTTTTCGGATAAGTTCCTCTGATGTATATCCCTTGTCAAAAATAAAGAGTGTATCTGCCATATGGATGATATTTTTTATAGCATCCAGGTGCTGAACTGCCAGTTTACATTCTCCCACAGACATGGGTGTGATAGCGGCATCGATTATCTGGTCATTGTTAATATCATAAGCAATACTTGCCCGTGCTGTTGGGGTTGCACTCCCTGCTCCTATGGTTCCGAACTCATCACGCAGTACCGGATTGTTCGGAAGAGGAATCTGGCTCCCGGCAATCGTAAATAACTTGAAGCCAAGAAACCTTGAGAGTTCCACATCAACAGCATAATCCAAATCTCTTGTGAAACTAAATACTTTTTCAAATGAGGTATGGTCATAATGATCCCGGGATTTGCTGCAAGCTTTATGTGACATGTGAATATCATCTCCTGTCAGTTCAAAATATTCCTCCAGATCCGCCTGGGTTACGGTTTTGCGGCTGGAAAGCATGAAGTGAAGAATCCATTCAAATAGCATCTTGCGTCTTCTTTTGAAATACTTTGGACTGTAATGTGGCCCGCTTAATTTGCGTTTTATTATGCTTGGCTTTAAATTGCTGTCAGAGACTATTTTATGGTATTTTTTGACAAATACATATAGACATTTTTCGCAACATTATCTATAATTTATATATCAATGAGATGGGGGGGATTAAACATGACACTTTTTCAAGTAGATATCCTGATTAAACAGTTACGTAAAAATAACAACTTATCTCAAGAGCAGCTTTGTGAAGGTATCTGTACAAAAGATACGCTTTCCAGAATTGAGCGCGGACTGCGACGTCCTGATTGGTATATTTTCGAAAGGCTTATGCAGAGACTTGGGGAAGATCCGCAAAAATATTTTACTGATATTGCTACAAAGAAAGATAAGCAAATCCTGGAAGTAAAGGATCAACTGAAGTATGTATTACGCAGTAAAAATAATGATGAGGCCGCGACTCTGATCAGTGAACTTGAAAATAAAGAAGATTTCAAAGAAGGGTTAAATCTGCAGTTTTTGCTTAAGGCCAAGTCGTCACTTGCATTTAATAAAAAAGATTATCGCGGTATGTATGACTATGCAGTTGATGCCATAAGAATTACAAAGCCATATTTTAATGAAGAAGAAATTGATTCCTATATACTTTTTTATGACGAGATTATTATTATTAATCAAATTGCTACTGCTCATTCATTTATTTCTTCATTAGCAAAATCAACAGATATATTACTTAAGCTTAAAGTTTCTATGGATAATGGTTATATTGATGATGATGAAAAAATAAAAACATATATAACGATATTATATAATATTACCAAAAATCTCGGTTTATTGAAAAGATATGATGAAAGTTTGGAGATTTGTGATATTGGAATAAATTTATGCATAAAATACCAAAATTCTTTCCTTCATCCAATGATATTATTTAATAAGGCTTACTGCCTTCTTCATTTAGAAAAGAAAGAAGAGGGAATAAACATACTGGAAAAAGTCTATGCCCTCTTCATAGGCAATGATCGTTTAACTGAATTGGCAGAAATTAAAAACTATGTGGAGAAAGAATTTGGTATTTCTAACCATAATCATAATTATTCTATTACATAGTCAAGAATACAGCATAATTCAATAATCGGTTTTTCTGAACTCTGTTCTTTTGCTTTCATAGAAGCAGATGAAATTACAGATACCAAGAGCATAATAAGTACAAGAGCCTTCTTCATAAGTATCCCCCCTTCCTTTTTTACTTTTGTCTCCCACTGTATGTATGTTTGCGAACAGCAGAAAAATTTACCCCTTCATATTAGAGCCTCCTGATATACCTTTTGGGCATATTACTTTAAAAATATTTTTTTAATTTTTTTCTCGCACCATTTATGGCTTGTGTTACAAACGATTTGGACCTGCCTAATTCCTCCGCTACATACCTTTGAGATTTACCCCTGATGCAGACCTCTGTGAAGCAATACCGCTGAATATCGGTTAAATCACTTAATGCCTGCTTATAATCAATGTCAAATTCTATTTGGGTTAATGTATCCTCCTGATCTGCTACCTGTTCACCGTTTTCAGAGATCTCTTCATAGGAAACCGGGAAACCGGTATATTTATGTGCTCTCGTATGTTTGCGTCCAATGCGGTCTTCTATCTTTGTAAGGTTCATTACATCCGGCGCGTCTTCTGGGTGGAGCCCTGCAAGCTCAAGATAAAAATCTTTGATTTCCCCCTGCACTTCAATTGCTTGTTCCTGTCCATCCGTAAATCTGTATATAATTGTCATATTTCATCCTCCCTGGTAATGTAAAACCAACGAGGCCGCAATTATATCCAAAAACAGAAACGACGGCAGGTAAACACTTTGGTGTTCCACACTGCCGTCGTAGCGGTCTCGCGAGTTTCGTTATAAGTTTGTGTAGTATTTGTCGTTAAACGGCGTGTATGTAGGAATGAGGCATCTTTACCGTCCTGCCATGATTACGCTGTAGCACTGTCATCCAACCCCTTTCCATAATTTCATTACATCCTGTAATCGCATTGTTACAGCAAAACAGTCTGTCATTCGGATTTCGTAATTCCTTCATTTTTTCACCTCCCTTTTACATGTGGAACTGTTTAATAGTGTCCACAGGTTACGTCCGGCTCATACAGTGTAACTAATTGCTGGTTCTGTAGTCTGCCATAATCAAAGAAAAATACTGAATGATATTAGAATACTAAAAAAGTATTATAGCAATGATTATGTGAAAATTGGTAATAGATGAATTACGAGCAGCAGACGGGGTTTACAGAACCTGGTGGTAAACTTTATAGAAGATGGAGAAGAAAGAGAAGCTAATAGCTATTTGGCTGAATCTATGTGAGGCAGAGATTGAAGTTCAAAAACCGGATATTGACAATATTTCATATGAATAAGCTGAGAAGTCATTAAGTAGATTTACTGCTGAATATGCAAAGAAGAAAAGCATGTGCTGCAATGCATATGCCTTTCTTCTATCCGTTACTATCTTTTTCAATATCTTTTTCAATTCATAGATCTTCTGCGATAAGACAATGGGTTAACCATTAACACTAAAACAATAAACGGGTTACGTACATAATTGCACCTGCTACGGAATTAATAATGGTTAGTACAAGCCCAATAATCGTTAGAATTATTCCAGCAGTCGCCATACCACTCATTCTCTTCTTTTTAGCCAGAATCCCTAAAATAAGCCCTACGATATTGATAGGGTATCCAAACAAAGGAAGCAACCAGGCTACGACACCTAATATTCCCAAAACCAATGAAGCTACGTCCATAATTTATCACTCCTAAATATATAACCCCTGAAAAACGAGGGAAGGATAATTCCTGCATATCCCTATTGTATGTATGGAAACTGATATTAATGCCGGAAACACAGGAACAACTTTACTGCAGCAGAGAATCACAGTCTATTGGCATTTACTATACTCTAGTCTTCTACACTTAATGTAATTCTATCAAAACAATCCTTTGCAGATTCCTGCGAAACATTATTTCCTATAAGGACGCCTGTCTTTGAATCACCTACCAAAATGGCATAATTAAATTCCGATTCATTATACGACCAAAATATATATTCATTGTCATTATTAATACCTGAATCAATCAATTTTGCTTTCTCATCTGTATTAACTGCTTCCATATATTGCTCATAGACTTCGCTTGTGATAAACGTTCCCTGACTCAGTATCTCCCCATCGCATGAAATCACAAATGGCATGTCTGATGTCAGGTTGTATTTATCTGACGTATCTAAAGATATTTTTATTGTATCACCAGTTTCTACAGAAAATGTGTATGCTTTGCTTGTTTTTGCGTTTCCACATCCGGCAACAACAAATATAATGCAAAACATAACCAATAAGCGTATTATCTTTTTGTGCATAACATAATTCACCCCCTCACAATTTTTTAAGTACATGATTGCTGCAGTATGGTACTCCTCCATTACCATACTTAATATAATACAATTAAACGTTATTATTTACAATAATTCTTTTTTACTAGGTAATTCTTCTTATCTTTGCTGCCTTCATTTGCCAAGTGGAACTGCACGGAGTTCTCTCCCTAGCATTTTGTAAGAATATTTCTTGCTGTCGTAATTGATGAGCGGCCAGTTCCGGTTTACCGGTTTGAGCCTGCTATTTATTTCAAATAGGTGAATTGATCATACCCAATTCTTTTATCATGCTGCAATCTGGCAACAACAATCCCCGGTAAAACTTTTTGTTCTTTTGCAAATACTCGTATATTCTTTTCTGTAAAATCACCAGTAATAAATTTTTCATAAACTTCAGGGTTTATAAAAAAGTCACGAGCAAACAAATTCGCCATTTCTTCTATACTATTATTTAGACCCTTTTTATTTTCTTCATCTTCAAAAGAAATCAAAATATCTTTTTTATTATAATGCATTAGCAAATGTGCAACTTCATGTATAAAGGCAAACCATATATGATCATGAGATTTAAAACGACCACTTAGATAAATTGCCGGATGCCCTTTATATGTTGTTAAGGCACCCCTTACTTTACTATTGGTTATTGCTTCGCATAAAACTAAATATATCCCTATTTTATTGCATAGCTTTCTACAACTCTTTATAGACAATTCAATGTTCTCATTACGTGCCAATATTTTAAATCTACTTAATGACTTCTCAAGATTCCCCTGTTCATATGGGATATTGTCGATATCCATATTTTGGATTTCAATTTCCGTTTCACATAGATTTAGCCAAATAGCGATAGCTTCTTTTTCTCCACCATCTTCCATAAAGTTTACAACCAAATTCTGATAAACTTTGTCAAAATTTGAAAAATCACTTATTTTTAATAATTTTAACATCTCAATTGCCTGTTGTACGATGGGTAAATCTAATCCCTTAAAAATTTCATTAAAGTGAAATTGTTTGCTTAATTCTTTTAAATTACAATTACTCACTTTATATAACTCTTCCTGTCTTGCCAACTGTTCTCTATATTTAGCCTCATAATTCAGCCAATAAGAAGCCGGCACCCCTGTTAGTATCTTCTCTAATTTCAAGGCAAATTCTTCAGTCAGTCTTGCATTACTATTTATAACATTAGAAATATGCTTCTCACTCATACCTATACGAGCGGATAAATCTTTTTGACTGATACCATATTCTTCTAAGTATTCCTTTATTATATTTCCAGTAGGAACAAGAAATTCATTACTCATATTATCACGCCCTTTCATTTAATGATAATCTTCTAATGCTACAATCGTAATTGCTTTAATTGAAGTTAAATCACTAATATTATATTCGCATTCTCATATCCGTCAGTATTTTTCTCTGTTTATTTGATGAATAGTATATTTCCATTAACTTCCTCCCTTATTTTATAATGATACACGAATTAACCTGTGAGGTCAATTTATTTCTTCTGTAATTTATTAACTTATTTTCTATAATTAAGTATCTAATGTATAGAAAGAGGATTTTAACCGGAAACTGTGGTGGAACAGTTGGACAGGCATATAAGTGAACTAAAGGAACATCATGAATTATTGTACAGAATATTTTCAAATACCGGGATGCGATTGAAGGAAGCCCTCTTTCTGGAGGCTGACTGTCTTGAAGAATCAAGGTATGAAAACCTGTATGAGATTAAGTACAAGCCATATAAGGGGGGTGCAGCAAGGAGGAGAGCGGGATTAGAAGATTGCCACAGGGTTCTGGTTCCTTCCGAACTGGCCGTATATATGAGTTTTGATTATCCACAACCTTCTGTAATCTCTTCTATAAATTTTACAAACGCCTTAGTACCTGACCCTTGTCGTTTTTATCCAATGGTGCGCAAATTATATCTGTCTATGTTATTCTGGTTTGCCAACCTACTCTGGTCAGATTCTCTATTGATGATATGTATTAAAAAAGCACTGCTTTTCTATCTTCACCATATCAATTGCCACAATCTCGTTTTCAATACCTAAAATCCCGCTAATCATATCAGCCATTAGTCCATATATTGAATATTGTAAAAGATAACTCTTTTTTATATCTGCCTGTAGATTTATATCACCAACTATATTGCAATTTCTCTTGTTCTTAATACAGCAATCTTTATTCCAGCACCCACGGAAATCATTATCTATAAACAACTCGTGCTTAAAAGCATTTGCAAAAATTAACTTACACATCTTCTCAAAGGTTATATGATGCATTAGTCTTTTATTGTCAATATACCCTAACTCTTTATACAGCTTATTTTCTGCTTGTTGTTTCAATTGCATATATAAATCTGAAAACATATTATTATTTCTAGTTTTAGCATATAACTGTTGTGTCCCATATTTTTTACCGATTTCTCTGAAATATTTTATTTGTTCATGAGTCGCTATTTGCGCAAAAATCTCTATTTTATCAGTTGTTAGTATTTCATATTCAAAGCTGACGATTGGAAAATATTGTATTTTATCTGTTAATTTAAGCTGACTTAGCAAGCTTCTCACTCTTCGCAACTGATTTGCTACATTAGGATTATTTGGTGCATCATCATAAATAACCACTACCTTGTCATACTTAGTCCAGTCATCTTCATTGTCCTTTATATAACGGTATAAATGAGGGATTCCCTTAAATGAATCTATTTTCATAACTCCATAGAAATACAGCCGATTCATTTCTTCAAGCATTAGCTTTCCACTTGATTCATCTTCGGTAATTACTTTCATCTTTATCATGTATCGTTACCTCGTTAGTGGTTCAGGAAATAAATAATGCAAGGTTGCCTTTCGGTTCTCTATATGTAGCTCAGATACACAGCTAGGATTTATGATCAACTCAGGATTCCTTCCAATAATAATGTATTGATTCTTATAATCTTCTGCTATCGTTTCCTCCAACTCTGGATGAAGCTCAAAAATATCATCTGATTGATCTATCAGTATTACCTTGTCACTGTTATTTGTGATATAGTCAACAATAGCTTTCACATTCTCATTCCCTGTTGCCATGTTGTAATTAATAAAATACAGGTTGTCTGTACAATCCATACCCTTTAATACGTTAAACAAATAGGATTTACCTGCTGCCGTATTTCCTTGCAATAATGTAATTTGCCCTCTTAACTGTAAATCTATCTCCAGTTCATCTGTATTATATTTTATTGACTTCATTCTGCTTCCTCCAATAAATCTGTATAATATACGGATGCATCAAGGCAATTATCAAAGAGCTTGCCATTCACGCTCATAATGCAATTTTTTATTCCCCAATCAGCATGCTTGCAATAAGCATGTATATCAGCAGATTTTGAAATACTGGCCGCAAGATATTCTATTGCATTTGGTCCGCAGGAAGTTATATTGAATATATATTTTGTAGTGGTGCCGGACTTAATCGCGTGGTTAATGCATAACAATGTTTTACATCCCTCTGATAACCCTCCTATGCCTATAGGCATATCTGAAAATTTCCCTTGTATGGTTTCGTTATTTAGTAAAGCAGTATTCTCCACTTCCTTTATAATCTCTTCATCTGATTTGTTAAAGAACTTTGTGATTTTATATTTCCGGAAATACTTCTCCCACGGTAATACTATTACCTCTTTATCCATTGGGAAATACTTTTTTGAATATATATTAAGCATCTGAGCAAAACACCTCCATATTCCCTGTTATAATCGACATCCTAAAACAATAGATAAATAATGTCTATTTTATCCAGCATAAAACCTGCCATTTCTAATCTGCATTTTTCCCTGATGAGTTCAGACATCATGCATCAGATCATTATTTTGTTGAATCAACTATTCTCATTTTACCTTAAAACAAGTGGATTATCAATGATTTTTCGCTCTCCTATCCCTATCTTTCTTAAAACGGTCACAAACGCACTAAACTATCAACCGCTGTATCTCTCATAAAAGCTTTTTAAGATTGCTGCACATTCACACCTTAATTCATTCCCTTGTGGATTCAGTCGATTGTTTCCTGTCCCACTGATAATCCCATTGGTCACCGCCCATTCCATAGCTGTTATTGCTTTAAAGTGTTCCATTCTAGCCACCTCCTCTTTATCTTAATCACGTAAGCATGACTTTCCTAAGATCCGAGTAAAAATTTTTAAACATCTAAACCCTCAAAAAAATCTTCAAACTCCTCATTGTTTTTCTTTTCTCGTATCCTTGTTTGTTCTATATCACTTTTAGATACTCTAATTTTATATCTATTCCGTTTTTCAACATTATTATTCTTTACATCCACAGTCATTAAAAATTCTATGTCATGCATCCACTTCATGGTATTCTGGTAATCATCTTCATTATTCCCAGCTATGTCAATGTATAGGATTAAAACCTTTTTTATTAATGCCTTTGGCTCCATAATAATTGGAAATTCTGTTTCTATTTTATGTTTCATAAATTCCAGTGGTGTAAAAAGTTCTTCATCTGCGATGAAAAATTCTTTATATTTTACCCCTACTTTATTTAATAAAAAAATATCCTTGCATTTACTAAAACCGATTAACTCTACATCTATCTTTTCTACTACTCCAGCATTATTACTTGGGTTTTGTATGTAAAGGTTATAATTTACCATTAAATTTACATAACTTTCACCTGCTCCTCTTACTTTGTAAGGGTATTTATTGAGCAAAGAAGTATTTACCGTAATCTCTGGAGCATTTTCCACATATATTTTATAATTGGCAATAATAAAACCAAAAATCAATACTGCAATGTATACCCAATTTGGTATAACAAGCTCCGTCTGGTACACTAAAATTATACCAACAATGTCTAATGCAAGGCATATTATCATAAAAATATCCTTTATGACATACCAGATATATTTTAAAAAACGTTGAATAGTATTCATATTTTACATATCTCCTTTATTTTGAGTTTATTATAATATATGCAATTATAAATTTCAGTAAAAAATAAAGACATCAGGCTGGGGTTAAAAAAAACGAAGAGTACAGCGCATCAGAAATAATCTGCCTGTTAGTACTGATGCCGCTAATGCTGATCAGAAGCATATATAGTTTATCATTGATCGATAACACAGCGGACATAAGGACGGGTTACAAGATTGAAAACATAAACAAAATCTTTGACCCCACTGGACAAATAGCGACACAGTGCCCACAGTGCAAGCATTCCCCGCTATATACAGCTTTTCTATCCTTTACAGATATTTTTGCGGAAATACAATCTGCTACACAGTATCCGCATCCGGTACAAAGTTCTTTATCAATGACAACCATTATTTACCCTCCCTATGTCTTTTAGTGGTGAAAAATTTCTACCAAACGGCGTTTCTTTCATTTGTAACAAGGATTTTTGTAATAGACTATACAGAACGCGGACAAGCCAGACACAGGCTACACGCACATAGCGGAATTGGTGTATTACTACTACCACCAACATGCAATTATCCTATGACATCTTGGAACATCATCGCCAATATTTCATTGTATACTGCGAGCTTCAACTTGACAGATGTTAAACATAATGAGAAATTCCAAAACTATAAAAGCTTCATCTAATATGGATATTGGATGCAAATCTATTTTAAATATTATTAAATATATTTTCCCAATCATAATCTTCAATTAAAATACCATCCAGATTAAGTAAACAGCTAGTCTGCTTTGTATGATTCCAGCGATTAAGGCCAGTATTAACTATCATAAAAACATCCTTTTTTGCTCTGGTAACTGCAACATATAAAATACTTATTTCTTCTTTAAATCTTTTTTCCATTGTCTCTTCATATAAAAATTCACAAAAATCAAAACCAATATTGCAGCTATGAACTTTTTGACACTGTTTACATACAAATGAATTGGGGAAGGCAAAACTATTAATTTTTGGCATAATAACATACTCCCATTCAAGCCCCTTTGCTGAATGTATTGATGCTAATACCACCGATTCATCCATAAACTCCATCATATGTTTTAATCCATTATTACCCAGTATGAAATCGATATTATCATATCTATCTTTCGATGTTCCTTCCCAATTTTTAGATACAGAGAACAGTACATCTAATAATTTATACATTGCATCAAAAATGAATTTCTTATCGTCTTGTTGATATATTTCATATTCCCTTTTTTTAACAGCATCAAGACATTTTTTTAAATCTCTTTGAACGGCTCTTCCCGATGTTGTATTATGGAACTCTTCAATTGCAATGCTATAGAATTTTAAATACTCAGCATCTGTCTCCTTAAACAATGCATTAAAGTATTTAATTCCTTTTTCATCTAGCTTTGAAACAATTGAGTTCCCTTGCCAACCAGCACGAACCAATACTGCAACTTTATCCTCTGAACAAGAAATAATCCTCTCGATTCCTTCAACAATAAATTCATCCTCCTGTTCGTCACTATCCAACTTTTTCAAAAGAATCTTAGCTTTCAATTCAGATGGTTCATAATTTTCTGCATAATCCCTAATAAGAATATCTAAATTTTTCATTCGCTCATTAGTTCTAAATCTGTAATTATTTTTTAATTTTATCTCTACCATAGAATAGGATTCAATAAACATATTGAAGATTCCATTGACAGCACCTAAAAATCCATATATCTTTTGAACGTCATCTCCTAAAAAAACAACAATATTATCTCCTATTAATTTCTTAATAAGTAAATATCCAAGAAGATTCGTATCCTGGAACTCATCAATAATAACCATTTGATAATATTCTTTATAAAAAGAAGATATTTGTCGCTTACATAATAATTTTATTGCCGAAATTAAAATTCCATTATATGTTATAACACGCTTTGTAATTAATTTTCTGTTAAGGATATCCCAATAATCATCTAAAGCACCGATTAAATCATCTTTATTTGAATTCTTAACAGCATCATCCAAAGCTTTTAATTTTCCATTATCAGAGCTAGTAATAAAAGAATCTAACATAGAACTACTATCATCTAAAATTATAAATTCTGAAAGATTAGCAAACTCAAGATTTATGGAGTATCCGTGCTTGAAAAGTAATTTCATAGCAAAATTATGATAATTTGCAATATCTACTTTAGATATATATTGCTCTGTATTCTTAATTAAATCAGGTAATAATGCTTTAAGTGAATCTTTTATTTTCATTGCAGCATTAATGCTAAACGTCATAGCAAGTACTTTCTTATTAGCAGGTATATGACCAACATTTAATTCTCTTGCAATTTTACTTACCATAGTTGTTGTTTTACCACAACCCGCTGGAGCTGTTACTATTATTTTTTTATCATCTGAAAAGATAAATTCTAATTGCTCTTCATCATTAGAATGTTTTTCTCTAATTATTTCTTCTAATGTCATTATTTTACCTCTCTTGCAATCTTCTTAATTATTCTCTCAAAAGCTATTGGAATAACTGTAACATATTCCGCAAGTAAGGCTGATTTAGATGCATTTTTAGTATCTCTCAAAACAATTAACTCATTATCCTTTTTATCTGACATTATTCGTTTTTGTAGTGTCTCATCTATAACTGTGCTGTCAGGATCTGTTTGGTATGCTGGAATATCCAGCAATAATCCATATGGTCTTAAAATACCAACAAAGGCACCTATTTTGCCGATACAATTATTGTATTTCATATAGTCAAGGAGATTAAAATTATCATAAATATCTTCCTCAAAATCTATTCCTTTTGTAAATGAAACATCAGGTATATGATTATATTTTGATTTTTTATCCTTATCAATCATTGCAAAGGACTTTATATGAAATTCTTGATAAAGTTTTATACAGTTTTCAACACTATCTGCTCCATCCAGCTTTACAATACCAATTCCCAATTCATCAAAGTCAAGATTCATCTTTTTTGCAAAAACCGGCATCGCTCCATTTTCAGTATCACCCTCTACAAAAAGAATACATTTACTAAACATAGCTTCTTTCAAATACAAAAAACTACGGAGCAGATGCTTATACAATGTATCATTTAGTGTTATTCCACCTCCAGATACTACTTCTATATTATTTGATACTGCATTTGAAGGTCTATAAATTCTGATAAATTGCTTATAATCATTCATCAAAATATTGGGTGAATGCGTTGCAATAAATATTTGTCCAATAAGCCCATCAATATCAAATAAAGACTTTAATAATTCAATAAAAACTAGATTCTCATTCTTCATAAGAGCTTTAATTTTCTTAATTAAGCTTCTCTGTCTATATGGATGCTGATGTGCTTCTGGCTCATCTAGCACTAAAAACAACGGGAACAGTTTCTTTCCGTCTTGATTGATCAAATGTTCTTCAAAATCTTCTGATTTTCTTGTTGTCTTTGTATTATATATAATCTCAATAATCTGTAATAGAATATTAAAAGCATACTGGATTCCTTCTCCTAGTGCACCCAGCTCCCGCCCGTTTTCGTCTCCAAGTCCAAGCATTTTACATATTATTTTATCAGCCTCTGTATCAAGATAAGCACTTACTTTATCTCCTGTGATTGAATTTAAACTACTAATCTGCTTATTTATATTTTTTACAATTCTTTCTAATTTTGTCGTTTTAAGTATATCCTTTTCCTCTATCCCAGATGATTCCAAACTGTGCTGTATAAGATAATTTAATACCTTTCCTGATCCACTAGTCTTTCTAAAATCCACTTCCTTAGAAGGCATGCGTTGTGAATAGTAATAAAGAATATTCATTTTTCTTATAATGGAAACGCTTATCTTTGTCTGATTTGGCGTATCATAAAAATAATTAATCCTTTCATCTACAGAATCTTGTAAGGCAATTAAAGTGATTGAGTTACTGTTATCAACATCAAAGTTATCCTCGAAGAAACCAACCTCATCATCCAAATAACTTATTGTCATTTTAATTTGGATTGGATGTAAGACATCTGTAAAATCTGATTCCTCAAATTTACCTGTTCTTAGAAATATATTTAGAAG
>Ga0153941_1000606_pt1 | contig 15663 bp, 13 predicted proteins | sample TSNJ025MetaG_FD_104733 | JGI IMG/M metagenome (GOLD analysis project Ga0153941, IMG submission 104733) | Attine ant fungus gardens microbial communities from New Jersey, USA - TSNJ025 MetaG | ecosystem: Host-associated > Fungi > Mycelium > Unclassified | place: USA: New Jersey, Brendan T. Byrne...
ACATTCTATGGCCTTGTCGTCATGCACTGAAAAATCTGCTGTAAACCATCCCCGTGGGCTCTGTATGTCTTTCCCTGTGTATGATGTCCCCTGCCGCCGGAAAACCAGTTCTGTACCTCTCTCGTCCGAATTTATCACTCCCCCCACCAGTACACTAAACAACAGTATAGGGTCGAATTGTAATTAGTATTTATTAATATTTATTAATATTTATTTTTTATGTAGAAAAATGCTGTTATATACGTTATTATATTTTTATATGTCAGCAGGCGGCAGCGTCTGAAGAACATAGTCAGGTTACTATTCGGTAACTATTACAAGCTTGGGTGTGACAGAATGAGGAGTATGGTTAATGGAAAACAGCAATCAATTGGATCAGGAAAGAAGAGAAGCCAGGAGAAAACGGCGGCGTAAGAATCAAATCAGTGCATACATAACATTGTTGATGTTTATTATAGTTGTAGCCGCCGGCATCGTAATAGGTGTGAAATATATCACGGAAACGAGCCGTAATAGCAATGAAGTTGACGATGGGTCACGCCTGGAGAGTTTACTGCCGACAGAGGATGAGTTGGTGGTGCCGGACACTTCTGAAGAAGCGGAAGTTGTGCCGGAGCTTACGGATGAACAGAAACTGGATGAAATTATAAATGCCGGAATAGAGGTAATGCCTCTGGAAGATAAAATAGCCGGTTTGTTTATTGTGGCACCGGAAGCCATAACCGGAGTATCAACTGTCATACAAGCCGGTGAAGGTACAAAAGATGCCCTGGCAATGTATGCGGTAGGCGGTATCGTATATTTTACAAAAAATATGCAGTCCGGGGAGCAGCTGGCAGAAATGATAAGCAATACCACGCTGTATACCAAGTATCCCTTATTTATAGCGGTGGATGAAGAAGGGGGAAGTGTAAATCGTGTGGCGGACGCCGGAATAGCCGATAAGGTAGATTCTGCAAAGGCAATTGGGCAAACTCTTGATACAGCTAATGCTTATCAGGCCGGTCTTACGGTGGGCGGTTATTTATCTGAATTAGGGTTTAATCTTAATTTTGCTCCGGTTGCAGATCTGGCTAATGTAGATGGCAGTATTATGGAAGGGCGTTCTTACGGGTCGGAGGCTTCAATAGCTTCTTCTTTTATGACTGCCATGATGCAGGGGCTGGAGGAGCAGAATGTAACTGCATGTTTAAAGCATTTTCCCGGGATTGGGGGAAGTACCGGAGATACACATGAAGGTATGGTAACTACTGAAAGAAGTGCAGAGGAATTTCGTGAGGAAGAATTTGCTGTTTTTAAGGCAGGTATAGATAGTGGGGCTGATATGATCATGGTTGGTCACATTTCAGCACCGTCCCTGACCGATGATGAGAACATTCCCTGCTCTTTGTCTAAGACGGTAGTTACAGACATATTGCGGGGTGAGCTTGGTTTTGACGGTGTAGTTATTACAGATGCTATGAATATGGGCGCAATATCAGAATATTATAATACTGATGAGGCTGCTATCATGGCTCTGAGAGCCGGATGTGATATGATATTGATGCCGGAAGACTTTGAAAATGCATATGCCGGTGTACTTGCAGCAGTGCAGGACGGCACAATCTCCGAAGAAAGGATTGATGATTCCCTGCGCAGGATTTACCGGATTAAATATGCCGGCATGCTCCAGGAATAAACAGGAAGGGCCGATATTGTTCGGCCTTTTATTTTTTTATTATATTTTTTTTATTTATATATTTTTTTTATTATAGTTTTTATTATAGTTTTTTATTATAGTTTTTATAACGATTCGGATTCGTGCAGGAGCGTCTTCCATGTGGATAATTGATAAGAACAATGGATAAGGGCGCATTGATCAAATTCATCAACACGCCCTCTTAAACTATGCTATCCAATGGTTTATACCTCCATTTCTTTCTTCCATCTCTTCGTTTGTTCTCTTTCCACTTTTCCTTTGTACCTGGTACTGTAATGTTAGTTGAATTTCTTCATTTGCTTTTCATTACTTTTTCCTCTGTGTACTCAATTACAATTTTTCATTCGATCCTATATTCATTTGTACTTCAATGGAAGAATTGATAGTTTTAATTATTTTTAATGATCTTACTTAATAATAATTCTTTTCAGCTTTTACGTTTTCGGTGGACTGTACCTCTCTTTCTTAGTGTTGTTATTTATTTGTATCAGTGCTATGAACATATTATATGCATTTGAATCGTATTTGTCAACATATTTTTGCAATTTAATACAAATTTAGATATTATTTATCTTTTATTAATATATTAATACTTATTTTATACTTTTTATTGGCATTATCTGCCAACTTTAGTTTAAGTTTGCCCAATTTATTCGCATCATGTTATAGATTCTCTAGCAAAAAGCTTTATGTCAGGCTTTTCGGTGCAGATTAAAAGCCGCTAAATGTATCGCGGCTTTATGTCATTGTTTCGAATAATAACTTGTGCTGATTCGTTTCAGTAACGACCAGGGGCATGGTCATTTCTGGAACAAAAGCGCAGCTAAATATTCGGTAAATTCTTTGTCTATAGTTTTGTAAGAACAAAAATATCGTAAATTGCTTTAATAGCGGTCTCAAAGTCTTCATCCGCCACACCAATGATAATGTTCAGTTCTGAAGAACCCTGATCAATCATTTTTACATTTATATTATTGTGGGCTAATGCGGCGAATATTCTTCCGGCAGTCCCTCTGGTGGATTTCATCCCGCGCCCCACAACTGCAATCAGTGCAAGGTCAGCTTCTATGTCAATGAAATCCGGATTTGCCAGTCTGTGGATTCCTGACACCACTTTCTGCTCTTTATCGGCAAATTCATCCTGGTGAACAAAAACGGTCATGGTATCAATACCGGATGGTACATGCTCAAAGGATATTCCATTTTCCTCAAATACCTGTAATACCTTCCTGCCAAAGCCGATTTCGGAATTCATCATATCTTTTTCGATATTAATAGAGCAGAATCCGCGCTTTCCGGCAATACCGGTAATTACATATTTAGATTTCTGACAGGTACTGCCTACGATCCAGGTTCCATTATCATCCGGGACATTGGTGTTACGGATATTGATGGGAATCCCTTCCTGATGCACCGGGAAAATGGCATCCTCATGAAGTACAGTAGCTCCCATATATGCCAGCTCACGCAGTTCCCGGTATGTTATGACTTCGATAACCTGCGGGTTTTTGATGATACGTGGGTCTGCTATCAGAAAACCAGATACATCTGTCCAGTTCTCATAAACATCGGCTTTAACCGCTTTTGCTACAATAGATCCGGTAATGTCGGAACCGCCTCTGGAAAATGTCTTTATGGTACCATCGGGAAGAGCGCCGTAAAATCCTGGTATAACGGCTTTTTTACATTGTGCCAGTCTTTCTGAAAGCATTTCATTTGTCTTGACAGCATCAAATTCTCCGCTTTCGTGAAAGAAAATTCCTTCCGCTGCATCTAAGAATTCAAATCCAAGATATTCAGCCATAATAATGCTGTTCAGGTATTCGCCTCTGGATGCTGCATAGTTACTGCCTGCCTTGTTCTTAAAATTCTTTTCTATGGTCTCAAATTCTTTTTCCAGGGAAAGCTTTAGCTGCAGGCCCAAGATGATTTCCTGATAACGGCTTTTAATTACATCCAGTTCTCTCATAAAGTCTTTTTCTTCATCTGCCAGAGCATAGCAGTCATATAACATATCCGTCACTTTTGTATCCGAAGAAAAACGTTTTCCTGGTGCGGATGGTATTACATATCTGCGTTCTTCGTCCTTATTGATGATCTTCCCGACCTTGATAAACTGCTCCGCACTTGCCAGAGAACTTCCCCCAAATTTTACTACCTTTGACATATTTTTCTTCTGCTCCTTCAAAATATTAGTATTACTATTAACAGTTGACTCTGTTTATAGTATCATATCAGTCTATTCCAAGAAAATAATCCATTAGTTCATGGCCAACAATTCTTAAATTGCCGCTCAGCCTTCCCTCTTCCTCATTATAGGTCCATGTCATATCTTTTTTATCGGTGCTGTCATACAGCAGATATGGAACATCCTCTGTTGTATGTGTACGCAGCCTTATTGGTGTGGGATGATCCGGTAATACCAGCAAACGGAAATCTTCTCCGGCTGCTTCCATCTTATCAACCACAGGTCCGATTACTTTGGCATCCAGATATTCAATTGCCTTGACTTTTCGCTCAATACTACCCTGATGCCCCATTTCATCCGGTGCTTCCAGGTGAATATATGCAAAATCATACCCGTCTTCCAACACGGCTTTCACTGCCGCATTCACTTTTCCTTCATAGTTGGTATGTAGTCCGCCATTGGCGCCTTCCACTTTGGCTACACCCATGCAGGCGCCTGTGGCAATACCCTTCAGCAAATCAACAGCAGATACCATCATGCCTTTTTTACCGGTTTTTTCCTCAAAAGAACTAAGCATGGGTTTCGTTCCTGCTCCCCAGAACCAACAGCAGTTTGCCGGATTCAGCCCCCTCTTTTTCCTTTCCACATTAATGGGATGATCAGCCAGAATCTCATAGCTCTTCTTCATCATCTGATATAACGCTTCTTCTTTCGGCAAATACCGGTCGATGGTGTGTCCCAGCACATCATGGGGAGGTGTCAGTTCCACAACCCTTCCATGGTTCCAGATCAGACAATGCCGGTAGCTGGTTCCCACATAAAACTGCCATGTGTCATCCCCAAACTGTTTTGCAATTTCCTGTAACAGAACACTGCATTCTTCCGTACTGATTTCCGATGCACTATGGTCAATGATCGTCTGATTTTCAAAGGATGTATCTTCTTCTGATATGGTTACGATATTACAGCGGACAGCCACATCCGTATCCTTCATGGTTACGCCGATACTGAGCGCCTCAAGAGGAGAACGTCCCGAATAATATTTTTCCGGGTCATAACCCAATACAGATAAATTGGCCGTATCCGATCCGGGACTCATACCGTCCGGAATCGTATGTACCATACCAATCTCAGAAAGCCTGCTGAGCCTATCCAGATTCGGCGTTAACGCACAGGCAAGAGGTGTCTTCCCTCCCAGCTCAGAAAGCGGTTCATCCGCCATACCGTCACCTAATATTACAATATACTTCACTTATGCTCCTTCCACCCTGATCCTGCTGATCACATTCTCTCCCAGGGTTTCATATTTGGCAGCAAACTCTTTTTCTTTCATTACCCCGGTAAAGTAACCGAATTCATCAGTGCGTCCAGGCACCTGTATCACTTTTCCATCAGGGAAAGCGGCCTCCACTTCTCCCCGGCCTTCCAGTCTGGCACGGACAAAGAAGGTTCTTTCCACTTCTCCGATTTCCACCATTTTGGCTTCCTCTTCTTCCCAGAAGCACATAATGGTCCTCTCCTGATGCCTTGCACAATCTATGACATCAGACACCACCGCACTTGCTGTTGGAAGCTTACCGGCTCCCCTCCCATAATACATGGAATCGCCCAGCATATTTCCCTTGACACACACTGCGTTGAATACGCCGTTTACCATATATAAAGGATGAGCCTGATCAATCATACAGGGCGCTACCATTGCCATAATACGCTCTTCTCCATTTATCATAACAGTCTTACTCATAGCCAGGAGCTTAATGGATTTTCCGGCTTCTTTGGCATAAAGGAAATCAGAAACAGTAATCTTCGTAATCCCTTCTGTATATATATTTTCATAATTAACATTTTTACCAGACATTAACGAAGAAAGAATGGCAATCTTACGGCAGGCATCATGCCCCTCCACATCCGCTTCAGGATTACGCTCCGCATATCCTTTTTCCTGAGCCTTCTTCAAAACCTGGTCAAAATCAGCCCCTTCTTTTTCCATTTTAGTTAATATATAGTTGGTGGTACCGTTTAATATACCTGTAATCCCTTCAATCCTCTCCGCTGTCAAGGAATAATTAAGCGGACGGATGATTGGAATTCCTCCGCCGACACTGGCCTCAAACAGATAATTGCATTTATTTGCATTTGCCAGCCTAAGCAGCTCAGGACCATGCATGGCTACCAGCTCCTTATTGGAGGTACATACACTTTTCCCTGCTTCCAGAGCCTTCTTCGTAAATTGATACGCAGCACCTGTTCCGCCCATCGTCTCACAGATTACCGTAATCTCCTGATCCGCAAGAATCACGTTAAAATCATGGATAACCTTCTCCTCATAAGGATCATTGGGGAACTCTCTCAGGTCAAGGATATATTTAATGTTCAACCCTTCTCCGGCTTTCTTATTTATCAGCTCCTTATTCTTCTCAATAACCTCCACTACACCGCTTCCTACCGTACCATAACCCAAAACCGCTATATGAATCATAATCTCCTCCATTTCTGCTATACTACTTTAGGTTTCCTAATGTAGTGTTGATCAGCACAATTACTCTTTTGATACTATTATTACATGGTGAACCCCTTTTTGATCCTCCATCTGTTCAAGCATTCTGGAAATGTTCCCTGTTTTCTCAAGAATCTGTATACTAAGGCTCAGTGACGCAATCCCGTTTATCGGAATACTTTGATGTATTGTCAGAATATTCGCATGATAATCTGCTATCGTCTTAAGTACATCCGAAAGAAGTCCCGGTTCATCATCCATCTGAAAAGTGATGGTAATCGTTGTCCCCTGGGAATTGTCATGAAACTGAAAAATATCATTCTTATACTTATAAAAAGAACTGCGACTGATGCCCACCGCATCCACCGCATCCTGTATGGTCAGAACCCTTTCCGACTCCAGAAGCCGCTTTGCTTCTATTACTTTTAATAATACCTCCGGGACCGCTTTTTGCGTAACCACAAAATATTTTACTGTCTCTTTCATATTCTTTCCATCTCTGATATAATGAAATATACTGTCGGTATTTCGCCGTATCATAATCAATGTGCCTTAGCAAATCAACTTGTATTGTGTATAACGTTCCAACATTTCGGAAAATGTGTTTGTCTCGCGTACACTTGTGTGCCGCTGATGGATATTCTAACACAACTTTAATCAGAAGGCAAGAAAAAAATCCGAAAAAAAGAAATTACATTCCGGCAGTGATAAAGTGCGAGTATCAGACAAGACCGGATACCATGTAATAAAGGTTCCGGTCTTTCTTGTTTGTGATTTTACTGTTCAACATTTTCAGTCTGTCTTTCATACAATTTTATTACTATCCCTGATCAGCCTGAACTGCCGGATTTTCCCGTATACAGGCGGAGCGGATATCCGGATTCCAACCTTAAGCACTCCCGGCTGACATTCAAAATTTCCAATCTCGTACACAACCCAGTCATCATCTACAGGATGTATCACCTGTTCTTTTTGATTTATTATGGCTTGATTTTCTTCCATGAAAACCTTTTCCCCGGCTATTTCCATGAACAGCCTTACATCTACATTTGTAGTGTCAGTTCCCCGGTATTCCGCCTGCAGCTTATATTTCCCGGGGCTTTGAATCCTCACCTCCTGGCAGATTACGAACCGGAAGTTCACAGGCGACTCCACCCTTATATGATTCACCGGCGGATCAGGAAAGGCCGTATTCAAATCCGGGCATAATGATACTGACACCCTTTCATCACTCTTTTCAATCCCCCATTGTGTAAAGCCTTCCTCCCAGTTCTCGTCTCGAATCAGATTTGCAGGTTCCTCCATTTCCTCCACTACTTTTATCTTCACAAATGCTTGTAATGCAATATCCGTCATTTCACCCGTCAGCTGATATTCACCCGGCCGATTTATCCATTGGTCCTGTGCCGAATCCCCGCCGTTTTGAATACATTCCTTCCACTTTACACTATGCTTTTGAATGCTTCCGTCATAATAAAGCACATTCAACTCTTCCGGCAGTAACGGCTTTGTTCCTTTTAATAGTATTAACTGCCGGGGTTCATATATTTTAGCTGGTTTCCCGGACTGTAGTCTGTCTCTGATAAACAAAAAGGATTTGACGCTTTCAAGCACTTGCCCGGATTCATCAAGGATGCCCATATTTTCACTCCAGCCGCCATTTCCCTCCCTGGGTACGCAGAGGGGTTCCCAATAGTATACGCCTATTCCCATATGATCAGGAATGGCTGCGGTTATGTTCATAACCAGATCCAGCACCTTTTTCTGTCCCTCCGGTGTCGCCGCAATTCCGGCAATCCTTTCCTGATCCTCATCAATAAAACCGTTTTTGCTTCTTCTCCAGGCATGAGCTGTCTCCGCTATAATAATTGGTTTTCCGTAATCCTGTACCAGTTTTTCCATGGATTCCTTCAAATCTGTAAATGTACCATGCCAAAAAGGATAATAGGACAGGCCGATAATATCAAAATCCTCAAGTCCATGGGCAATGGAGCGGTCAAACCATTCCTTCAGGTAAAAATATCGCCCGCCCTGGTCAAGATGTATCATTATTTTCATTTCATCCGGACCGGCTGCCTCTCTCGCTCCTTTGATTCCGGCATTTATCAGCTGAATCATTCCCGCATAATCAGGCAGTTCTCCGTCAGGGAATAAAAGGCCGCTTCTGATTTCATTTCCAATCTGTACGATTTCAGGAAGAATATCCGCTTCCTTTAATGTGGTCAACGTGTCTTTTGTATAACAGTAGACTGCCTCTTTCAGTTCTTCAAAGCTTAGCTTCTCCCAGGCTTTTGGTTTGCGCTGCTGCCCCGGGTCGGCCCAGTAATCGGAGTAGTGAAAGTCCAGCATAAAGCCCAGGCCCTGGTGCTTAATCTGCTTTGCCATATCCATTGTGTGTTTTAGGCTGCAGTAGCCCTTTGCTTCCGGTACATTTTCAGGATTGTTCCAAATTCTGAGTCTGATGGAATTCACCCCATATTTTTTGGCCAGTGCCAAAGGAGCAATGGGGGTTCCATCCAAATCATATAGCTGCATTCCCTGATCCAGTAACTCAGGGACAAAGGAAATATCCATCCCTTTATAGAAATCTGCCATTTCTTAGCCTCCTCGTCCGTTATAGGTCATAATTGTGGATTTCCGGAATAAAATGTCATATTCCAGAATGGATTTCGGTACATATTCATTGCCGGATAAATAGTTAATCATTTGCTTTCCGATTACGTTACCTACTTCTCTGGCAGAAATATTAACCGTAGTGATAGCCGGTGAAAAGCAATTTAAATTGGAACTGTTATAAAGAGATGCAACGGAAATATCCATGGGAATCCGATACCCCTCCGCCTGCTGCCTGGACATAATCTTTGTACAGATAACATCATCACCGCAGATAATACATTCCACCTTCCTTGACATGATTTCGCCGATGATATTGTCAATAAAATCCACTTTTTCAAAACCAGTATAAAATATCTGCTGTTCCGCTATAAGACCGCTTTTTTCAATGGCATTTCGAACGCCTTCTGAGCGTCTTCTGTTCACGCTGTAAGCGAGATTTCCTAAAATCATGGCGAACCGCCGGTAACCGCGCCCAATCAGTATGGAGGTCAGACTTTCCGAAGCTGCCCTGTTATCACAATCTACCTGGATTACATTATTATTGCTGCATGTTCCGGTCACTCCCACCGGAAAATCAAGCCCGGTCAGATATTTCAGCGCCCGGTCATCCTCCATGCTTCTGGTCAGGATAATTCCATCCACCTTCTTTTTCTCAACCAATGTTTGTATACCGGTAATATCATAATCCGTTCTGGTAGTGATCAATACGTTATATTCCTGCAGCAGAGCCGCTTCACATACGCCAAACAGACAATCCTGAAAAAAGGGGATACTGGCAGCATAGGCATCTGATGATATTACAATTCCAATATTTCGCGTCTGCGCCCTGTTTAAGCGTATACTCGTCTTAGGTGTAAAGTCATTTTCCTTCGCATAATTACGGATTCTCTGTCTGGTCTCTTCTCCTATTCTCCCTTTTCCTGACAAAGCTCTGGATATGGTACTTTTTGATACCCCCAAATCCCTTGCCATCTCATCTATTGTCATCGCCCACCCTCCAAACCATTAAATATAAACAACCCCATAACAAAAATCAAGCTGCTGCCATATCAGAGATCAAGCTGCTGCCATGACACAGACATCTGCATGGCAGCAGCTTGGTCAGTTTGTCTTTACTGTTTAGCAGCCACATATTCTGCGGCCTGCGCTTCCAGCTCAGCCAGAATATCCTGTATACCCGCATTGTCCAGTGCTGCCTTAAGCTCTGCAATGGAAGTATCCACATCATTTACCAGACCATTTACCAAAGGATCATAGTAACTGCCGATAGCAGCTTCAACAGCAGCCACCTGAGTGGTTACGTTAGCGGTATTAAAGTTAAATCCATCGTAAATGTGTTCCGTCTTAACATTGTTATTCCAGATAGCGTCCAGCTCATCAAACTTATCATCCAGAGCGGTTCTGTCTTCAATATACTCAGTTCTTTTGATTGCTGCATTCATCCAGCCCCAGTTACAGTTGTTGTCTACGCCATAACCGGATTGATCAAGCTGTTTAAATTGATTCTCCCCAACTGCTTCCCAATGCTTGCCTTCAATACCAAATCTGGTCATATCATTTACATCCTGATTGGTATAAAGCTCGTTCAGAACCATCATTGCCCTTTCCTTGTTGTTGCTGTTGGCATTAATGGCAACACCGTTATTGATATAAGAGTTAACCTGTTTGGATTGTGACGATACGGGATCGCAGATCGTAACATTCCAGTCAGGGTTCGCTTTATTTGCTTCTTTGCCATAGAAACGGCAGCTTCCCATATTCCAGATCATGCTTGCTACATTACCATTCAGGAAGCCCTCCTGTCTATCGGCTTTATCGCTCAGAATATCCCTGGACCAGCAGCCCGCATCCGCCATTTCCTTTACTTGTTTACAATAATCCGCAAATCCATCCCAATCCAGAGCGTATGTAAATTCCAGATTACCGGGATCCTGCGTATGAAACAGAATCAATTCACCATTCTTGGGAGTACCGCCTACCCTGTTCATTCCCTCCATCTGGAAATACTGGTACCAGGGACCACCCTGGGATGCATACATACCGTCTTCCTGTTCAGCAATGGTCATGTAAAAGTTCGTTAAGTCTTCCCAGGAAGCAATGTCACTGATTTCATATTTTTCCATCAAATCGCCGCGAACCGCAATGACATCCTGTCCGAACTCATTCTGGTAGTTGGGCACCATATAAATCTGCCCGTCGATTTCCGCCTGGTTCCAGGCCATTTCCGGAACAACGTCCCAAATATCCGGGGCATAGGTCTGTATAAACTCTTGAGACAAGGGATAAAAACCACCAAGAGAAACCGTCTGTTCATAATGACCCCAACTGGAAGCTGTGAAAATCAAATCAAAATCTTCCTGTGAAGAAAACAGCATAGAATATTTGGTCTCATGCTCACCCCAGGACAAGAAGTCCACACTTATGGAACAATTCAGCTTCTCTTCCAGAATCTTGTTGATTTCTCCATAGATTTCGTCAAAATCAGCTGCTCTGTCACCAAGCAGATACATTTTCAAGTCAACATGTTCGGAGATATCCACACCATTAAAGGTCATTCCATCATCTTTAGTACCCCCATTTTCCTCTGTACCCTGCGTATCAACAGGGGAGGTATCATTGCTGCCTGTTACGCCAACGTTATCCGCAGAACCACAACCCGTCATCAAACTGACTGTCAATGCCAGACTTAAACCTAATGCTGCCCATTTTTTAGCTTTCATCATATAAATCCTCCTTAATGAAATATATTGCCAACTCATTTGTTATAAATGAGTGCTGCAATCATTTTTTTATCGCGCTCACCCTTTTACCGCACCAATGGTGATACCCTGGACAAAATACTTCTGCACAAATGGATATAACAGAATAATCGGACCCGTTACTACAATCGTCAGAGCCATTTTCAAAGTCTGGGTCGGCAGTGATATGGAACTCACCACTGCACTGCCCACATTATTGGCAATCAGCTTCTTATAGGCTTCAATATTATTAACCTGCTGGTACAGGAAGTATTGCAGCGGATACATATTGGGCTTATTGATATACAACATGGCATTATACCAGTCATTCCAATAAGCCAGTGCAATGAACAGACCTACAGTAGCCAATGCCGGCTTAATCAGTGGTATTACCACCTTAAACAAGGTTCTGAATTCACCGCAGCCATCAATTTTAGCCGCTTCTATGAGGGAATCCGGCAGTGCCGTAATGTAACTTTTCATAATCAGCAGATTATACACACTGAACATCAGCGGCAAGAGCATCGCCAGATAATTATTCTTAAGATTCAGTGTACTGTTAATCAATATGTAGTAAGGAACCAGACCGCCGCTGAACAATGTGGTAAAATAAAAGAAAAAGGAAAATACATTTCGCCACTCAAAGTCTTTTCGGGACAGCACATACGCCGTCATCGTCTGCAAAAGCAGTCCCAGTATGGTTCCGCTTATGGTCAGGAGAATTGTTGTGGCATAAGCCCGCACCACTACAAGCGGTTCCTTAAATACAGTCTTATAGGCTTCCAGACTGAATTCCTGCGGCAGCAAGCTGAAACCATTTCTCATGATTGCACTTTCTGATGAAAGCGAACCAGACACTATCATTAAAAAGGGTATGAAACAGACCAGAGCCACAAAACCGCAGAATGCATAAGCTATGATATTTAATATTATTCTGTCCGGACCCATTTTTACCTTACCGATATGTGATCTATTTGCCATTTTCTTTCCTCCTCATTTGTCTAGAACAGCGTATATTCTTTATCATATCTGCCTACCAGTTTATTGACTATCACTACAGTAATGAAGCAAAGAACAGACTGATACAAGCCCATGGCAGCCGACATACCAAAATCATTACTGGTAATCAAAGCCCTGAATGTCAAGGTATCAATTACATCAGTCGTACCATATAAAAGTCCGTTGGTGCCCACCAGATTATAAAACATATCAAAATTACCCTTGAAGATACCGCCTATGGAAAGCAGCAGCAGGATTATCGTTGTAGGCATGATCATGGGAATCGTTATTTTAAAAATCCTTTGAAATACATTTGCACCGTCAATAGCTGCAGCCTCATACATGGAAGTATCAATCCCCATGATTGCTGCCAGATACATGACCGAACCATAACCAACACTTTTCCATGCATTGAATAAAGTAAGAATGACCGGCCACAAATTTGGCGTGGTGTAGAAGGAAATCCGCGTACCTCCCAGACTTTCAATCAGCCGGTTCATAAATCCATAATCAGAACTCAAAATATTAAACGCCATAACGCCTACAATGACCCAGGAAATAAAATAAGGAAGAAACATGATGGACTGGGTCAACTTGCGGTAATGCTTACTCTTAATCTCTGTCAGCAGCACTGCTACTGAAATCTGCAGAATCAGATTCACCGCTATAAACAGCAGGTTATACAATACAGTGTTTCTGGTAACCGTTCCAGCCTGCCCTGATTTAAAGAAAAACTGAAAATTATCCAAACCATTCCACGGGCTGCCCCAGATACCGCCGGCATAATTGTACTTCTTAAATGCCATGACAATACCGGTCATTGGATAATAGCTGAAAACCAACGTATAGATTATTGCCGGCGAAAGCATCAAAAGAAAAATCCGATACTTATAAAGCTTTTTGCAGAACCCTTTTATTCCTTTGTTGTTCATGCTTATTTCCTTCCTCCATCCTCATTTGAGCCAAAAGCGCAACATTATGTTTTTCGTCATTATGCTCATATTTCATATTATATACTCATATTATTTTGTTGTCTATGCATATATTCTATGATTATCCCCTTGTCGTATAGTGTAATTCCACCATATTTTTAATACTTTTTTGCGCAACATTTCTTTTGTTGCGCAATGTGGTTACGCAACCGAAAATCTCACAACCACAGACAACTCTCCTGCACATAGGACACCTTCTGCAAGTCAAATACAAGAGATAAATTAACGAAGCTGGTTTATCTCATTGCCCGCGGGAACAAAAAAGAGCTGCTTCAAATATCTAACCATTTGAAACAGCTCTTTTATAATTACTACATCATTTTCTATATGTTCTGTGCCAGTACATCGTTTCCTGAGAGAGAATTTACCCACCATTTTACTGAGAATTTACCAATTTACTTAATAATCAGTTGCGCTTTTGTTTCAGAAATGACCAGACCTTTGGTCATTTCTGAAATGATTCAGCACAAGTTATTATCAGGCTCAGCCTAACGGATACCTGTCTGTAAGTGCTTTGACTATGGCGCGTGCTTCTTCTGTTTTGTCCTCTCCGCCTTTTATCACCATGGCAATTGCTTCTGCAATCTTATCCATATCTTCTGTGTTCATACCCCTGGATGTAACTGCAGGTGTTCCAAGACGAATACCGCTGGTTACAAAAGGAGACTGGGGATCATTGGGAATTGTATTCTTATTACTGGTAATATTTGCCGCATCCAAAAGCTTTTCAACATTTTTACCGGTCAGGTTATAAGTGGTCAGATCAACCAACATCAAATGATTGTCTGTGCCGCCGGATACAATTTTAATATCACGGCTCATCAAACCCTTGCAAAGCGCCTGAGCATTGTCAATGATCTGCTTCTGATATGCTTTAAAATCAGCGCCCAAAGCTTCTTTAAAACATACAGCCTTGGCAGCGATTACATGCATTAAGGGACCGCCCTGTATTCCCGGGAAAATCGCTTTATTAAAGTTAAAACGCTCCGCCGCTTCCTTATTACACAATATCAATCCGCCTCTGGGACCGCGCAGGGTTTTATGTGTGGTCGTGGTAACCACATCCGCATAAGGAATGGGATCAGGATGCAGACCTGCTGCAATCAATCCTGCAATATGAGCCATATCTACCATCAATACAGCTCCCACTTCATCCGAAATCTCACGGAACTTTTTAAAATCTATGGTACGTGCATATGCAGAAGCGCCGGCAATGATCATCTTGGGCCTGGATTCCAGAGCTATCTCACGCATCTCATCATAATCTATAAAACCATCCTCATTTACACCATAAGGCACAATCTTAAACCATTTTCCGGACATATTCACCGGGCTTCCATGGGTCAGATGCCCGCCATGATTCAGATTCATTCCCATTATGGTATCACCGGGGTTACAGACAGCAAACTGAACTGCCATATTAGCCTGTGCACCTGAATGTGGCTGTACATTAGCGTAATCACATCCAAACAGCTCTTTCGCTCTCTCTATCGCCAGTGTTTCCACTTCATCCACACATTCACAGCCGCCGTAATATCTTTTTGCCGGATACCCCTCTGCATACTTATTCGTCAACGGACTGCCCATAGCTGCCATCACAGCTTTACTGACCCAATTTTCAGAGGCAATCAGTTCTATATGGCTGTTCTGCCTCGCCTGCTCATCTACAATTAACTGTGCAATTTCAGGATCTACATTTTTTACTTCATCCAATGAATACATCTTAACTCCTCCTGGTTATAATCTTCCGTAACATGCTGCTTTCCTGCACTCCAATCTATTATGGCAATGCTGCTGCCTTACACGTTACAGCACTTTGCAATTGATTATAGCATATTATTAAGAGAAATCAAATTATAAATTAACTTTTAGCTTCTTCCTTCTGATTGTTTGCTGAACCTGATCAATGGTTAAAGCTATTATACTGCTGTTTA
>Ga0153941_1000607_pt1 | contig 15625 bp, 15 predicted proteins | sample TSNJ025MetaG_FD_104733 | JGI IMG/M metagenome (GOLD analysis project Ga0153941, IMG submission 104733) | Attine ant fungus gardens microbial communities from New Jersey, USA - TSNJ025 MetaG | ecosystem: Host-associated > Fungi > Mycelium > Unclassified | place: USA: New Jersey, Brendan T. Byrne...
CTCGTCCCTGCAGCAAACCAATATAATGTTCCATCGCCATGCTATACCGTTTTTCAAAGGGCTTTTTTTCATCAAGCAGAACGTCTGAAATTTTTTCAATAAACGAGCATACAAGTCTGTCCATTGACGCCTCAAAGATTTCATCTTTAGACTTGAAGTGATGATAGAACATACCAAATGAACCGTTGGCTTCTGTATAAATGTCTTTAACGGAGGTGTTTTCATAGCCCTTTTGCATGAACAATTTTATAGCAATGTTCAGCAGTTCATCCTTTCTATCTTCCGGCTTTTTTACTATTCTTGCCAAGTGTACCACCCTTTCACAGAGCAGGACTCTGTTTTTTTATAGAATACACTACAGAGTTCGACTCTGTCAAGTAGAAATGAAACTATACTTTGCCCACTCATCTGTCATAAAAATCACCTCAAACTTATTTATCTTAGAATAATTAATGATGCCAGTTTCCACATCCCCGATATAAATAGCATTAACGAACAGCCAATTAGTATAGCAAATATATCAGGAGCAAAATCTGTTACAACTTCATAAGGGATACCCAAAATTGGAAACACTCTAATTAAAAACACCGGGGCTGCTATATGAATTAAAGCCAACGTACATACATTGAATATAGTCGGGTGAAAGGGAGATGTCTGAATACTGTATAGCACAGCTGGCAGTGTGCATATCATAATGAGTACAAATAATACCATGTTTATAGCTATATGTTGTTTCGCATATTCATTCTTTTGAATACTTGGTACATTACCATTGTCAATCAGAATTGAGATGATTCCCTCATATAATTTTTCAATTAGATTTGTACCAACAAAAAAATCACCCATACTGCACATTATTGATATTCCTATATTTTTTTGAGGGATTAAAACAGAAAGGCTATTATAAGTTGACAGCTTCCCTGTATGGTAAAGAATATCTATGCCGTTGACATTTTTATATATCCAGCCTAAACCATAAATACCGTTATCATCATAAATCCCTTCCACAGCCGGACTGTTATTAACATATACCCCAGTATTTTTAACGAGGTGTAACAACTGTTGATGATCGTGTGAATAGTCCAACAAAAACCGTAAATACGCAGTCATATCGGTAGGGCTTGTACATATATATCCCGACGGAGCTTGTATCCATGTAGCTTTGTCAGGAATTATCGGTTTATAGGGAAGAAGCAACCCGAAAAATGATTTGTGGCCCTGAACAATATTTTGGCTTGTATCATTTGACAGGATAAAGCTATTGTCCATACCTATCCTTGAAAAAATACACTTATCAATATAATGGGAAAAGGTATCACCAGTTATGGTTTCAATTATTTCGGCAAGCAGGTTATAGTTTGCGTTAGAATATTCATAAGTACCATAGTTTCCTGAATATTTAAGATTGTCTATTTTTTCGTAAGTGGAAATACCGCTTGTGTGATTAAGTAAATCCAAAATGGTAATGCTACAATCAGGGTTTACCCAAGACAAATAATCACGTATTAATGCATTAATATTTATGCGACATTCTTCTAATAGCATTAAAATTGCTGTTGCCGTGATTGCTTTACTGGTAGAACCAAGTGCAAAAGATGAATCAGAATCTATATTTTTTCCGTATTGCATTGCATATAGATTTTCTACCTGATTTGTAATTGACACTGAAAGTCCAGGCATGGGAATAGAGGCGATGGCATTATCTATTAGAGTGTCTATTTCTTTGTAATATTTATCATCTGTCATGGTATTCACTTTCTTTTCGCTTGATAATTTTTGATAGGATAAATAGGGTGCTAATATAGCAGCAGATATCAAAAGCATAAATATACTTAAATATAATGTAACATGGAATTGCAGCGAATAAATTTTATTCATTTTTTGCAGCAAAAGATAAACCCGTTTACGGATTCATCTTTTATCCTCCTAATAATTTTTTTGCGTAACCTCTAATATCTCTTATCTTCATATCGTTTTCCATACCTCTTGCTTGCCATACACCCAATTGACCATAAAGAAAAAATGAAGCCATAGACAAAGAATTGTCAATACTAATTTCACCTTTTGCTTTCGCCAGTTCCAGGCGTTCGGCAACGATAGGAATCAGATGTTCAATTAACGCTAACTCCATCTGCAAATGAAAATTACTTGACGAGTTGAAAAACTGATGATATGGGCTGCTATTATCAGTTGCATTATTCAAAGGAGGCATATTATTGATAATATCAATGATGGGCTGCCCTTTATCCTCAAAGAATGAAAGAAAATAATCTACACCTTGGCTTACATAAAAATCAAGTGCGGCTTGATATATTTCTTCCTTTGATTTGAAATAACGATAGCATAAACCCGGCGACACATTGATACTTTTCGTAATATCAAGCATAGAAGTCTGTTCATAGCCTTTTTGAATAAATAGGCGAATAGCAGTATCTATTATTTCTTGACGTCTTATTTCGGGGTCTTTGGTAATTCTCTGCATAGTATCACTCCTCGTAATGCAATTATAGATGAAAATATGAAGTAAGTCAATGAATAAAATTTATTCGCATTAATTTTATTGCTTTTCATTTGCCTTCAGCTTATGCATACTCAACGCTCACAGATTCATAGCCGTTTCATCCAACAGGAATTCCTCAATGCCGATATAAAGAATTCCCTGTTCATCATGCCATGGCAGGATGTCCTCCCTGACAACAACGATCTTTTTAAAGGAATCGGCTACCCTGTTCAGGGAGTTGGTTTCCTGCTTCCGTTTTTCTTCATCAGCAATAGTCAATGCTGATTGTATATAATAACGCCGACTGCCTTTATTAGCGACAAAATCGATTTCTAACAGGGTGCGTATTTTATTTCCGTTCTCATCTGAGTGATGATACTCTACCATGCCTACATCTACATCAAATTCTCTTGCTATTAGCTCATTATATAGAATATTTTCCATGATGTGGTTCTCCTCTTGCTGCCGAAAGTTAAGCCGGGCATTACGTAGACCAACATCCGTAAAATAATATTTCAGGGGCGTTTCAATATATCTCTTTCCCTTAATATCGTATCGGTGAGCTTTATATAAAATAAAGGCATCTATGAAAAAATCAAGATAACGGCTTACTGTATTGGCAGAAACAGCAACCTGCTTCACACTCCGGAAGGTGTTCGCCAGCTTGGTTGGGTTTGTGAGCGATCCAATGGAAGAAGATACTATGTTCAATAAATCCTCCAACACAAGCTGATCATTGAGAATTTTGTTGTACGCAAGCACATCTGAAAGATAAGTTTTTGTGAACAGGTCTTTAAGATATTTGCTTTTCTCTTCATGTGTCTTTCTGGACAGGACAAGAGGCATCCCACCATAGGTGTAGTATTCTCTCCATGCATGACGCTTGTCACTATCCCATACGGAATAAAATTCGCTATAGGTAAGCGGATTTACACGAATTTCATCCCCGCGGTCTTTGAACTCAGTTAAAATGTCGGAGGAAAGCATACGGGAGTTGCTTCCTGTTACATAAAGATCAACATTTTTGAGCTTCATTAACCCCAGCAGAACATCAACAAAGCCAATTTTAGCTTCCGGATCGTCCACATATGGATTTCGAATTTCGGAAACCTTTTGTATTTCATCAAGAAACACATAGTATTTTATGCTCCTGTCTGCAACCTGCTCCCGGATGAACTTATCCAGTTCCAGAGGATTGCGGTATCTTGCATTGATAGCTTCATCAAGAGCAAGCTCTATGATGTGTTCTTCACCGATTCCGATGGAATTCAAGTAGGAATGATACAGCTCGAAGAGCAAAAAGGACTTTCCGCACCTGCGGATACCGGTGATGACTTTGACTAAGCCATTCTCCTTTTTTGATATCAATTTGTCTAAATAACGTTTTCTTTCAATAATCATAATTACCTCATGCCGTGAAATCACTCGAATTATTTTTGCGGGTAACCGCATTTTTGCTACATGATAATAATAACATTAGATTTAACATAAGTCAACAATCTCATCAGAATACGGATACGCTTTTAATCGGTGCATTTGGTTACCCAAAGTACGAAGCAACCAAATGCGTCCTTGTGATAAAGTGGTTAAAAAATAATATTGATTCCGTTCGGCTGCATAATTAAATCCGCAAATTCCTCACTGTTTATCGTAATATCCTTGCTTCTTATATCGAAGATAAGGGTTCCTAATACCACAATATTTCCATCAGTGCCCGTAATCAAGATTGCTTTTACATGTTCTATATTCTCAAGAATATGTTCTCTGTGCAGAACTTGTACCAATTTAGGCGTGCTGAATATAACAACCTTTTTTCCTCTATGGTACCTTGCTGTTTTCTTAAATAAGGTGTCAATCTTACCAGCCGCACCTTTATCATCTGTAATTACGCAGAATTTACCGTCTTCTTCGCCAGGAATATGCGATAAAATATGCAGGCAAATTGCCATCAGTTCTTCACCTAAATTGTCTCCGGATTCTTTATTTCCTCTGACCGCTTTAAAAAAGCGTTTGTAAACCCCCTGGTTATTTATGTTCCTTCCCTTTATGACCTCATCCTGTATGATACTGTTCTGCTCAAGTGTCTTTGTAATTGTACTGATCGGACCTTTTATGGTTCTCACTGCCCAGCACAGGTAATCATTAATTGCAGTATTGGTACTGAAGCATACTTCCATAATCAAGAATAAATCTTCCTCATAAATAACCAGGACAGCAATTCCGGATTCTTCAATATACTTTATATATTCTATATATTTCTGATTCAGCATTCCGCTATGGGATGCTAATTCCATCAATATACATCTTGTAATAACAATAATACCATTCTGCGCTTTTATGTATTTTAGAAGATACTCTGCTATATCATTATTCAAATTCGCATGTCTTCGAAAGGAACATGTATCATAGAAAAAGCATTTCTGCTTTCCCAAAATTTCTGCTGCGATAGCTTCCTCGTCGGTAATCACATAAGGGGTAATCTCCGCCATATTATGAGGAGTATCTGTATAGCCAACTACCATTCCCTACTCCCCCTTTATTTTAGAATAGCGTATCTTCATATTCTGGAGCACTTTTTTAAGTGTTCTTTCATTTATATAAGAATCATGTATGCATTCATTTCCAAAACGTGCAACTACAGCTTCCAGATGAATATAATCATCCTTCTTTGTCGCATCTAAAATGGTATCATCCAACCACAAATCAATAAATCTTTCTCTGACACAATCCCGGTCTACATTCAATAATTCCTCCGAAATACTGTCAGCATCCGGTAATCCAAGTTCATAGCAGCGGATAAGCACTGCCATATATGGTGCCTGATAATAATTCATTAACCGAATAATGGTATCTTTTTCGTTGCCTGCGGATTCTTCTTTAAATTTGGTGTACATAAACCGGAAACCTGCTTCCGGCATCAAAAGTATGCCAGCAAATAAATTTGCAGCAAACTCCTCTTCATGCTCATAATAATGGTCATTAGCAAATTCCACCTTAGTTCTGAAACTACTCTTATGATAAAAAACATGATACAGTTCATGACATATGGCAAAATTGATATTAACTTTTGGTAAGGATGTATTGAGGACTATGTAACCCAACGCATCTCCCTTATAACAAAACGCACCTAATTCTTCGTCTGCAAATGGTATTTCAATAATCAGATAGCCTTTCTTTTTAAAAGATGGTCTTATAATCTGCATGATATTGAGAACCTCTTTATCACTGCTCATTCCTGAAAAAGAATAAAAATTCTTCACCTTAGCGTCTATATCGTCTGTATTTGCATCACTGTATTCAATTATTTTTCTCAAACGTTCTATGTTCATGTACTACTCCTTTGACATATTTAAGAAACGATATTTTGCGCTCATAACTTCATCGATATTCTCCATCAGTTTCACTAAATTTTCTGAAATCTCATTCTGCCGGGTTGTCGGATTACCTGCATAAAAAGCAATCTTCTCCGGCATGAATTCATTGATTTGAGGCACATGAAAGGTTTCACTTAGGAAAAATTCCGGCTTCTGTCCTAATGCATTTGCAATTTTCTCCATATCAGTAACATTTATGTCCTGTGTACCTGTCAAAATACGAGACATTTTTTTCTTATCAATTCCGGTTTTCAGGCAAATATATGTTTGTTTGATTTTCATCTGTGACAAATAATCATTTACATTTTCAATATACTTTGTCATGCTTCACTCTCCTTTTCTGTCATCGTATGAAATATACGATTCCTCTTCTATTTATTATTATACACATTCTCAATTATATCGCAACTATCATATCTCATTTATTGAGATTTTTTCATTATTTATTATGTTTATTTTATTTTCTATTATTTGTTTACTTGGATAATGTCCTATATTTTGTACTATGTTACTTATTTTCGTTACATTTCCTGAAAATGATAACTTTACTTTCATCCCAGGGAATATCATAATCAATCTATATCCATTCGGTTCATATAGCAGTGTCTAAATCGTTGACTTTCTCAGTCTCCGGTTATATGCTTTTCAAAATAGCAAGAATAATTAAAAGAGAACTGCCGACTTTTGATATAATGTAAACCGGAAGGAGGGATAAAGCATGGCAAACAATAGGATAGTCAGCATTGTATCTGTCATTAAGTTTATTAAAGCGCACCTGACTGAAAAAATGGATTTAGATATAGTTTCCAATGGGGTTCACTATTCCAAATATCATTTACACCGTATGTTCACCAATACGGTTGGTCTAACCATCCATGATTATATTCAGCGCCGCAAGCTGACTGAGGCCGCTAAATTATTGGTTTTTTCAGACAGGCCGATTCTTGATATTGCCTTTGTTGCAGGATATGAAAGTCAACAGGCATTTACGTCTGCATTTAAGGAAATGTATAAGCAATCACCTAATCAGTTTCGGGAAAAGGAAGTATTTTACCCGCTGCAGCTGAAATATGTATTGGAGGAAAATCCGGCAAATCTGGATTACACTAATATTGATTTGAAAAGAGATATTACTTTTGCTGCTAAAAAAGATATTCCCATATGGATGGATTTGGTTCGGCTCGTTATAGACGGTTTTCCCTGTTTGATGGAGGATGAATATATAGAATCGTTAGAACGATATATTGATAAACAGCAGGCTTTCATTATGAAAGATCAATCCATTGCCATAGGTATTATGACAATTAATGCGGAAACGGGGAGTATTGATTTTCTTGGCATACACCCGCAATATCGGAAACAGGGCATAGCAAAAGCTTTTCTTGACAAGGTGATGGGAGAGTTTGAAACAAACTCTGAAATCAGCATTACTACTTTCCGCGAGGGGGACAAAGCGGATACCGGTCACCGAAAGGTTATTAAAAATCTCGGTTTTGCTGAAGCTGAACTGCTTATAGAATTTGGCTATCCCACACAGAAATTTATTTTGAAGAACAAAGCTACGGAGGATAAAGAGAATGAATGATGAACTGCCAATAATAGAGGAAGCAGCCGATAATGCGCTGTCACAGGACTTTAGTGCCATATCGCTTTTGCGGTTTGCTTTTCCAACGATTGCAATGATGATTTTTACAGGGCTTTATACAATCGTGGACACAATTTTTGTTTCGCGGTTTGTAAACACCAACGCGCTTTCTTCGATAAATATTGTATGCCCGATCATCAACATTACCGTTGGGCTTGCCGCAATGCTTGCCACCGGCGGCAGCGCTATTATCGCACGGAAAATGGGAAAGGGAAATATCAGGGAAGCAAAAGAAAATTTTACGCTTATCGTATGTGCCGGAATTGTAACCGGACTTTTAATCAGCCTGGCGGGTTTATTGTTTTTAGAACCTGTCATCCGGGGATTGGGAGCAAGCGATCTTCTTTATCCTTACTGCCGTGACTATATCACGATTCTTCTGATGTTTGCTCCCGCAAATGTTATGCAATGTCTGTATGTTAATCTGTTTGTAACTGCAGGAAAACCTCAGCTTGGCTTTTGGCTGTCTGTATTGGCCGGTTTGACAAATATTGTACTTGATTATGTGTTTATCGTTCCCATGCAGATGGGGATAAGCGGTGCGGCGATTGCTACCAGCATCGGTTATATGATACCGACAATAGCCGGAACATGTTTTTTTGCTAAAAGTAAAGGCAGCCTGTCTTTTGTCCGGCCTAAGTTTGACATAAAGGTAATCGGGGAAAGCTGCTTCAATGGGGCCTCTGAGATGGTGGGGCAATTGTCAACGGCAATCACTACATTTCTGTTTAATATTGTTACTATTCACAGCCGATTCAATAATAAAAATAAATTTATAAAACCGGTAATTCTCATAACTAGAAATTTACTTCATATATAAATGTCAAAAACAATGATAAAATCTATGTTTTTGACATTTTTCTCTTGCTTTTACAATCGGTATGTGTTATAATATACACATACCGATTATAGGAGGAATGCTATGAGTATCGTATATCAAACAGATAAAAGGTCAGGAATAACTTATGCTTATGAATCAAAGGCGTATTGGGATAAAGAAAAAAAGCAATCACGTTCCAAACGCACACTAATTGGCAGGGTAAATCAAGAAACAGGTGAAATAACAAAAACAGACGGCAGGTGTAAAAAAAATAGCCCATATCAAACTGTGCAGCTTACGGAACAGGAGGAAATCACATTTCGTTTAAAAGGAATGAAAATTTCTGAACTGAAACAGGAAGTTTTACGTCTGGAAATGGAAAATAGAGAACTCAGAAAGAAACTTGAAGAAACTTAGAAGGGAGCTGTCGCCTTGATCTATAGCAATAGCAAACGTATTGATAACGAAAGATTATCCGCTGAAGTAATACAATTGAAAGACAGAATTCTGGAATACCAGGAAATGATAAAGAGTCTCAAGGGTTCACTCAAATCAGCCGAGGCAGCTAAAGAAAGACATAAAGCCGACTATGAGTCAACTCTTGCCGAAAAAGATGCAATTATTAAGGAACTATCCAACAAACTTGCACACATGGCTGCAGTTAATGGAAATGACGGAACGAATACTGGAATTTCCACTGCGTCTACCCCAATAAACAAAAAGAAACACATTCCTAACTCAAGACGCGGAAGTAATAAAACAAAAGGTGGCCAGTACGGACATAAAAGACATGTTATGAAGGCATTTGAAACATCAGAGGTCACCCAGATAACCCCTCATGAATTCAATCTTTCGGAGAAGACCTGTGATCCTTGCGGTGGGAAACTGGCTGATACTGGTGAGGTGGTCTTTAAAGATGAGTTTGATGTTGTCATTAATGTAGTAAAACGCAGGCATGAATATCATATCTATAAATGTGTTGACTGTGGTGCCACAGCCAGGCTTCAGATAGACGGAAAATTAAAAGAGCAGAATCAATATGGAAGTAATATCCAAGCAATAGCCCTTTCGTTAATGTCTACAGGTAATGTGGCAATTAATAAGGTCCGGATGCTCATTAATGGAATGACAGATGGACTTATGAATCCCAGCGAAGGATTTATATGCAAACTCTACAAGAGGGCTGCGCTGGGACTTTGCACTTTTGTTGCTGACCTGAGAAGAATGCTGATTACAAGGGTTCTGGTTTATTGGGATGATACCGTTATCATGATTCAGACTGCAAGGGCATGTATGCGTTTTTATGGTGATGAATCCATTTCTTATTATACTGCCCATACACATAAAGATCTGGAGGGAATGCTTGAAGATGACATACTTACCGTGCTGACTAAAGAAACAATCGTTATGCATGACCATAACAAGGTCAATTATAATAAACGTTTCAGCTTTATGAATATAGAGTGTAACCAGCACCTGGAAAGGGACCTTCAAAAGATTGCAGATAATAATCCGGGACATACCTGGGCATCAAAGCTTAAAGCACATATATCAAAAACGATAAAAGACCGAAAGGATTTAATTGAAGAGGGAGCCAAAGAATTCAAGGATGATTATGTGCAGAAATTCAGTTCAAAAGTAAAGCAACTTATAAAGAAGGGGAAGAATGAAAACCAAAAATCGACCAACACCTACAACGCAACATTTGAAAATGCTGTGCTGATAAGAATAGAAGAATATAAGGATAATTATTTTCGGTGGGTGGAAGATTTCAGTCTTCCCACAACAGATAATTTATCTGAGCGGGGGCTGCGTGGGATAAAATCACATATGAAAATATCTGGTCAGTTTGACAGTGAGAAAACGGCGAAATATTATGCGGTAGTAAAAACATATGTGGAAACCTGCAGAAAGAATAATATAAATGAGATGGATGCGCTTTCCCGATTATGTGGTGGTAATCCATATACGGTAGAGGAAATATTTACATAATATATCAACGAATACTGCTGGTATGCTGAGGGATTATATAAAATCTCTTGGCTTACCAGCATTGCTTATTTAAAATCGGCTGTGAATAGTAACTTAATATTACTATGATGAAGCTCTTGGGCGAGGATGGCGTGGCTGCTGTTACTATCATCATTTATTCGCAATTTCTGCTGATAACCATGTATATCGGTTTTTCAATGGGGGTTGCGCCGGTCATCAGCTACAACTATGGGAGCCGCAATCACGTTCGGTTAAAGAGAATATTCCGCATTTGTATTGGATTTATACTCTTATGTTCAGTTACACTATTTGCGGTTTCCATACCCGGCGGGCAGTATATTTCACGTATTTTTGCCGGACAGGAAGCGAATGTCTTTGAGATTACAAGATATGGATTTTCAATATTTTCATTCAGCTTTTTGTTTTGTGGATTTAATATATTTGCTTCCGCTATGTTTACCGCTTTGTCAAACGGGAAGATATCGGCAATCATATCTTTTTTGCGGACACTCGTATTTATTACGGCGGGATTGCTTGTTCTGCCTGTATTCCTGAATGTAACGGGTATTTGGCTGGCTGTTCCTTTGGCTGAATTGCTGGCATTGATTGTATCAGCTGCTTTAATACTGCGATACAGGACACATTATCAGTATTTATAACACAGGAAAATAAGAATCTCAATGCGCAAATCAATAACAACCTCGGGACAATTTGACCCGAAGTTGTTAAGGAAAAGCGTATTGTTTTTATAAATATTTTTTCATTTCTTCGATATTATCCTGCTCCGTTTGGATGAATTTTTGTGCTGTTCTAAACAACTCTTGATTTGTGCCCTGATAATTATTAAGTTCTTTTGTCATTTCAGTAACACCCATCGTGCTGCCCTGGATTACCATTTCGGCAATTTTAGAATTTGCGTTTTCTGCAGTCATAGCCTTGATATCTGATACCATATGAGAATACATTTTTACCGGTGCAGCAACTTTCTGTGGATTTTTCCCATTCACATTAAGCATATGCTGCGCCATTTTATATGCTTGGTCATATTGACTAAATTGCTTCTGCAAAGCTGCTTTTAGCTGCGGATCAGTTGCCTTTTCTATAACATGATTTATGCTGTCACGGCCCATATCCGCCGTTTCGGTGATGGTACTCAGGATTTTTATATCATCATTATTCATTTCATACTCCTTTTTTTCTTTAGTGTTTGTATTTTAAAGGAGATTATGCTAACGCGGCACTTTTTTTGTTTGTTTATAATTTCTCCCATATAGCAGGTCGTATGCTTTTAGCGGATTCTATGCCGTCTCCGATGAATATTATCGTTCCAACGTCTTTCGCACAACTACTTTACCTTCCCGTTCTGCGTATTTTGTAAACCCGCATTTTTCATACATCGCCAGAGGTCCTCTAAAATCAAGGGCTGATTGGTTTTCGTTGACATAGGCTTCGGCAAAATCAAATCCCTCGTCTGCAGCGTCTTTGCAGACTCTCTTTAACAATTGCGTAGCTATGCCTTTTCTTTGCATCTCCGGTGCGATCACAAAACAAAATACGGATTTCACCTTGATGTCCGCACGATATTCTTCTATCGGCCAATAAGATCGCAAATAAGCGACACCACTCTGACAATCTGCTGTTGCGTTGCACCATCCCACGATCTCGTTGTCCTGATATGCAAGATAACCTTGTATGCTGCCGGCTCTGACAAATTGGATGGAACGTTCTCTTCTTTCCTCTCTTGATGTAAACCAGTGATCTCCACCAATATAGGAATCGTCGCTGCGCCAGGACACACAATAACATTTAATTCCATCACCCTCGTCATTATGTGGGGTAGTGTCAAAAAAACATGCGTATTCTTCTGCAAGATCAGGTGTCAATTTACGGATGTTTATGTTCATTTCGCTGCCTCCAATTTCGTATTTTAATAAGTACCTTTTTTATCGGGTCAGGTTAAATTTTAAGCAATTCATTTTTTTACAGATATGCCACCTTTGGTGAAACTTCTATATATTTAACTTCTCCGATTCTTTTATTGGCGTAACATTCTTATTATCAAATTTCTCATTCCAACGATATTGCTCAAATTATTAATTTAAATCCCTTCTCACCTAATTGTTTCATTTCATCATTAGCATATTCCTTGACAGAATGCTCTTCTTTTTTAATTTCTTGATAAGGTACATGCTTTTTAATCCATCTTACTAATAAATTATAATCTTGTATAAGCTGTGGGTTTTTCTTAATTATAATTCCAAGTTCATCATAATATTGATTAGATACCCATATTCTTCCACGATGTATCATTTTTTTATCTTCTTTGATAATAGTTCTACAAAATTCGATGACAGGGCTTTTAATAGTATTTAAACGCGACAACACACCCTCCTGCATAATAATATCACCATATACTTCCTTAAATAAATATAATGCTGAACTGTTATTTGTCTCTCCATGTGTATCGATTATTTTATTATTCTTAAAATCAATATGTAAAAATATGAAATTATTTTGTTTTAGATATTCAATAAATTCAGCCTCAACATCTTTACTCATATAAAAATTAATCTGTTTACCCATAAAAATCCTTCCTTAAATATATAACTCAGAATAAGTTTGGGAACTTGTATTCATTCTATATAATAATCAAGTTATACATGAATGCCGGTTTCCTATCAGCCTCCTTGTTCCTTTTTAACAGCCACTCGTTCCATTTAACTAAAATTTTATACCACATAACCATATATGCAATAAATGATATAACAAACAGTGCCTCTCGTATTCCCTGTATTTTTCTGGCAGTTTCCGATCGCCGCCATTCGAAACCTGCCATATCAACCAGCCAAGTATTCTCGCTGAGATCGTATTTTTCCACCCATTCCTCTTTCATTTTACTTATGCTATAACCAGCATGTCTTCCTATAGGAAGTATGATCTTACTTCCTATAAGGAACAATGCCTTTTCATCCAGATATATGACGATTCGTTCCCCTGAAGCAAGTTCTGCTATATAATACTGCCCAACTGCCTCCCCCTCAAGCCGCGCACAAAATGCATCCCATGCACTCCCCCACCTCATAGCAGGCTGCAATAAATTTTCGTAATATCCTGTAGGATATAAATCAGCGGATGATAATTCAATTGTGAAATTACTATTCCCCTGCAAAATATCCTCTACACTGTTTACTCGTACGGTATCCCATAAAGCCGGATATCCTACCGCAAAGCTGCTGCTCTTATGATATTCTTCATATCCCGATATATTTGACTCTACCCGGTAAAACAACCAGTCAATATTCAATATACCCATGGTAATTATCGTGCATAAAATAGACATTATTAACATAAAAAAAATAACTGGCTGTTGACTCGCCAAACGCCCTGCCTGTCCTGGTCTCATTTCATCAATTCTCCTTTTTCTAATCTTTACATACAATACTATATCATTCCTGAATGGGCGCAAGATTCCTCTACATACCAGGTCCCTTATTTATCGGCGAGATTGTTTGTTCTGCCTGTTTTCCTGAATGTAGCAGGTTTTGGGTTGCATAATAATTGGTTCTTCCTTATATATCAATTGATTGCAGTATAATAGCATTACTATTTTTGATATATATCAAGGATAAATAATTTGTCAAAATATCAATGCTCATATTATCAACCGATATTAATGTGTTTATAAATAAATCAACCATATCATTTATATTTTCATCTTCACTATTAAGAATTAGTAATTTATCACTCTCATTATAAATATAATCTATATCCATTTCCTTCCAATAATAATCAATATAGCTTCGCACAAAACTACTATAGTATTCTTCTTCAGCAGGTTCTCCATCAATAGTCGTAAATGTAAACGAAAAATCTTCGTCATTGACTTTTAAAGATTGCTCAAATGCATGCAAATTAATTTGACGAATATTACCGCCATATTGACTTTGAAGATCAAGCAAAACATCAAAGTTGTACCAATCACTAATATATATATACAAATAATCGTTTATCTTTTTATAATATTTATAATCTTTTGAAGAGAATAATTCACGCGTCTGCACAATATATTCATCACCAATTTCACTCTCTTCCGCATATTCAAAAAAATAAAATATACCCATTCGGATTATAAAGAATATTAGTAATACAATTAATAGCAGATTCATTGCCAAAGAAAAAGGAATCGTTGTTTTTTTTTGAGTTATAAATGAGCATATTGTATATTGTATATCCTTTATAACGAAGATGGGAAGCACGCAACCTAAAAATATAGCCTTTGCAATCCTTGCCTTCATCGAAAATTCTATTCCAGTATTATAAAAATTTCTCTCTATACTAGGTAAAATAAATGCAATTATGATCAATATTAAAGTAATTATGTTGACAATGCATAAACACACTTTTTTACTCTTGGTCAGCTGTTGATACGCCAGACACCCTGCTTGTACTGGTTTCATTACTGTCAATTTCTCCTTTTCCTGATCTTATGCATATTGCATAGCATTACTCAAAGCTTCTATTCACATTCTAAAAATATGGCTATTGGCGTATACGATAAACTGCATTTCGTATTTTTTCCACAGAATCAACAATTTGGCTTAGCATAATCATCATTTTAATTCAAATTATTGCATATTTCACCATAAAGTTTCTTATCATTTTTGGTTATCAAAACTGCTGACATCTCTGATATCCACTTCAACTCTCCTAAAAATTGAGCATATTTTCTCTCATCTGGCAGAGTAGATGTTAGTAAAACTTTTCCGATCAGATTCCTATTCATATTCATAAATACCATATAAATATTCAATATATTCACTTCGTGTTGTATCATAATTTGAACGTATTTTTGATTTTGTTTTATTGGCTTTTTCCAATACCATGTATTATTATATCCTTGGAATGTTATCTGTTCACATGCTTTATAAATATTATCCATATCATAAGAAACATAGTTCGATAATTTACTGATACCTTCCATAATTTTCTTGACAGTGACTCTTTTCTTATCAAACTCACTTAATTGCCAAAAAACCTCTAAATCCAATGACACTTGTATAATGTACACCCCTAATAAATTTTTATATCCGTCTTCAATTCCTTCTTCAGTGCATTCAATGATTATCTTCCAGCAATCTTCTGTATATACTGGCTGCATAATTCGTTCAACCATTGATGTCATACACCTTGTCATTAACTGGAATTCCCGCCTCCTTTTTTTCCAGTCAGCTATATAATCCGCCTTTTTAGTGACCTTCTCACAGTCAATCATTTCCTGTTTTTCAAAATAAATA